>ERZ795043.536-NODE-536-length-29485-cov-9.785355_pt1 | contig 29485 bp, 31 predicted proteins | sample MGYA00375127_ERZ795043 | MGnify/ENA primary metagenome ERZ795043 (study PRJEB30172, sample SAMN05518447) | compost metagenome | isolation source: Feedstock adapted compost from Newby Island compost facility, Milpitas, CA | place: USA:Newby Island compost facility... | reverse complement strand
GCGGATGGCGGAACGTCCTGGCGCGCCGGTTCGATGCCCGCGCCGGCGGCGATGCAGGCTAGCAGCTCGGTGACCGCGGCCTCGTCGAACGGGCGGCCCAGGCGGAAATCGGTCTGCGTGCGCGGCGCCGAGGTCAGGCCGATGACCTTCTTGCCCGCCGCGTGCAGGCGCAGCCAGCTCATCGGGCCGTACATGCTGTCCATGTCCACGATGACATGCTGTGCCTCGGCCTCGGGGACGATGCGCCACAGGCCGTTGAGGCGTTCGTTGGCGGCCATCAGCGACGACTTCAGCGCCGTTTCCGTTGCGGGATCCATCCCCGTCAGACCGATCGTCAGTGGCATCGCGGGCTCGGACATGAATGGACTGAACGGGGGCGGAGTTTAACCCTGCCGCGGGACGCCGGCAGCGGGCATCGCACAAGCCGGGGACATGCCGGGGGCTACTGCCTGAAGCGCCGGCTGCCCCTGGGCAGGTGCGACCTCAGGAACGCCATCTGGTCGGCAAGGATGTTGCGGTTGGACAGGATCAGGTGCTCGATCCAGCTGGGCCGGTAGGGCACCGCCAGCAGCGGCATGGCGGCCTGCTGTGGCGTGCGGTTGCCCTTGCGTGAATTGCATTCGAAGCAGGCTGTGACCACGTTCTCCCAGACGTCCCTGCCGCCCTTCGAGAGCGGGACCACGTGGTCCCGTGTGAGCATCTGGCGGCCGAACTGGCGGCCGCAGTACAGGCACAGGTACTGGTCGCGCGCGAACAGCGCGGCGTTGGTGAGGGTGGGCGTCGGGTCCATCGCCTGTGGCCGCACGTGCCCGCGGGCGGCGATGATCGGGTGCAGTTCCAGCGTGCTTTGCCGGCCGGTGGCGCGGTTGATGCCGCCGCGCACGCTGATGCAGGGCTCGCCGATGGTCCAGAACACCGCGCCGCGCACGTAGAGGCAGGCGGCGTCCTGCCAGCTGATCCACTTCAGGGCGCGGCCGTGGGCGTCGAGCGACAGCAGGCGCACCGCATCGAGCCGCACGGGTCCGCCGCGGGCGACCGGGCGGAGGAGGGAGACGGAGCCTCCCGGGACCGGATCGGCCCCGGTGTGGGCAAGGCGAAGCCGGACTCTGTCGGACTCCATCGTGGGGAGCATAGCGCGAATCCGGTTCCGGCGCGCAACGTCCCCGCGCCGGGTCAGGGCCCGAAGCCCTCGTCGGGCAGCGACAGCAGCCGCGCGGCCCCGGATTCGATCGCCGCCCTGTGGGCCAGCGTTCTGGGCAGCAGGCGCGCGTAGTAGAAGCGCGCGGTCTCGCGCTTGGCGTCGCGGAACGCCTGCGGCTGCGACGAGGCGTCCGCCGCGGCCACGATCCGCGCCCACCAGTAGGCGAGCACGACGTATCCCGAATAGAACAGGTAGTCGTAGGCCGCCGCGCCGATCTCCTCCGGGTCCTTTGCCGCGCGCCGCGCGATTTCCATGGTCAGGGCCTGCCATTCGGCCGCCTTCCCGCCCAGCGGGCCGACGAACTCGGCGAGCGCGGCGTTGCCCGCGTGCTCCGTGCAGAACGACTCGACCATGCCGAGGAACACCTTCATGCCGGCGCCCTGCAGTTGCATGATCTTGCGGCCCATCAGGTCCAGCGCCTGGATGCCGGTGGTGCCCTCGTACAGGGTGGTGATGCGCACGTCGCGCGCCAGCTGCTCCATGCCGTGCTCGCGGATGTAGCCGTGGCCGCCGAAGCACTGCTGGGCGTGGTAGATGCATTCCACCGCCCACTCGGTCAGGCAGGCCTTGACGATGGGGGTGAGGAAGCCGACCAGGTCGTCGGCGGCCTTGCGCGCCTCCTCGGTGGCGGCATGAGCGGCGACGTCGATCTGCAGGCCGGCGTGGTAGGCCAGCGCGCGCCCGCCCTCGGTCAGCGCCTTGCAGGTCAGCAGCATGCGGCGCACGTCGGGCTGGACGATGATCGGGTCGGCCGGCTTGCCGGGGAACTTCGGGCCCGACAGCGCGCGCGACTGCAGGCGTTCGCGCGCGTAGCGCAACGCGTTCTGGTAGGCGCGGTTGGCCAGGCCCAGGCCCTGCAGGCCCACGCCGATGCGGGCGGTGTTCATCATGGTGAACATCGCCATCAACCCCTTGTGGGGCTGGCCGACGAGGTAGCCCTGCGCGCCGTCGAAGTTCATCACGCAGGTCGCCGAGCCGTGGATGCCCATCTTGTGCTCGACCGCGCCGCAGCGCAGCGCATTGCGCTCGCCCACCGTGCCATCGCGCGCGACCTTGAACTTCGGCACCACGAACAGCGAGATGCCCTTGCTGCCCGCCGGCGCGTCGGGCAGGCGCGCGAGCACCAGGTGCACGATGTTCGGGGCGAGGTCGTGCTCGCCGGCGGTGATGAAGATCTTGGTGCCGGTGATCGAATAGGTGCCGTCCGGGTTCGGTTCGGCGCGGGTCCGCAGCAGGCCGAGGTCGGTGCCGCAGTGCGGCTCGGTCAGGCACATGGTCCCGCACCATTCGCCCGAAATGAGCTTCGGCAGGAACACCTGCCGTTGCCAGTCCTCGCCGTGCCTGAGCAGGGCGTTCACCGCGCCGTGCGACAGCAGCGGGAAGTTGCCCCATGCGAGGTTGGCGGCGTTGATCATCTCCTCGGCCGGCATGCCCAGCGCGTGCGGCAGCCCCAGCCCGCCGTATTCCGCGGGTGCCGACAGGCCACCCCAGCCGCTTTCGGTGAACTGCGCGTAGGCATCCCTGAAGCCGGGCGGCGTGGCGACGTCGCCCGTTTCCGGGTCGTGCCGCACGCCGTGCTCGTCGCCGGTGGCGTTCAGCGGCGCCAGCACCGTCTCGCAGAAGCGGGCGGCCTCCTCGAGCACGGCGTCGACGGTGTCACGCCCGGCGTCGGTGAAGCCGAGGTCGCGGAACTGCGCTTCCGCGCCGAGGACGTCGTAGAGGACGAAGCGGATGTCGTGCAGCGGGGCCTTGTACTGGCTCATGTCCGGGTCCGGTTGTCTTGTGTTCGTCAGGGGGTGGCGGGGGCTCAGCGCATCACGCCGGGCAGTCCCGGCACCGGGCTGAGCTGGCTGTCGCGATCGAACCCGTAGTCGCGCGCACGGCCGCGGTCCTCGGGGGCGGCGGTGATGGTGCCTTCCAGCGTGTAGCGGATGCTGCGCCCCGAGGCGAGGGCGTCGGCCACCAGGATGCGCGCGGTGGGGGAGGGCTGGAACGGCACGGTCACCACGTCGGCCGATTCGCCGCCGATCACCAGGCCAGGCTGCGCAGAGAGCGTGCCGGCATCCTCTCCGCCGACCTTGAGCGCGAGCTCGACCCGCTCGAACCGCATCGGGATGCTGCTGAAGTTCTGCAGGCGCAGGTCCACCGACCAGCTGCCGTCGGCCTGCACGGCGAGCTGCTGCACGCTGGCCGCGGGTTCGGACACCCGGCGTACCGGGCCCTTGCTGGAGCAGGCTGCGAGGAAGGCGAGTGACAGCGCGCAGGCAACCCGTATCAGCGAACCCACAGTGCGACCTCCGTTGCTGGATCAGCCGGAGTGTACTCCGCCGCATGGACAGGACCACGGTGCCGGGTGTCACCGCCCGGCCCGGCGCCACGCCGTCCCGGGCCGGCGGCGCACGGTTCCGGGCCGGGCGAGGCCGGCCGCGGCGGCACGTTTTTTCGTCGCCGGTGTTGCCGTCGGGCCCGCCGATCCGTATCATGCCGGGCCCTGCAGCGGCTCGGCCGCGCACCACCCGGCCGGGTAGCTCAGTTGGTAGAGCAGGGGACTGAAAATCCCCGTGTCGGCGGTTCGATTCCGTCCCCGGCCACCACCTCGGAAACAGCGAAAAACGTAAGCCCCGCAATGACTTAGCGCGTTGCGGGGCTTGTTGTTTTCGGTCGATGGTTTCCGCCGGGCTGTGCCGGGGTCACACCGGGGTCACGCCCCGTGCGAGGTCAGAAAAGCTGCTCCGGCTCCGTCGCGATCCGCCGCAGCTCGGCGACCACGTGCCGCGTCTCGAATTCAAGCCGCGCCGCCAACGTGTCCGCGCCGGCGGCCCGCAACGCGCGCGCGTCGATCTCAGCCACGCGGAGCCCGGCCCGGGCTTCCCGTCGCGCATCGGCGGCAGCCGCGCCGATCGCCTCGCGCAGCTCGCGGGTGACCTCGGCGAGCGCACCTTGCCACCCGTGCGCGCCATCGGCGGCGAGTTCGGCCACGCGCGCCAGGCGCAGGACCGCGCGCGCGAAGTCCGCCGGGCCCGGCCCGTCGGTGACGCGGTGGTGCTTCAAAAGGTTGCGGCTGGCCTCGCGCAAGGTGGCCACGTGGCCGCGAAGTTCGAGCTCGGCTGCATGCGCGGCATCGATCGCGGGCGACCGCCACGCGCCGGCCTTCATGTCCCGGCGCGCCTGCGCCGAGTTCCGCCCCAGCCGGTCGAGGGCGTGGCCGGTGGCCTCGACGCGGGTCACGAGGGTTTCAGTCGCGGCCAGACACGTCCGCAGGCGTTCACGTTCATCCATCATCGATCGCTCCTCCTCTGCTCCAGCTCCTGAAGCCACCGCGCGCGGCGCAACAGCGCCTGGGCGGGCGGCTCACGGCGCAGCGCGCGGAGCGCCCACCTCCGCCACCGCCACCACTGCCGAACATCGCGGCGGCTCGGGCGCTCCTGGACGGCCTCGCGCAGGCGGTCAAGCGCCCTCAGCAGCATCCAGCCCGCCTCCACGAGCTCGCCCTGGTCGCCTGCGAGTGCCGCAGCGGCGAGGCGGTGCCGGGCGGCCCGGAAGCGCAGCCGCGCGTGCCGCAGGTCGCTCATGGCTCACCCCCCGCCGGCGCGTGGTCGCCCGCCAGCTCCTCCAGCGCCTCGGCGATCAGCCCCTCGAGCACCTCGACGTCAGCCACCGTCAACGTCGGGATGCGCGACTTCGCCTTGCTCGGCACCGCCAGCAGCCGGTTTTTCGCCGCGGTCACCATGCCCGCGAAGCGCGCCCGGATCGCCTCCGCGTCGACCAGCCGGCGCTCCTCGGCGGCAATTTGCAGTTCGACCCTTCGCCGCTGCGCAGCAGCCAGCTTCGCACGCTCGGCCACCAGGTCCGTCCCGTCCGCATCGGCGCGGCCTGCGGCCTGTTCGCGAAGGCGCCGACAGTAGCCCGTGACGCCCTCGGCGAGCGGATATCGGCCACGCTCGCCGCGCGGGATGATCCCGCGCTCGGCGAGCTCGCGGACGGTGCGCGCGCTGATGCCCAGCAGCCGGCCCAGCTCGGTCGCGGAGCAGGTCGCGGGCAGGCGGTCAGCGGCCACGGTCGACGAGCAGGACGTCGCGATCGTCCGCGCTCGGCAGCGCGATGCGGCACGCGCTCAACCTCGGCGCGATGCGCGCGCGGCGGATGACCACGTGCTCGATGCGGCGGATCGGCGCGGCTTCCTCGCGCGCGCCCTCGGCGGGATTCAGGGGGCGGCCATCGGCACCGATGATGCGCGCACCCCTTTGGTGCACGAGGACCTCGCGCTCTTCGACCACTTCGGGCTGGGTCCTCCGCTCGTGCGGCAGCGCCAGCGCGTCGCCCACCTCGACCCCGGCCTCGGCGGCCTCGCGGCGGGCCTGCTCGATCGCCGCCTCCACCTCGGCGAGCTCGGCGAGCACCTCGCCCACGCGGCGGGCGGCCGTCACGTATTCGGCGACAAGCTGCTCGGCGCGCGCAGCGGCTTCCCGCGCAGCATCAACGCGGCGCGCAACGGCGGCGCGGTGTTCCTCGGCGGCGAGCTCGGCGGTGCGGCTCTCGGCGCGCTCGAGCGCCAGGCGCAGCCGGCGGGCTTCGCGCTCCAGGCGGCCGGCCTTGGCGGCATGGGCGGCCTCGGACTCCTCGCCCGCCAGGGCCGCGTCCTCGGCTCCGGCGGCGTGGTTCTCGATGGCGGCTTCGACCTGGCGGATGCGCTCGGCGAGCAGCGCGGCCACGCGCCGGCCCTCGTCGCTGGAGTCGAACGCGAGCAAGTCCGTCAGGGGCAAGGGGTCGCCTGCTTGAAGCTCTCCGGCTCGAGCGGTGGGGCGGTTCTGGTTCTGGTTCTTGGTCATCGGTTTTCCTCGTTGGTTGTGCCGCGTTCGCGGCGGGTTGGTGGTGTCCGGCTATACCGCCGCAGACGCGCTCAGCGCGCCCGTGGCGGCCGCCTCGCCGGTGCCGTGGGGTCGGTGCGGGTCGGCCTCGGTCGCCGCTCCCGCGGCAGCGGAGGGCCCTTGCGCGGGGGCGTTCACTAGAGGAGCCGGGCGGTCGCCGTCCCCCGCAACCGCTGGACCGCCAGAGGGACCCGCGGCACGGCGCCTCCACGCCCGGCCACCAGCCGCGGAGGCTCGTTCCTCTCGCGCGCGTTCCTCGCGAAGTTCCGCATCCCGCGCGGCGCGGATCGCGGCGGCAGCGGCGGCAGCCGTTTGCGGAGCGGGGCGCATGTCGCGGCGGACGAACGGCGAGCTTTCGGGGTCACCCACCGCGGCCACGTGGAGGCGGTCCAAGCGGCGGCGAACTTCCGCCAGGCCTTCCAGCGCGCGCAGGTTCGCGGCCCGTGGACTCGACCAGGAGTTGGGCGTGATGCCGGCGAGCGCGCGGTCGAGCTCGGCGGCGGCGCGATATGCCGCGTCGAGAAGGCGGGCAACATGTCGGTGGTCGATTTTCATGATCGGTTTCCTCTTCGGTGGGGTGTCCCGCGTGTCCCGCGATGTACCGCGTTCCGGTCCATTGCAGTTTCAGGCGTGTGTGTGTGTGTGCGCGTACGCGTGCAATGGGGTGTACCGCGTTCCACCGCGGGACACGCGGGACGGGTCAGTCAGGGTCTGTGACACTTCGGAGCCGGATTCCTTGGAACACCCGGACCTTCCGGCCACCGATCCGGGCTTGTGGTGTCGTGACCTCCGGGAGCGCGGCGCGAAGTTGCCGCCCGAAGTTCTGCGCGGTTCCTGGGTGGTCGCGGCCGGCGTCGTGACACCATTCGCGCCAGCGCGAGAACAGGGCCTGTGTTTCAACGCGCGCGGCCGGCGAGACAACGCAGCACTCGCGGACGAACATGGTGATGGGCGACGCGATGGATTCGAGCTCGGCCACCAGTTCCTGCCCGGACGCAGGCTGCACGAAACGGCCACGGGCACGCAGGCGGTCGAGTCCGTCCATCGCCCACAGCAGGATGCCCGGCAGCTCGGCGAGTAGACGATCAGTCAGGTCGTGGTCCTCGTGGCCGTAGAAGCTGCGCGTCAGGCGCAGGATCAGGAACCTGCTCGACAGCGCGGCGCTGGCATCGGCGAGGGCGGGAAGCTCGTTGGTCGCGATGATGAACCGCACCGGCAGCCGGCCGGTCCAGTCGGTGCGGTGCTTCCGGGGCACGGTCACGGCATCCTCGCCGGTGATCCGCAGGATCGCCTCGGCGATGGCGGCCACGTCCGCGCGGCCCGACAGGCGGGCGTCGGTGATCATGGCCACCCGCTTGCCGATCAGGCTTTCGAGGCCGAAGTGCGAGCCCAGGCTCGCGAACGTCGGGGAGCAGACGTTGGCAGCGCCGGCCAGCTCGCGGAGCACGCGTAGGAGCGTGCCCTTGCCGGATCGCCGCGGGCCGATCAGCAGCAGGGCCTTCTGGTGCCGCGTGTCGCTCGTCAAGGCACACAGCCCAAACCATTCCTGCAACAATTCGATCGCTTCCGGATCGTCCGGCCATAGCGTCTTCAGGAAGGCGAGGAAGGCTTGCGGCGCACCGGCTTCCGGGTCGAAGTCGACGAGCGGCAGGGCTCTGGTCGTGAACAGCCGCGGATTCGCCGGCAGCAGCTTCCTCGTGGGCAGGTGCACGATCCCGTTCCGCAGCACCAGGTAATCGTCCGCCGCGCCATCCAGGTCGCAGCCCGGCAGCATGGCAGGCTCGCCGGGGATCTCGGCATGGCAGGCGGCCGCCAGCGCGTCGATCATGTCATTGATCAGCCGCCGGTCCGGCTTGATCTCGCCGCCCTTCAGGTCGCAGCACCCTTCCAACCAGGTGTACATGGCGGCCCTGACGGCATCTTGCGGCCACCGCGCCCACCACTGATCCCAGCGGTAGAAGTCGCCGTTCCAGCACACGATGCCCGGGGCGCCATCGTGCGCGCAGTGCATGCGTGCGAAGACGCGTGCCGCAGACAGTGGCGCCTTGGGATCTACAAGGGCACCACGGCGCAGCGGTAGCAGCACCGGTTCGCTCACTTCCCGGCGCCCCCGGTTGCCGTGCGCGCGCGCTCTTCAAGCCAGCGGAGCAGGTCGGCGCGGCGGTATCGCACCGATCGGCCGATCTTCAGAAATGGGATAGCGTGGCGCCCAGTCGAGCGCCAGACGGCCAGGGTGTCAACCGTGGTCCGCAGGAGCTCGGCGGCTTCGCGGGCGGTGAGCAGTTCAGGGAGCGGGTCATGCTTGGGCATTGATTCTTCCTCGCGTTGGGGACGCGAGGCGAACAATGCTTAATGCTCCGAGGCGGCGGGCTTAGGTAAATCAGCGGGAATTTCCCGAACCGCCGCGCTTTCGCTTGCGGCGGCGCGGGTAGTAGGCGTCGCGCGTCGCGCGCGGGTCGGTTTCGATCCCCAGGTCGCGCGCGGCCTCGAATGCTCCGACGATCGCGGGCCCGAGTTCATCCTCGCGCGGCCCGGTCCGGTCCCGGACGGGCAGCCCTTGCGCGCGCAGCATGTCGACAAGCCCGCGCTCGATTGAACGCGCCAGGCCGCCGCGGATGCTCTCCCTGTGCGGCGCCGGCCGGCCAGCGCCACGCGCGATCCCCAAGGCGGCGCCCGCCTTCGCTGGGTCGTCGAGCGCAGCTTCCAGCGCATCGGCCAGCCAGTCGGCCAGCGCGGCCGGCATGACCATGCCGGCCACCAGGTGCCCGGCGGCGCCACGGATCAGGAGCCGGGCGGCGGCAATGTTTCCGGCCCGCGCCAGCGCGACCAGGTAGCCGAGGTCGCCCGAAAACGTGAGCGGGCCGTCGAGTGTGAGGCGCGGGGCCTCCGGCCATTTTTCAGCCACGGGCACCCCCCGCGGTGATGTCGACAACGTTCCCCCCGGTAGGCGCGACTCCTGCGGTCCGCAGGATGAACCGCTCGATCATTTCCATCGGAGGGCGGAGGCGTTCCACGTCGATCACGACGTAAGCGCCGGTCACGTCGCCCTCGCTCCGGTGGTTCAACAACCGTTTCAACGAGTAGGCCGGAATGTCCAGCGATTCGGCGATGGTCGCGAATGTCCGGCGCAGGTCGTGGCACGAGAATGGCACCCCGGACGCTCGTGCGATCCGCTGGATTGCCTTGTGAGGCGTGTTCAAGTACCCGGTCCGGCCCGGTCCGGGGAACACGTATTCCGACCCGGCCGCGCGCGCAGCCTCAACGCGGCGCGCGAGCAGTGCCAACACATGCGGGCCGACCGGCAGCTCGTGGTCATCGCGGTTCTTCGTGTCGCGCACGATGAACCGCCGGCCGCGGAGGTTCACGTCGGCCACGCGCAGGCGGGCCGCCTCACTCCGGCGCAGGCCAGTGAAGATCAGCAGCTCCACGAAGTCGGCGGCGACGGGGTTCCGCTGGCGCTCTTCGTCCACCGCCGCCAGCCAGGCGGGCAACTCGTCGCGCTCGATGCGGCGGCGGCGACGGTCGACGCGGTTCCATGCCTTCGTGGCCGTCAGCCGGCGCACGGGGTTGTCCGTGAGGAGCGGGCGCCCTTCGTCTTCGTACTTCGCGGCGGCGAAGTTCAGCAACGCGCGCAGGATGCGGGAGGTTCGATTCGCGCACGCCGGACCACCCACAGCCACCGGGCGCCTGCGGCCCATGGCGTCCTTGCGGACGGCTTCGCGGCGCACGGACAGCGTCCGGTGGAGGCGCTCGACGTCATCGCGCGTGATCTCGACCACGGCCCGATCCAGCCACGCGGCGAGGTGCCGGTGCGCGGTGTCGTGGTACTCCCGCCGCGTCGCGGGCTTGAGGTCATGCGCGGCGAGGTAGTCCTCGAGGACCTCGCGAAGGGTGACGCTCCGGGCCTTGGCGGACCGCCGGGCGGCGACAACGCTCCGGCCCTCGGCCAGTGCCGCCACGTGGCCGGCGGCGATCCGGCGCGCGGCTTCGACGCTCACCTCTGGGAAGCGGCCGACCGTGACGCGCTCGACCCGGCCCGTACCGCGGACGCGGCGGCGAACGTAGAACGTCCGGACGCCGCCCGACGTGATCCGCAGCTCGAGGCCAGGCGTCTTTGCGTCGGTGTAGGTGACGCGTCCGGCCGCTGGCACTGGGAGGGCCAGAAGGGCGGTTTTCGTGAAGACGAGTCGCGGCATGGTTGGCTCCGGGGTCACGTCGGGGTCACGCCGGGGTCACACTTTCGGGTAATTTCAGCCTATCCGCATACACCCCGGTTAATTCAATCATTGCCGCAAGGCTTTGATTTGTAAAGGGTCACAAAGTCCCGTTAATTCCCGCTAATCCCCGGCGTTTGAAACTGAAAATCCCCGTGTCGGCGGTTCGATTCCGTCCCCGGCCACCACCTCCGGAACATCGGATCGTGAGAAACCGCCGCAAGGCGGTTTTTCCGTATCCGGGCGCGAGGATCGCGCGGACACCGCCCGCGGGCGGGCCAGGCTCCGTTTCCCGGCAGGCGTGCCGGGGTGGCCGACTGCATGCTGAACCGGAAAGCGGCTGCACCTTGTGCCGGCAGGCGCCATCGCCATCATCGGGATGGCCATCCCTGATCCAGCGAGGCCACCCATGAAACCGGTCAAGTCCGTGCTTCTGGCCGCGATCGCGACGCTGGCCCTCTCCGCCTGCGCCAGCACCGGCCGCCTGTCGGATTCGGAAAGGCTCGAGCTGTACCGCAGCCATGCAGGCGATCCGGTGGACAGCTTCCATTTCTTCGGCCGGATCGACGGCTGGTCGCCGCTGGGCGACGGCGCGCTGACGGTGCGGACCAAGCCGAACGAGGCCTGGCTGCTGGAACTGGACGGGCCGTGCCCCGACCTCGGGTTCGCCCAGGTCATCGGCCTGACCAGCCAGATGAACCGGGTCCACGCGCGTTTCGACAAGGTGCTGGTGCGTGGCCCGGCCGCGACCGGCATGCCGTGCTACATCAGGACGATCCGGCCGCTCGACCTGAAGGCGCTCAAGCAGTCGGAGAAGGAGCTGCGCGAGGCCAGGATCGAGGAACGCGAGCAGCAGGAGCAGGGCTGAGGGCTCAGCCCTGCTCCTGCTGCGGGGGCACGTAGCCGGCGGGTTTCTCGGCGCCGCCGCCGAACAGGAACTTCTCCATCTCGCCTTCGAGGAAGGCGCGGTGCTTCGGGTCCAGCGGCGACAGCCGGTTCTCGTTGATCAGCATGGTCTGGTGCGCCAGCCATGCCTGCCACGCGGCCTTGCCGATGCTGGCGAAGATGCGCCTGCCGAGTTCACCGGGCCATGGCACGTAGTCCAGGCCTTCGGTTTCGCGCTGTTCGTACTGGCAGAAGACGGTGCGGGCCATGGGCGGATCTTTCCGGAACCGGTCCGGACATTGTAGGCCCGTGCGTGTGACCGCGTGCCAGGTGCGCGCAGGTTGCTAGGGCAGCTGCCGCTCCAGCAGGCTGCGGACCGGCGCGGGGATGCCGAGCGCAGGCAGTTCGTTCCGCGACACCCAGCGCAGGGACGCGTCGTCCTCCACCGCGCCGGCGCGCGGCGCGGCCTTGCGCCACAGCAGCGGCTGCATCGTCAGCCGGTAGTGGGTGAAGCCGTGGGCGACGGGATCGAGCGGTTCCGCGGCGTCGTAGTCGACGGCGAGGTGTGCACCGGCCCATTCGCGCGCCGCCTCGTGCGTAGCGGCTTCCGGCAGCGACCACAGCGAGGCCCAGATGCCCGCCGGGGGGCGGCGCTGCAGCAGCACGCGCCCACGCGCGTCGATCGCCAGCAGCACCAGGGCGTGCCGTTCGGGCAGCGGCTTGCCCGGCTTCGGCGTGGGCAGCCCGGCCACGCGGCCCTCGCGCAGGGCGACGCAGTCTTCCTGCAGCGGGCAGATCACGCAGGCCGGGTCGTGGCGCGTGCACAGCGTGGCACCGAAGTCCATCTGCGCCTGGGTGTAGTCGGCCATGCGCGTTTCCGGCAGCAATTCCTGCGCGATTTCCCACAGCCGCTTCTCGACCGCCGGCGTGCCCGGCCAGCCCTCGATGCCGCGGTGCCGGCACAGCACGCGCTTGACGTTGCCGTCTAGGATCGGGAAGCGGTCGCCCCAGGCCTGGGACAGGATCGCGCCGGCGGTGCTGCGGCCGATGCCGGGCAGGGCGACGAGCGCGTGGAAATCGCGCGGCAGCTCGCCGCCGTGGCGCTCGATGCACAGCTTCGCGGCGGCATGCAGGTTGCGGGCGCGGGCGTAGTAGCCCAGGCCCGACCACAGCGCCAGCACCTGGTCCAGCGGCGCCTCGCCGAGCGTGCGCACGTCGGGCAGGGCCGCGACGAAGCGCTCGAAGTAGGGGATGACCACGCGCACCTGGGTCTGCTGCAGCATGATCTCCGACAGCCACACCCGGTATGGCGTGCGCGGGTGCTGCCAGGGCAGGTCGTGGCGGCCGGAGACGTCGAACCAGCGCAGCAGGCGCCCGGCAAAGGAACCGTCGGCGGGGGCCGTCGCCGTGGCCATGGACCGGCGGGTCAGGTGCTGCCGAGCGATTCCGGCAGCAGCGCGTCGACGAAGGCCCCGGCGTCGAACACGCGCAGGTCCTCGGGCCGCTCGCCGATGCCGGCGAAGCGGATCGGGATGCCGAACTCGCGCGCCAGCGCGAACACCACGCCGCCCTTGGCGGTGCCATCGAGCTTGGTCACCACCAGCCCGGTGACGTTCACCGCGGCATGGAACTGGCGCAGCTGCGAGAGCGCGTTCTGGCCGGTGGTGCCGTCGACCACCATCAGCACCTCGTGCGGCGCGCCGGGATCGAGCTTGCCCAGCACCCGGCGGATCTTGCCCAGCTCGTTCATCAGCCCCTGCTGGGTGTGCAGGCGGCCGGCGGTGTCGGCGATCAGCACGTCCACGCCGCGTGCCTTCGCCGCCTGCAGCGCGTCGTAGGCGACCGCGGCGGGGTCCGCGTCCTGCCCCTGCGCGATCACGGTCACGCCGTTGCGTTCGCCCCAGGCCTGCAGCTGCGCCACCGCGGCGGCGCGGAAGGTGTCGCCGGCGGCCAGCATCAGCGAGCGGCCCTCGTCCCTGAAGCGTCGGGCCAGCTTGCCGATGGTCGTGGTCTTGCCCACGCCGTTGACGCCGACGGTCAGGATCACGAACGGCTTCGCGGACGGGTCGATCTCCAGCGGCCGCGCCACCGGCCGCAGCATCCCCAGCAGCTCGGCGCGCAGCGCGGCGAGCAGGGCGTTGGCGTCGGCGAACTCGCGGGCCTGCATCCGCCTGCGCAGGCTTTCGACCAGCTGCGTGGTCGCGGTCACGCCGACGTCGGCGGTCAGCAGCGCGGTCTCGATCTCGTCCAGAAGCGCTTCGTCGAGCTTCGGGTTGCGCGAGAACAGGCTGCCGAAGCTGCGCGCGAAGCCGCTGTTGCGCAGGCGCTCGCGCCAGCCGGGCTTGCCCGCGGGTGCGGGCGGCGCCTCCTGGCGCTCCATGGCGGCTTCGGCGGGCGGCGCCTCCGCGGGTTGTGCGCGGCTGGCGTCGTCGGCGGGTTTCTTGCGGCCAAACAGTCGGAACATCGTGTGTTGCGGCGCATCGAACGGGTGCCAATGCTAGCACCCGCCCGCATGGGCCGCCCGGGCCGCCCGGGCCGGCCGTGCGGACGTCCCGCGCATCGGCGATCATTGCCGCACAGGACCACCCGGGAGCCAATCGATGCCCGTCCACCGCACCTTCCCGCTGCCGCGGATGCTGGCGCTTGCCCTCGCCCTCGCGTTCGCGCCGGCGGCCCCTGCCGCCACCGCTTCCCCGCAGGAACAGCCGCTGCCGGCGCCGGCCAACGCCGCCGAGGCGAAGCTGCGCGGGCTGTACACGGCGGAGTGGGAATGGCGGCAGCGGGAGTTCGGCCGGGAGAAGGTCGACGGCCGTTGGCGGCAGTCGTCGCGGCTGCCCTCGGTCACGCCGGAGGCCTGGGAGCGCCGCATCGCCTACTGGCGGCAGGTGCTGGCCGAACTGGACACCATCCCGCTGCAGGAGCTGTCGCGCGAGGAGCGGATCAACGCCGCGGTGTTCCGCGCCATGGTCGAGGCCGACCTCAACAACGCGCAGTGGCGCACCTGGGAGGCGCCGTTCAACAGCGACACCTTCTTCTGGGGCGGCTTCGCCCCGTACCAGCCCTACCGCACCCGGGAGGAGTGGGAGCGCTACATCGCCAGGCTGTCGGACCTGCCACGGTACTTCGACGAGCAGATCGCGAACATGCGCGCGGGCCTCGCCCGTGGCTGGAGCGTGCCGCGCGCCTCGATCACCGGCCGCGACGACACCATCGTGCCCTACACGCGCACGGACGAGGGCAACCCGCTGCTGGCGGCCTTCGACCGGCTGCCGGAGTCCATCCCGGAAGCGGAGCGCGCGCGCCTGCGCGAGCAGGGCCGCAAGGTCGTCCTCGGGCAGGTGGTGCCCGCCTATGCGCGGCTGCTGGAGTTCATCCGCGGCGAGTACATGCCGCAGGCGCGCACGACCATTTCGGCCAGCGAGTTGCCCGATGGCCGCGGTTTCTACCTGTCCCAGATCCGCGAGTACGTCACCCGCGACATGACGCCGGAGGAGATCCACCGGATCGGCCTGGCCGAAGTGGAGCGGATCTCGAAGGAAATGCGCGAGGTGATGGCGCGCGCGGGCTTTTCCGGCACGTTCGAGGAGTTCCTCGAGTTCCTGCGCACGGACCCGGGGTTCTACGCGAAGACGCCGCGCGAGCTGCTGGCCAACGCCGCTTGGATCGCCAAGAAGGTCGACGGCCAGCTGAAGCACGCCTTCAACACCCTGCCGCGCTACCGGTTCACCATCCTGCCGGTCCCCGACGAGATCGCGCCGGTCTATACCTCGGGCCGCGGCGGCCTCGACGCCTGCCTGTTCAACACGTACGACCTGCCGTCGCGCCCGTTGTACAACCTGCCGGCGCTGGTGCTGCACGAGTGCGCGCCGGGGCACAGCTTCCAGGCCGCGCTGGCGCTGGAGGCGCCGGCGCGCCCCGACTTCCGCCAGCACACCTACTTCTCCGGCTACGGCGAGGGCTGGGGCCTGTACACCGAGTGGCTCGGCACGAAGATGGGCATCTACGAGACGCCCTACGAGGAATTCGGGCGGCTCACCTTCGAGATGTGGCGCGCGGCGCGGCTGGTGATCGACACCGGGCTGCACGCGTTCGGCTGGACGCGGCAGCAGGCGATCGACTACCTCGCCTCGCACACCGCGCTGGCGTACCACGACGTGGTCACCGAGGTGGACCGCTACATCTCCTGGCCCGGGCAGGCGCTGTCGTACTACATCGGCTACATGACCATCCGCGCGCTGCGCGAGGAGGCCGAGCGCGAACTGGGCGGGCGCTTCGACCAGCGCCCGTTCCACGACACCATCCTCGAGCTGGGCGCGGTGCCGCTGCCGGTGCTGGAGGAGGAAGTGCGCGCCTTCATCGCCCGAGAGAAGGCGAAGGCGGCCGGCGACGTGGGCGTGGCAGCCACGCAGGGCCGTCCGTGACGAAGCCGATGCCGGGACAGGTGCGGATCATCGGCGGCCGGTGGCGCGGCACGCGCCTGCCGGTGGCCGGTGTCGAGGGCCTGCGCCCGACCTCGGACCGGGCGCGCGAGACCCTGTTCAACTGGCTGCTGCCGAAGCTGCCCGGCGCGCGCGTGCTCGACCTGTTCGCCGGCACCGGGGCGCTGGGATTCGAGGCGCTGTCGCGCGGCGCGCGGGAAGCGGTGCTGGTCGAGCGCGACGCCGGGCTGTGCGCGTCGCTGCGCGCGACCGCCGCGCGCCTGCAGGGCGGAGAGGCCGCGCGCATCGTGCACCAGGACGCGCTGGCGTTCCTGCGCAGCTGGCACGGTGCGCCGTTCGACGTGGTGTTCGTCGACCCGCCGTTCGCCGCCGGACTCTGGGAGGAGGTGCTGCCCGCGCTGGAGCCGGTGGCGGCGCCGGATGCCTGGCTGTACGTGGAATCCCCGCCCCACGGCGGCATCGAGCCCGGGCCGGCCTGGGCGCCGCACCGCGAGGGGAGCACCCGCCACGCGCGCCATGCCCTGTACCGGCGGGCCGCCTGAACGGGGCCCCGCGCTGCTACACTCACGCGTCCGAGCCGTTTCGATCCTGAACGCATGAGCGCGGCCAATCCCCGCATCGCGATCTATCCGGGCACTTTCGACCCGATCACCAACGGGCACGTGGATCTCGTCGACCGCGCCGCGCCGCTGTTCGAAAAGCTGGTGGTGGGCGTGGCCGCGAGCCCGTCCAAGCGGCCGACGCTGCCGCTGGACCTGCGCGTGCGGCTGGCCCGCGAGGCGCTGGCCCACCACGGCAACGTCGAGGTCCACGGGTTCGACACGCTGCTGGCGCATTTCGTCCGCCACATGGGCGGGGGTATCCTGCTGCGCGGGCTGCGCGCGGTGTCCGACTTCGAATACGAGTTCCAGATGGCGAGCATGAACCGCCACCTGATCCCGGAGGTGGAGACGCTGTTCCTCACCCCGGCGGAGGAGTACGGGTTCATTTCCTCGTCGCTGGTGCGCGAGATCTCCCGCCTGGGAGGGGACGTCTCGGGCTTCGTGCCCAGGGTGGTGGCCGAAGCGCTGCAGGCCGAATGGCGGCGTACCGCCGGATGACATGACAAGCACACACCCGTAGCTGCGACCGTGGGGGAACAACGATGAAAACGATGACCAGACTGATGCTGATCGCCTGCCTCGTGCTGCCGTTCGCGGCATGCAAGAAGGAGGAGGCCGCTCCGGTCGAGAAGCCGCCGGTGGCCGTGCCGACCACCGACGACAAGGCGGCCTGGCAGGCGTACCTGCAGGACGTGGTGCCGCGCCACATGGAAGGCATCACCAACGCGCCGTACATCTACCGCGTGCCGGCGACCGAGAACCCGCAGGACCCGGAGGAGTACCAGCGCCTGCTGGACAAGGCCAAGACCGACGTCGCGCGCGGCATCATCAAGGGCAACATGCTGGCCTACGCCGGCCTGGACCCGGCGAAGACCGCCGACCTCGTGGTCGAGGCGTTCAAGGACGTGCAGCCGAACACGATGAAGGGCGTGCGCGTGCTCTACATCGGCGACGCCGCCAACAACGAGCGCGTCAAGGCCGCGGTCGAGCCGGCCGGCGTGGAGTACGTGTTCGTCGAGGCCAGGTGAAGCGGTCGTGCGCCCGCGTCCGCGGGCGCAGGCCCCGGCGACCAGCCCGCGAAGCCCGCCTCCCGGCGGGCTTCGCCGTTTCACGGGCCGCCCGCGCCGTTGCGGCCCGGGAACGGCGCCGGGCCGGGCAGGGCATACAATGCGCGGATGGCCCTGAGGATCAACGAGCTGTGCGTCAACTGCGACGTCTGCGAGCCGGTCTGCCCGAACCGGGCGATCTCGCAGGGCGAGGCCATCTACGTGATCGACCCGGCGTTGTGCACCGAGTGCGTGGGGCACTTCGACGAGCCCCAGTGCGTGGCGGTGTGCCCGGTCGAATGCATCGATCCAGATCCCGAACACCCGGAAACCCGGGACGAACTGCTGGCCAAGCTGCGCCGGCTGTCCGGAGGAGCCGCATGAAGAACACCCGACTGCTCGCCTTCCTGTTCGCGCTGCTGCTGGTCCCGTTGCACGCGCCCGCGCGCGATGCCGCCCCGCGGCCGCCGGGCCATGCGATCGCCTCGGCGCACGAACTGGCCACGGATGCAGGCTTCGAGGTCCTGCGCGAGGGCGGCAACGCGTTCGACGCCGCGGTTGCGGTCTCGGCGGTGCTGTCGGTGGTCGAGCCGATCTCCTCGGGCCTGGGCGGCGGCGGATTCTTCCTGCTGCACGATGCCCGTACCGGCCGCGACATCTTCGTGGACGCGCGCGAGATGGCGCCGCTGTCGGCGTCCCCCGGGCGCTACCTCACCGCGGACGGCGGGTTCGACCGCGACCGCGCCGAGAACGGACCGTGGGCGGCGGGCATCCCCGGCCTGCCGGCGGCGCTCGTGCACCTGTCGGAGAAGTACGGCAGGCTGTCGCTTGCGCGCAGCCTGGCGCCGGCGATCCGCATCGCGCGCGAGGGCTTCCCCGTCTATGCCCGCTTCGCGCGCGGATACCAGGCGCGGCGCGAGGTGATGGAGCGCTATCCCGGCACGCGCGAGGTGTTCCTCGCCGATGGCGCGCCGCCGCGCGAAGGCGCGCTGTTCCGCCAGCCGGACCTGGCGCGCACGCTGGAACTGCTGGCGGAGAAGGGCTTCGACGGCTTCTACCGGGGCGAGACCGCGGAGAAGCTGGTGGCCGGCGTCAATGCCGAGGGCGGGCAGTGGACGCTGGAGGAACTGGCCGCCTACGAGGTGAAGGAGCGCGAGCCGATCCGCTTCCGCTACCGCGGCTGGGAGATCGTCACCGCGCCGCCGCCGTCCTCCGGCGGCATCGCGCTGGCGCAGATGCTGCAGATCCTGCAGGGCTGGAACCTGCGTGAACTCGACCCGGTCCTGCGCACGCACCTGGTCGTCGAGTCCATGCGCCGCGCATTCCGCGACCGCACCTTCTACCTGGGCGATCCCGACTTCACGCGCGTCCCGCAGCGCGTGCTGACCAGTCCCGACTACGCCGCGGGCCTGCGCGCCACGATCAACCCGGCGAAGGCCACACCCAGCGACCTGCTGTCCGGCGAGCCGACCCCGCTGGAGGACGAGGAGACCACGCACTTCTCGATCATCGATGCCGAGGGCAACTTCGTCGCCGCCACCCAGACGGTGAACCTGCTGTTCGGCTCGGGGCTGATCCCGCCGGGCACGGGCGTGCTGCTCAACAACGAGATGGACGACTTCGCGCTCAAGCCCGGCACGCCCAACGCCTTCGGCGTGATGGGCTACGAGGCCAACGCGGTCGAGCCGCGCAAGCGCCCGCTCAGTTCGATGACGCCGACGTTCATGCTGTCCGGCGACCGCATCGCCGTGCTCGGCACGCCCGGCGGCAGCCGCATCATCACCATGGTCCTGCTCGGCGTGCTCGGCTACGACGACGGGCTGGACGCGCAGGCGGTCGCGGCGCTGCCGCGCTTCCACCACCAGTGGATGCCGGACCGGATCGAGGCCGAGACCGGCGCGTTCACGCCGGAAGTCGCGCAGGGCCTGCGCGCGCTCGGGCACGTGGTCAACCTGCCCGGCGAGAACGTGGCCGGCGGGCGCGGCTCCAGCCACGTCTGGGGCAACCTGCAGACCGTGGCCTGGGACCTGCGCGGCAACACGCTGTCCGCGGGCACCGACCCGCGCAACCCGGTGGGCAGCGGCCGGGTCGAGACGGCCGGCGCCGACATCCGCTGCGTGCGTGCCCCGTGCGAGGTGGCGACGCCATGAGGCTGTGGTCGATCGAGGGGAATTCCCAGAGGCTCGACGGCGGGGCGATGTTCGGCAACGCCCCGCGCGCGCTGTGGGCGCGCTGGGCCGAGCCCGATGGCCTCAACCGCATCCGCCTGGCCACGCGCGGGCTGCTGGCCACGCCGCTCGCCGGGAAAACCGTGCTGTTCGAGGCCGGCATCGGCGCCTTCTTCCCGCCGGAGCTGCGCGAACGCTACGGCGTGGCCGAGGACAGCCACGTGCTGCTCGACTCGCTGCGCGAGGCCGGCTTCGACCACGCGGACATCGACGTGGTGGTGCTCAGCCACCTGCATTTCGACCATGCCGGCGGCCTGCTCGCGCCGTGGCGCGAGGGCGCCACGCCGGAACTGCTGTTCCCGAACGCCACCTTCGTGGTGAGCCGCCGGCAGTGGGAGCGCGCGCTGCATCCGCATCCGCGCGACCGCGCCAGCTACATCCCGGAACTGCCCGGCCTGCTGGAGGCCAGCGGCCGGCTGGAGCTGGTCGACGTGGGACAGGCCACGACGCCGTCGCTGGGCGACGCGGTGCGCTTCCATTTCAGCGACGGGCACACGCCGGGGATGATGCTGGCCGAGATCACGGGCCCGGCCGCGGAGGATGGACGGCCGCGTGGCGGCGTCGTGTTCTGCGCCGACCTCGTGCCCGGCGTGCCGTGGGTGCACGTGCCGATCACGATGGGCTACGACCGCTACCCGGAGCTGCTGGTGGACGAGAAGCGCGCGTTCCTGGAGGACAAGCTCGAGCGCGGCGTGCGCCTGTTCTTCACCCACGACCCGGAATGCGCCGTTGCCGCGGTGGCGCGCGACGCGAAGGGCAGGTTCACCGCGCAACACGCGCAGCCGCGCCTTTGCAGCGAACCGCTGCCGGCGGGTTGATGCCGGCAGCGGCACCGGGATGGCCCGGGTGCGGCAGGTCCGGCGCATGGTTCCGGCGCGTGGCGCCATGATCCGGCGTGGCCCGCGCCCGCATGGCAACGGTGTCCGGAACCTGCCCGGTTTTACGTAACCGGTTGTGGAGGTGCGCCGGTGCAACGGCTATGCTGGCGCGGGGGATCCAACCGGAAACGTGGACATGATGCCGATCGAAGAAATCCGATCGTCGGTGCAGGAATTCATCCTGCAGCGCTTTCCCGTCGTCAGGGCGCAGGGTCTGTCTGCGGACGACTCGCTGCTTGACCTCGGGATCGTCGATTCCCTCGGCGTGCTCGAGATCGTGACCTTCATCGAGGAGACCTTCGGCGTCGTGCTGTCGGACGAGGAAATGGTGGCCGAGAACTTCGCCTCGGTCTCGGCGATGGCCGAACTGGTCCGGAGCAAGCTGGCGGCGTGACGATGCGTACGCTCGTCCATCACATGCTCCGCGACAGCGCGGAGCGGCATGGCGACAGGGAAGCGCTGGTCCACAGGGAAGAACGGCTGGGATTCGCCTCGTTCTGGCGCGCCGCGGACGCGCTGGGCAACGGCCTGCGCGAGGCCGGCGTCCGCCGCGGTGACCGCGTCGGCGTGCTGCTCGAGCCATCGGTCCCGCTGGCAACCTCGCTGTTCGCCATCCCGGCGGCGGGCGGCGCGTTCGTCCCGATCCACCACTCGCTGTTCCCGGAGCAGGTGGAGCACGTGGTCCGCGACAGCGGCATGGTCGGCCTGGTCACCGATGCGGCGCGCTTCCGCCGGCTGCTGCCGGTGCTGCAGGGATGCCCCGACCTGCGCTTCGTGGTGCTGGTGGGGCGCGGTGGCGACGTGGAGCCGTCGCGGCTTGCTGTGCACGATTACGGCGACCTGTGCGCGGGGCCTGCCCGGGCAGGCGACAGCCCGTGCATCGACCGCGACCTCGCCGCGATCCTCTACACCTCCGGCTCCACCGGCCGCCCCAAGGGCGTGATGCTGAGCCACGCGAACATCATCGCCGGCGCCGAGATCGTGTCCGAATACCTGTCCATCGGCCCGGACGACCGCATCCTCGCGGTGCTGCCCTTCAGCTTCGATGCCGGGCTCAACCAGCTCACGACCTCGGTGCTGCGTGGCGGCACCTGCGTGCTGATGAAGTTCCTGTTCGCGCGCGAGATCGTCACCATGCTCGCGCGCGAGCGGATCACCGGCCTGGCCGGCGTGCCGCCGCTGTGGAACCTGATCGCGCAGGACAGCTCCGGGCTGGCGCAGACGCCGCTGCCGCACCTGCGCTACATCACCAACACCGGCGGCGCGCTGCCGCTGCCCACGCTCGAGCGCCTGCGCGCGACGCTGCCGGGTACCGACGTGGTGCTGATGTACGGCCTGACCGAGGCCTTCCGTTCGACCTGGTTGCCACCATCCGAGCTCGACCGGCGGCCGACCTCGATCGGCAAGGCGATCCCGAACACCGAGATCCTGGTGCTCGACGGGAACGGGCGTCCCTGCGCGCCGGGTGAAATCGGCGAGCTGGTCCACCGTGGCCCGACCGTTTCCATGGGCTACTGGGGGCTTCCGGAGCAGACCGCACGGGTGCTGCGTCCCAACCCGCTGGCGCCGCCGGGATCCGCCGGCGAGCTGGTGTGCTTCTCCGGCGACCTGGTGAAGATGGACGAGGAAGGTTTCCTGTACTTCGTCGGCCGCCGCGACAACCAGATCAAGAGTTCCGGCTTCCGGATCAGCCCCACCGAGGTCGAGCAGGCGTTGTGCCGTGCCGGCCCGCTGCGCGACGCCGCGGTGATCGGCGTGCCCGACGGGATGCTGGGGCAGAAGATCAAGGCGTTCGTGGTGCCACGCGAGGGTGCGCAGGTCGATCCCGACGGCCTGCTGACGGCGGTCGCCACGCTGTTGCCGCGGCACATGGTGCCGCACATGGTCGAGGTGGTGGACGACCTGCCCAAGACCACGAGCGGGAAGATCGACTATCCCGCGCTGCGCCGGCGCGAGGAGGCGCGCGATGGCGGCTGAGCTGCCCGCGCATGGCGGCGGCCACGTGCGCGACCTCGTGTCCCGGCACTTCGCCTGCGCGGACGGGCAGCTGGTGATCGGCGGCGTGCCGGTTTCCGCGCTCGTCGCCCGCCACGGGACGCCGCTGTACGTGTACGACATGTCGGTGGTCCGCCGGCAGTGGCAACTGCTGCGCGACACGCTGCCCGCGCGGTTCGGCGCGTTCTATTCGGTCAAGGCCAACCCGGCGCAGGTGCTCCTGCGGTTCTTCGTCGCCCGGGGCGCCGGCCTCGAGGTCGCCTCCGCCGGGGAGCTGCACCAGGCCCTGGCCGCGGGATGCCCCGCCGAACGCATCGTGTTCGCCGGCCCGGGCAAGCGCGAGGAGGAACTGGCGCTGGCGCTCGATGCCGGCATCGGCGAGATCCACGTCGAATCGGCCACCGAGGCGCGGCGCATCGCCGCGCTCGCCGCGTCGCGCGGCCGTCCCGCGCGCATCGCGCTGCGGGTCAATCCCGCCGCCGCGGTGGAAGGCGGCGGCATGCGGATGGGCGGGCGCGCGGTGCAGTTCGGGATCGACGAGGACCAGCTCGACGATGTGCTCGGCTGGCTGGCGGGAGAGCGCTGGCTGCGCCTGGTCGGCCTGCACCTGTTCATGGGCACGCAGATCCTCGACCATGGCACGCTGCTGGCGCAGTACGCGGCGGGGCTGGACATCGCACGCCGGATCGCGCCGGCCTGCGCGGACGGGCTGGAGACCCTGGATTTCGGCGGTGGCTGGGGCGTACCGTACTTCGCGCACGAGCGGCGGCTGGACACCGATGCCCTGCGCGCGGGACTGGCGGAACTGGTGGAAGGCATCGCCACGGACCCGGTGTTCGCGCGCACGCGGTTCTTCGTGGAGCCGGGACGCTTCCTGGTGGCGGAGGCGGGCGTGTACCTGGCCGGTGTGGTGGACGTGAAGACTTCTCGCGGGAAGACCTTCGTGGTGGTCGATGGCGGCATGCACCAGCATCTGGCCGCGTCGGGCAACCTCGGGCAGACGATCAAGCGCAACTTCCCGCTGGCGGTGGTGAACCGCCTCGACAGCGCGCCTTCGGGCGCGGTGGACGTGGTCGGGCCGCTGTGCACGCCGCTGGACACCCTGGCGCGCGCCGTGGAGCTGCCGCAGGCCGCCGTCGGCGACATCGTCGGCGTGTTCCAGTCGGGGGCCTACGGGCGATCGGCCAGTCCGCTCGGGTTCCTGGGCCATCCCGCGCCGCCCGAGGTGGCGGTGGAGGACGGCCGTGACCGTCTGGTGCGACGGAGGGGACGGGTGGAGGACTGGCTCGCGGACCAGATGATCTGACGCGGGCGCGGAGCAGGAAGCCATGCCGACCGTCGAGACACTGACGCCCGCGCTGCTGGACGAAGTCCTGCCGCTGCTGCGGCGGCTCAACCCGGCCATGCACGCGTACCGCTGGCGGCTGGCGTTCGACGGGCGCTGGCATCCGGACGACGGCACGAGCGGCTGCGTGCTGCTGGAAGGCGGGCGCCCGGTCGGGGTCATGGGCATGCTGTTCTCCGAGCGCGACATCGGCGGGCGCCGCATGCCGTTCTGCAACCTGCACAGCTGGTACGTCGAGCCGGAACACCGTGCCCACAGCCTGCTGCTGCTGCGCCGGGCGCTGGCCCTGCGCGATTGCACGCTCACCGACTTCTCGGCCTCGCCGCGTGTGGTGGAGATCTGCCGGCGGCTCGGTTTCCGGGTCCTCGATGATGCGGTGGTCGCGGTCCCGGCCGTGCCCTGGCCGCGCCCGCGTGCGGCGGCCGTCGAGGAACTGGACGCGACGCGGGCCGCGCAGGTGCTGGATGCGCAGGCCCTGCGCCTGTTCCATGACCACCTGGGCATCGACTGCGTGCAGCTGTGGCTGCACGATGGCAATGGCGGCTGCCTGCTCACCGGCTCGATCCAGCGGCTCGGCCGCTTCACCTGCCTCAACCTGCACCACATCGGCGACCGGGCGCTGTTCGCCCGGCATCACGCCGCGTTCCGCGCCTGGATGCGCGGCAGGGGGCTGCACGTCGCGATCGCCTGCTCGCGGCTGCTGGCGGGCACGCGGCTGCCGTTCTCCATGAAGCTGCGCAGCAACGTGAAGCTCTACCGGCCGGCCGGCGACGTGCCGGCGGAGGCGGTCGACGCGCTGTACACGGAAATGCCGCTGCTGAAGCTGCCCGTCGAGATCACGGCGGTCGGCCGGTTGCGTGCGGCGCTGGCGCGCTGGACGCCCGGGGCGCGCGTGGTCGCGGAGGCCGGCTGAACCGGCGTCAGTCCACCCGCGTGCCGAAGATGCGGTCGCCGGCGTCGCCCAGGCCCGGCAGGATGTAGCCCTTGTCGTTGAGCCGCTCGTCGATCGCGGCGGTGTAGACCTCGACGTCCGGGTGCGCGGACTCCAGCGCGCGCAGGCCCTCGGGCGCGGCCACCAGGAAGATGCCCTTCACCCGGCGCACGCCGGCGCGCCTGAGCATGTCGATGGTGGCGATCAGGGTGCCACCGGTGGCGAGCATGGGGTCGAGCACCAGCGCGTCGCGCTCGTCCAGCCTGCCGACCAGGCGTTCGAAGTAGGGCACCGGCTGCAGGGTCTCCTCGTCGCGCTGCAGGCCGACCACGCTGACCTTGGCCGCAGGGATCAGCGCAAGCACGCCGGGCAGCATGCCCAGCCCCGCGCGCAGGATCGGCACCAGGGTGATCTTGGCGCCGGCGATGCGCCGCACCGTCACCGGGCCGGCCCAGCCCTGCTGCACCACTTCCTCGGTCTCGAGGTCCGCCGTGGCCTCGTAGGCCAGCAGCGTGCCCAGCTCGGTGACCAGCTCGCGGAAGTCCTTGGTGCTGAGGCTGGCGTCGCGCAGCAGGCCGATCTTGTGCTGGACCAGCGGGTGGCGGACTTCGACGGTCTTCATTTCCGGTGGCGGCAATCCGGGCCGGCAGTAGTCTACCCGGCGCGGCGGATCCAGATGAATGGGAGGAGCGGTCCGGCGGAGGGTTGCAATCACCGCCATGCGGTGTTTCATTGCCTTTCGACTGGTCCCACGGGGGAGGGCGAGGCAGTGTGCAGTGGCAATCGCGTCTCGCGCCTGCATGCGATCGGGGCGGTCCTGGCGATCCTTGGATGCCAGGCGGGTGAGGCGGCGGCCGCCAACGTCCCGGCGACTCCCGGTTCCCTCGGGAACCACGTCTGGGGCATGTACACCCCGGTGGGGGATCTTCCCACGGGTGCCACGGGGGCTTTCGCGACGGGCGTGTTCGCGCATGCGTCCAACGGCCTCACGCTGCCGGTGCCGGTCGGTCCTTCGTTCACGGTCAGCGGCATCTCGGCCTCGGGCAGCGGCTTCCAGCACATCTCGGCCAGGGGCGCGTCGGGGTATGCGCCGGGCGCAACCCCGTGGTCGGGACGGGTTTCCCGGGCGTGAACACGCCGGCCAAACGACTGGCCGCAGCAGCACGAGCTGAGGACGCGCGAGGTGCGTTACCAGTTTTCCGGCCCGTTGCCCGATGGCGCCATCCTCTGGGTGCTGGACACGGACCTGTCCGAGACGCTGGTGGCCCGGTTCTACGACTGCTCGGCGACGCCGGCCCTGATCAATCCCAGCGCCTTCGACAGTTACTTCCTGTCCACGGCGGCGGCGCACCTGCCGGTGCTCACCTTCTCAGCGACCAGCGTCCAGGTCACCGCCCCGACGCCTTCACAGGATCGCCCGAATGCCACGGTCGGCATCGTCATCCGTTCGGATTCGGTCTGCCGGGTCGAGGTGGATTCGACGGTCGGTGCCGGCTCCCAGGACGTGTTCTTCTCCATCCCCGCGCCGCTGGTCACCGTGAACAAGGGACTGGGGACCAACCGCATCGCCGATGGCGACCAGTTCACGACGCGGATCCTGACGGGCGGGGATGTGGCCAACAGCACGGCGGCCAGCACCACGGCGGGCAGCGGCTCCACGGTCACGGCGGGCACGGGAACCACCGGGCCGACGCCGGTCAGGCAGGGCGAGGCGCACGTGATCTCCGAAGCGCCGGCGGGCAGCACGCAACTGGACAACTACGTCCAGGAAATCGCCTGCGCCAACGCCAATGCAGGATCGCCCACCGTCCTGCCGTCGGGCAGCGGGCAGGATTTCACGATCACGCCCCTGCATCCCCTGGACGACATCACCTGCACGCTGACCAACCACGCCAAGCCGAAGGTAACCATCACGAAGGTCAGCAATGGCCAGGTGGGCACCTTTTCGTTCTCGGGCGACAACGGCATCGTGGCCCACGACATCACCACGGTCACGCCGGGCGCCGGCGTTGACGGGCCGATGCAGGTGCTGGATGCCCCGGGTGTCCCGACGACGCTGAGCGAGGAAGGGCCGTTGCCTGGCAATTCCAAGCTGGTCTCGGTTTCCTGCACCGGGCTCGGGCCGGGTGGAAGCGCGGATCCCGCCATCCATGGCCCCGGCGGCGGAAGCGTGCTGCTGGATGCGGCGGCAACCGCGCTGGGCAGCGACATCCAGTGCGTGTTCACCAATGGCCCGCTCGAGGCCGACCTGTACGTCACCAAGGACAACGGGCTGGAAGGCGTGATGTCCGGGGATACGGTCACCTACACCATCGTCGTCGGGAACAACGGCCGCGATGCCGTCAGCGGTGCGGTCGTGCGGGATCCGGCATCTTCCCGGGCCGGGCTGGATTGCACGGGGCCGGTCACGTGCACGTCCACGCCGGACGGGATCTGCCCGGCGGCGGGTGTGCCACTTGCGGTGCTGGAAAGCGGCCTGGTGCTGGGTGAATTGCCGGAGGACGGCACGGTCACGCTGTCGCTGGCCTGTACAGTCCAGTGAACGTGCGACGGGCACCGCAAACGCCATGAAAAAAGGAAGCCGGCGTGCCGCCGGCTTCCTTGTCGCAGGGGGGGCGTTCGCCTTTGCCGGGGCGCGGCTCAGGTCGCCTGCGCGTCCTGGCGGCGCGGGCCCTCGCGCAGCGCGCGGCCGACCATCGACACCAGCAGCTCCAGTTCCCCGGAAGTGGTCTCGAAGCGCGGGGTGAAGCGCAGCGAGTTGGCGCCGCCGTGGATCACGCCGATGCCATGCTCGCGCAGCCACTCCTCGATCGAACCTGCGCCGTAGCACTTGAACTGCGGCGCCAGCTCGCAGGAGAACAGCAGGCCGGTGCCCTGCACCTTCGTGATCAGGCCGCCGAGCTCGGCCTTCAGCGCCTCCAGCTTCGCCACCGCCTCGCGGCCGCGCTCGCGCACGTTGGCGCGCAGCTCCGGCGTGATCGACTCCAGCACCGCGCAGGCCACGTCCAGCGCGCGCGGGTTGGTGGTCATGGTGTTGCCGTACACGCCGGTGCGGTAGAGGCCCGCGGCGCGCTCGTTCACCGCCAGCACCGACAGCGGGAACTGGCCGGCGTTGAGCGCCTTGGAGTAGGTCTCCATGTCCGGCGGCTCGATGCCCTCGAAGCCCGGGTAGTCGACGATCGACAGCACGCCGTGCGCGCGCAGGCCGGCCTGGATCGAGTCGACCAGCAGCAGCGAGCCGTGCGCGGCGGTCAGCTCGCGCGCCACGTCATAGAACGCGCGCGGCAGGGCGCGGCCCGGGTCGCCTTCGCCCATCACCGGCTCCATGAACACCGCCTCGATGAACCAGCCGTTGGCGTCGGCTTCGGCGAACACGCGGCGCAGGGCGTCGGCGTCATAGGGCTCGACCGCGATCAGCGTGTCCTCGTTGCGGAAGCTGGCCAGGTACTTGAGGTAGGTGGAGCGGGTGGAATCGGAATACAGCGCCGGGCGCTCGGTGCGGCCGTGGAAGCTGCCCTTGATCACCACGCGCCTGACCGCCTTGCCGGCATGGCGGCCGTCCGGGTCGGTCATCAGCCGGGTGTTGATGTCGGCGATGCGCGCGGCCAGGCCCACCGCCTCGGAGCCGGAGTTCAGGCACAGGAAGTGCGTGAACGGGCAGCCGCCGCGGGTGTGGCCGATCTCGCGGCGCATGGCGCGGTCGAAGCGCAGTTGCGACAGGCTCGGGGTCATCACGTTGGCCATCACCTGGGGCCGGGCCAGCGCCTCGAGCACCGCCTTCGGGGTGTGGCCGAGGCCGAGCATGCCGTAGCCGCCGGAGTCGTGGATCACCGCGCCCTTGAGGGTGACGATCCACGGGCCGCGCGCGGCGAGGGCGACGTAGGGGTTGACCGAGTCGGTCGGGTAGAAGTTGACGTAGCCGGCCTGCAGCGCGGCGATCTGGCGGTCCTCGTCCAGGTCCAGCAGCTCGGCGAATTCGTCCTTCACCCGCGCGTACTCGGCCGCGGCGGCCTCGATGGCCTCGCGCAGCTCCGGGTGGGTGGCGGCGAAGCGCTCGATGGTGGCGTCGTCGAGGCCGGTGGTGCGCTGGCCGCCGTGGGCGCGCAGGGGGGCGAGCAGGTCGGTCACGGGCATGGGGTCTGGCTCCTTGCGGATCGCCGGCGGCGCCGGCGCGTGGAAGGGGGAAACCCCTATTATCGGGACTTTTTCGTCACTTGATAGGGTCGATCTGCGCGGAATCGTGTATGTTTTCGTCTGATCGACGAAACGGGCTGGCCGGAATGAAGCGATTGACCCCCGCCGACGAGGCCCTGCTGTCGGTGCTGCGCGAGAACGCCAGGGCCCCTGCCGCCGGGATCGCCCGCCGGCTGGGCCTGTCGCGCACCACCGTGCAGAGCCGGATCGACCGGCTCGAGCGCGAGGGCGTGATCGCCGGCTACACCGTCCGCCTCGGCGACGAGTACGAGCACGGCCGGGTGCGCGCCCACATCCTGATCACGGTGCTGCCCCGGCAGATGTCGGCGGTGGTGCAGGCCCTGCGGGCGATGCCCGAGGTGCGCAGCCTGCACTCGGTCAGCGGCAACTACGACCTGGTGGCGATGGCCTCGACGCCAACGGTCGCCGACATGGACGGGCTGATCGACCGGATCGGCGCGATCGAGGGCGTGGAGCGCACCAATTCCTCGGTGATCCTGTCCACCAAATTCGAAAGGTGAGCCCCTTCGCCGCCTGTGAAGGGCGCCGGCGTCCCTCTCCCGACGGTTCACCCTCTCCCTCGACGTTTGACTCCCTCCCCGAAGGTTGACTCCCTCCCCCGCCCTGCGGGGGAGGGTTGGGGTGGGGGGATGAAGTCC
>ERZ795043.534-NODE-534-length-29535-cov-35.349864_pt1 | contig 29535 bp, 26 predicted proteins | sample MGYA00375127_ERZ795043 | MGnify/ENA primary metagenome ERZ795043 (study PRJEB30172, sample SAMN05518447) | compost metagenome | isolation source: Feedstock adapted compost from Newby Island compost facility, Milpitas, CA | place: USA:Newby Island compost facility... | reverse complement strand
AGAACGGCACCTGCAGAGCCGGACGCTTCGCCAGGCGCGGCAACACCCTGACCCGGGGATTTTTGGGGAGACGGAGTTGCCGCTTTGCACTTTGCTGTATAAGGTTTCATTGACCCGCCAGTCCCCCATAAGCCGATGGCACCGGCTTATTCCATTTCGTGAAAACGACCCAAACCTCCATAAGCCGATTTTATCGGCTTACATTCGCCCACAGACTTGTCCCAAACTTTCGTAAGCCGTTATCATCGGCTTACAGCGTACCCCAGATCTGTCCCAAACCTCCGTAAGCCGATACCGTCGGCCTACACGTCCCGCAAGTTTGCGCCAAACCTTCAAAGCCGCGGTGGTCTCGCCGCCTTATGGCGCCTTTCTAGCCCGCTTCAGACCCTCATAAGGCGGTCTCACCGCTCTGTTGCCCCCCAAACCCGCAACCAATCCTCCATAAGCCGGTCTCGCCGCCTTGCTGAGCCCTGCAGACCTATGCCACACCGCCAGCAAGACGGTTTCGACGTCTTTTCATCAAAAACGGCAGCCCGCCATCCTTCCGGATGAGGGGCTGCCTTTTCGCATGCGTTCGCTTTAAGGAATATACAAGATCTGCCCTTCGGTCAAGTAATGGTCGCTGAGCTTGTTGCGAATTTGCAGATCCCTGACTTGCACGTTATAACGGGCGGCCACGGATTCGAGGGTGTCATCCCGCTGGACGATGTACATTCTGACCTTGCGGAACTGCTCTTCGCCGGCGTTTTTGCCAAGGAACAGCTTTGTCCATTCCACTTCTTCCCCTGAACCGGCGGACGGAGCGGCTTGCGCCTCGGTTTCCGGTTCCGCCTTGGCCGCGCCGCTTATGCGCAATTCGGCTTGCCGGGCCTCCGATTTTTCCGCCAGCGCCGAAAGCAAGCTGGCGCCAATGGCGGCGGATGATGCGGCGTCCGGCATCTTGCCCGCCATGGCCACTTGCGGCTCTTGATCTCGGTTTTCCTCCGCCGCTCTGGCTTGATCATCAGCCGCATTGGACGGTGCCGCATAAAGGTCCGGGGACGCAGCCGCATCGGAAGCGGAGGAGAACACTTGGCTGGATGACGCATCGGAAGCGGGCGAGTATGTTCGGGCTGAAACCGCATTGGAAGCAAATGGGAACGCTTGGTTCGTTGCCGCCTCGTCAGCGGACAAACGCGCCTGAACCGAAGCCGCGTCGGCGCCCGACGGAAACGTTTGGGCCCCAGCCGTATCGGCAGCGGACGAAAACGCGGGGGGTGCGGTCCTCTCCTGACCGGACGAAACGACCTCTTCCGCCGGGGAAGCATCCTGGCGGAACGCCGGCTCCGAAACTTCCTGCCGGTACAACGCATCGCCGGTGTCCGCGCTGGCGCCGGCCATGGCTCCACTCAAATCGTCCCTTCGGCCTTGGTTTCCGTCCTGCCGCCAAAACGCTGCCGTCTCCGTTCCCGAAGCCAATGCCGGCTCAGTCGTCTCCTGGCGGAAAACCGGCGGAGCCCCGATATAGTCTCCGTATCCGCTCTCCGCCCGGTTCGCGCTTTCGTTCCCGCCGAGGCTTTCCTCGCGATCCAAGCTTTCTCCGCCGCCAAACGCTTTCGTCTCCGCTCTCAGGTCTGCAGCATAGGGCTCACCCGTGCGTTCGGCCTCATGCAAGCCGGCATCCGCCATCCCTCCCGCAGCGCCCGATGCGGATAACGGTTCGCCCGCCTGCCATGGCGGCTCTTCCTTCCGGGCCTCCCGCTCAAATCCCCAGGCCTCGCCGGGCTGCGCCTGATGAACGACGGTAAAGCTGTCTTCCCGCCAGACCGGCGGCTCCTGGGGCTCGGTCTCCAGCCCCTGCAAGGCGAGCACCCCTGTCACGTTCAGCGCCCGTTCGGACAAGATGTCCACATCAAAATGATCGATGGATACCCGCAAATCTTCCACCCGCCTCACGCGGGCAGGCGGAAGCGAAATTTCCACCGGAATCCGGTGCTCCAGCCGTTCGCCCGATTCGCTCGATCCCTGGGTCCGGTATACGCCGGACAAAAGCAGATGCCCTTTCAGCACAATTTGGTCTTCCTGCGTGATCGTCTGCATATGGGGCAAAAGCTCGATTTCCTCCAGTTCGGCTATGGACGCCGCTTCCTCCGGCAACTGCACCCTTTCGTAAATGTCAAACCTCAAACCGTTCAGTTGTTCTGCCACACCCCGCGTCCTCCTTCCCGCATCTTGCCCGAATCCTGACGGGCGCTCATAGACAATTTCCCTTTCTATCTATATGCCGCCAAAAGCGGGGCATGCCGGATGACAGACAAAAAAGTGGGACAAATTGCCGGACGACACATTAAAAAACTTACAAAAAAAGCAGTCCCGCCCAACTTCTCAAAAAGTGAACGGGACTGACCGATTATACCATTATACAATCATAAGCTGAGCAGCGCCTGACGATGAGCCTCGATGGTCAGGTCGATATCTTCCTCGGTGTGCGCAATCGACAAAAACCAGCCCTCAAACTGCGAGGGCGGGATGTTCACGCCTCGGTCCAAAAGATTGGCAAACACCTGGCGAAAACGCTCCAGGTCCGACGACTTGGCCGCCTCGTAATTAATCACTTTCCGGTCGGTGAAGAACGGACAAACCATCGAGCCCACCCGGTTGACCGTCATCGGAATGCCCGCTTCTTGCGCATTTTTCTCCAGCCCTGCCGCCAGCCGCGCGGAAAGCGCCTCAAGGTACGCGTAGCTTTCCGAAGTCATCAGCTTCAGCGTGGTGTAGCCGGCGGCCATGGCCAGCGGATTGCCGGACAGTGTGCCGGCCTGATAGATGGGACCGGTGGGAGCCACATGCTCCATGATCTCTCTTCTGCCGCCATAGGCGCCGACCGGCAGTCCGCCGCCGATCACCTTGCCGAAGCAGGTCAGATCCGGCGTGATGCCGTACAGCCCCTGGGCGCAGTTCATATGCACGCGGAATCCGGTCATGACTTCATCGAAAATAAGCAGGCTGCCGTATTGCAGCGTAATTTCGCGCAAGCCTTCCAGGAAGCCTGGCAGCGGCGGCACGACGCCCATGTTGCCGGCGACCGGCTCCACGATGACGGCGGCAATGTCTTCGCCGTAGCGCTCAAAAGCCAGCTTGACCGCCTCCAGATCATTGTAAGGCACCGCCACCGTATGGGCAGCCACGCCTTCCGGCACGCCCGGGCTGTCAGGCAGTCCCAGCGTGGCCACGCCGGAGCCGGCCTTGATCAGCAGGCTGTCGGCATGTCCGTGGTAGGAACCTTCAAATTTCAGGATCTTGTTCCGCTTCGTGTAACCCCGCGCCAGGCGCAGCGCGCTCATTGTGGCCTCGGTGCCGGAGTTGACCATCCGCACAAGATCCACCGACGGGACGCGCTCGCAGACCAGTTCCGCCATCAGCGTTTCCAGTTCCGTCGGCGCGCCGAAGCTGGTGCCTTTTTCCGCCGTGCGCTTGATGGCCTCCACCACTTCCGGGTGGGCATGCCCGGCGATCAAGGGACCCCAGGACAACACGTAGTCGATATAAGTCTGCCCGTCAATGTCGGTGATGCGGCTGCCCTGACCGCTTTCGATCACCAGCGGCGTAATCCCCACCGACTTGAAAGCTCTGACCGGGCTGTTGACGCCGCCGGGAATGACGCGTTTGGCCCGCTCAAAGGCGGCTTTCGACTTGGCATCCGCGCGTTTTCGAAAATTTTCGGCCAAATTCTTCACGCTCCCGCTATCAGAAATGAAAAATTCTGTGATAAACTGTCGTCAGACGAGCAATGCCGCGAGAGGAGATGAGGCAATGATAGAATTGCTAAAGAAAGTTTCCCTGTTTACCAACCTGAATGACGACCAGCTCAACCAGATTTTGCGCATCTCAAACCGCAAGTCTTTTCCGGCCGGAACGGTGCTTTTTCACGAGAAAGAGCTTGGCAACACGTTCTATGTCGTCCTGTCCGGCTCCATCAAAATTTTTACCAAAAGCTCCGGCGGTGTCGAGAAGGTCATCTCGGTCATGAGCGCCGGTGACAGCTTCGGCGAGCTGGCGCTGATCGACGGCCGGCCGCGTTCCGCGTCGGCGCAAACGCTGGAGGACACCGTGGTGCTGGAACTTTCCTCGCAATCGTTCATGAACCTGCTCCGGGATCACTTCGATATTACCATCGGCATCATGGTCGAACTGGCCAACCGGCTTCGCCAGACGAACGAGCAGCTCCGCGACCTCACGTTCCTGGACGGCCGCACCCGCGTGCTCAAAAATCTGATCTTGCTGGCCAACCGGAATGGCAGAAGGGATGGCGAAACGATTACGGTTCACCTGGCCCTGAACTACGACGAGCTCGCCCAATTGGCCGGCGTCACCAAGCAAGTGCTGGCCGACGTGTTGCGGGAATTGGAGTCTCGCGGCATTCTGCAGTTCGGGTTCAACGAATACAAGCTCAATTTGTCCAAAATCCGGAACGGCTGACCGGCCCGACGTCTTTCGGCATCCGTCCCCGTCCGCGGTCGATGGCGCTCACTTTTCCCCGCGAAGCCAGCGGACCGCATCCTTCGCGTGGTAAGTAATGATCAGATCGGCGCCGGCGCGTTTCATGCCCGTCAGCGTTTCCAGCACGATGGCCCGCTCGTCGATCCACCCTTGCATGGCGGCCGCCTTGACCATGGAGTATTCCGCGCTGACATTGTACACGACAATCGGCAGGTCAAAACGGTCCCTCAAAGCCCGGACAATGTCCAAGTACGCCATGCCCGGTTTCACCATCAGAAAATCGGCGCCTTCCTCCGCGTCGGAGCGCGCCTCGCGCAGCGCTTCCCGCGCGTTGGCCGGGTCCATCTGATACGTTTTCCGGTCGCCGAACTGCGGCGCGGACTGGGCGGCTTCGCGGAAAGGCCCGTAATAGGCCGACGCGTATTTGACGGAATAGGCCATGATCGGCACATGGGCAAAGCCGGCTTCATCCAGTCCCTTGCGGATGGCTGCCACAAAACCGTCCATCATGTTCGAAGGCGCGATGATGTCGGCGCCGGCCTCCGCCTGGGACACCGCCGTTTTGACCAGAAGCTCCAGCGAGGCGTCGTTGTCCACGACGGCGACGCCGTCACGATTTTCCACCACGCCGCAATGGCCGTGGTCGGTATACTCGCACAAGCAGGTGTCGGCAATCACGATCAGCTCCGGATGCCGCTCCTTGATGCGGCGGATCGCTTCCTGCACGATGCCGTTATGCTCATACGCGCACCTGCCGATCGCGTCCTTCTCGCTGGCATCAGGCACGCCAAACACGAGCACCGCCTTGATGCCGAGCCTCTTGACCTCCTCCAGTTCCTCATCCATGCGGTCCAGGGACCAGTTAAAGACCCCGGGCATCGAGGAAATTTCCTGCTTGACGTTCTCCCCCCGGCAGATGAAAATCGGCGAAATCAGATCATCCGCCGTCAGCACCGTTTCCCGCACGAGGCTGCGGAGCGCCGCCGAAGATCTGAGCCGGCGGTGCCTTTGAATCGGAAATGCCATATTCCTGTCACTCTCCTTTATGGTGGCTCGTTCCCTCATTCGCTTTCAAACGGCAAATCGCCTCGACCAGTCCGTCGAGCGTATACGGATCCGCCACGGCGGCCACCTGCAGCCCGCATTTTTCCGCTTCCCGGGCGGCGATGGGGCCGATGCAGACAATGCGGCTTTTGGCCAGGAGCGCCGCGGGGTCTTCCGCGCCCATGCGGCCTAGCGCATCCAGCAGATTCCGCACCGTGGACCCGCTCGTAAACGTGACGACATGAATCTGTCCTTCCCGCAGCATGTCCAGCAAGAACGGATCGCGCACGCCCGCCGGCACCGTCTCGTAAATGTCGATTTCCTTCGCCCTTAGCCCAAGTTTCTCCAGCTCGCGCGGCAACACGTCCCGGGCCAGATCGCCGCGGGCTAGCAGCGCCTTCTGCCCTGGCGAAGCCACGCAGCCGATCGCTTCCGCCAGGCTTTCCGCCACAAACTTTTCCGCCTGCACGTCCGCGCGCACGCCCCGCAAGGCCAGCTCTTCGGCCGTTTTGGGACCGACGGCCGCAAAGCGGGCGCGGTGGAAACGCCGGATGTCGGTGCCCGTCCGCACCAGCCAGTCGAAGAAAAACCGGACACCGTTGGCGCTGGTGAGCACGACCCAGTCGTAGCTTTCCGCTTCTTCCAGCGCCTGCCGGATGGCCTCCACCGTTTCCGGCGCTTCCGGCATGCGCGTTTCGATGACGGGAAACTCGTACGGCTCGCCGCCCAGCGCGTCGATTTTGCCGGCCAGTTCGCCGGCTTGGGAAGGAGAACGGGTGATCAGCACCCGCGTGCCAAACAGCGGCTTTTGCTCCGCCCAGGCCAGAAACTCCCGTAACCTGACCACGTCGCCGACCACGATCACCGCCGGCGCTGTGAAGCCTGCCGCTTTGACCTTCGCCTCAATGTCCGCCAGCGTGCCCGCAAGCACAGCCTGTTCCGCCCGGGTGCCCCAGCGCACCAGCGCCACGGGCGTCTCCGGCGCCTTGCCGTGGCGCATGAGCTGGCCGGCAATGTAACCGATCTTGGCGACGCCCATCAGAAACACCAGCGTGCCGGCGGCGTGGGCGACCTTGTCCCACTCGATGAGCTTGTCGAGCTTGTCCGGATTCTCATGGCCCGTGAGAACCATAAAGGAAGAAGCCAGGTCCCGGTGGGTGACCGGAATGCCCGCAAAGATCGGCACCGCCGTGGCGGAAGTGACGCCGGGGATGATCTCGTAGGGGATGCCGTTCAAACGAAGCGCCTCGGCCTCTTCCCCGACCCGCCCGAACACCGCCGGATCGCCGCCCTTCAGCCGCACCACCGTCTTGCCTTGCAGAGCCAGATCCGTAAGGAGACGGTTGATCTCCTCCTGCTTCATCGCATGGCGCTCCGGCAGCTTGCCGACATAGATCAGCTCGGCGTCTTCCTTTGCCATCCGCACCAGCTGGGGTGCGGCCAGCCGGTCATAGACGATGCAGTCCGCGCGCCGGATCGCCTCCAGCCCCCGCACCGTGATCAGCTTCGGATCGCCCGGCCCCGCGCCGACCAGATACACTTTGCCGGCGCCCATCCTACTCCCTCACTTCCGCCAAAATGGCATCCGCGCCCTGCTCAAGAAGCAGCCGAGCCACCTCTTCGCCCAGGGCCGCCGGGTCGGTTCCCGCCGCGCTGGCTTTGAGCACCTTCGCGCCGTCCGGCAACGCCACCATCCCCGTCAGCGTCAGGGGGCTGTCCGGCGCTGCGCCTTGCGGCGCCGCATAGGCGCCGATCGGCACCTGGCAGCCGCCGTTCAAAAGGCCGAGCAGCCGGCGCTCCGCCGCCACCGCGCGGGCGGAAAGATTGTCATGCAGAAGCGCAAGAAGCTCCCGCAACTCGGCATCGGCTTCCCGGCATTCCACGGCCAGCGCGCCCTGGCCCACCGCCGGCAGGCAGGTTTCGACCGGCAAATACGCCGTGATCCGGTCCTTCCAGCCCAGGCGGTGGAGGCCCGCCGCGGCAAGCAGGATCGCATCAAGCCCCTCTTCCTCCAGCTTGCGAAGGCGGGTGTCGATATTGCCGCGGATGGAGACGACGGCAAGATCCGGCCGCAGCGCCTTCAGTTGGGCTTCCCGGCGCAGGCTGCTGGTGCCGACCTTGGCTCCTTGCGGCAGTTCGTCCAATGCGCGGACGGTGCGGCTGATCAGGCAGTCACGGGGGTCTTCCCGTTGCGGCACGGCCCCGATGATGAGCCCTTCCGGAAGCTCAAAGGGCATATCTTTCATGCTGTGCACCGCAAAATCGATCACCCCGTCCAGCAGGGCTTGTTCGATCTCCTTGACAAATAGCCCCTTGCCGCCCACTTTGGAGAGGGTGACGTCGAGGATGCGGTCGCCCCGCGTGACGATGGGCACCAGTTCGAAAGCGACGTCCATGCCGGCGGACGAAGCCAGCTGCCGAAGCCGTTCCACCGTCTGCGTCGTCTGCGTCATTGCCAGCGCGCTTTTGCGTGTTCCTACCTTTAACGTTCGCATCGGATCTTCCCCGTTTCTTTTCATTGCGATGTGCGCCCGGATGTGCGGTTGGTTCGGACAAGGGAGCGCAGCCATTTCACCGTCTGACCGCTTTCCATTCCTCCGCGCTCCAGCCATTCCCGGACGGCTTCCTCTTCCGCCGCCTTCATGAGCAGCAGCTTTCTTTCTTCCGGATCGGCCACCTCCTGTTTCACGGCCTCGCGAATCCGGCGCAGCGCCGCGGCGAAATCGGCGTACTCCGGCCCGTACCGCACCGCCAGGTCCCGGATCACGCGGGCCGCCAGGGCCGGCGCGCTGCCGCCGGTGCCGGCCGCCAAAACAAAATCGCCGCGCCGCAATACGGCAGGCACGATAAAATTGCCCGCCTCCCCTTCGCCGGCGTCATTGACCAAAAGCCCTTTCGTCTTCGCCATTTCGGCCAGGCGCCGGTTGGCGGCGGGATCGTCCGTGGCGGCAAACACCAGAAGCGCCCCTTCCAGATCGGCCGGCTCCGCTTCCTTGCGCCGCCACTCGATGCGCGCCGTTTGCGCCCATTCCGCCAGAGCCGGCGTCAGGGACGGGCTGACGACGCGCACGCGCCCGCCGGCCTCCAGTAGCCCTTTCGTTTTGCGCTCCGCCACGCTGCCGCCGCCGGCGACGACGCACAGCCGGCCGGAGATGTTAAGCAGAAGGGGATACCATCCGTCCAAATTTGCGCCCCCCGTCATCCTCTATTTCCAAAAGCGGAAAGTGGTCAGCGAGTTGGCGAGAAACGCCGCCACCAGCACGGCATATCCGAACAGGTTCCATTTGGCCAGCGTCTTGCCGCCCGCGCCGGACATCGAGCGGCGCACCAAGTAAACCGCATACAGGATGCCGGCGGCAAACGAGATCACGACCTTCAAATCCAGCAGATGGCCGTAATAGCTGTCCATCAAAAGAGCCGCGGTCCCCGTGGACAAGGACAGAAACAGCATCGGGACGCCGGCCAGCGCGGAACGGAAGGCGTACCGGTCGGTGATTTCCAGGCCGGGCAGCCGCCGGATGAGCGGCGTCCACCGCTTTTTTTTGAGCCGGTCATGCATCAGCAGATACATCAGCGCCAGAATTGCCGACAGCGTCAAAAGCGCAAAGGCCACGGTAATAAAGCTGATGTGCACCACCAGCAGTTTGGCTGCCGTTTCCCATGTCGTCATCATAAATTTTCTTGGCCGCTGGAGCAAGTTGATGGCCAAAACCGCAAACCCGACGGTGTTGACAAGCAAGATGAGCAGGTCCGCCCGCACCCACCGGCTGACGACAAACGAGATGGTGATGAGCAGCCAAGAGACAAAAAACAAAAAGTCCCTAAGCGACAGCTCCGCCATCGAATACCGCGCAAAAAGCAGGTAAAGCAGAAAGCCGGTCTGCAAAATCCAGACGAAAACAAGCAGCCCTGTGCCCGCCATCCTCGCGTTCCGATTGCCGGAAGCGGCATCGGAAGCAAAAAACAGCAGACTCAGGGCGTACAGATACAAAACCGCATCGGTCAGCCAGTCTTGCGTGAGCATGGGGAAAACGCCTCCCCCCGGAAATTCATGCAGAAACGAAACCGGCGCGGAACTTCACTGCAGCGCTCCGGCCAGGCGGGCCAGCACCTTGTCCCAGTCTCGCCCGGTCTGGGAATTTTCCGCCGCGCCGGACGAACGGCCCGGTTCGCGTTCGCTTCTGGCCTCCGCTTCCAGTCTGGCCACCGCTTCCTCCAGCGCGAACAGATGCGTAAACATCTTCATCGCCTCGTCGCGCTTTTTGTCCGTGGCCATTTCCTTGAGGCGCAGAATCGGGTCGTGGATCATCTGGTTGACCATGCTTTTCGTCAGCTTGCGGATCACTTTTTGCTCCCGCTCGTCCAGATCCGGCAGCTTGCGGAACAGGCTTTCCAGCGTTTGGGCATGGACGGCCGCCGCTTTTTCCTGCAGCGCCTGAATCAGCGGGCTGACGCCCAGCATGGCGTACCATTCCTTGTACTGGCGCAGTTCCTCGGCGATCATCGCCTCGATGCGCGCCGCCTCCCGGCGCCGCTTGGCGAGATTGCTTTCCACGATGCCCTCAAGATCGTCGATGTCGTACAGGAACACGTTCGGAATGCTAGCGCTGGCCGGATCGATGTCCCGCGGCACCGCGATGTCGATCAGGAACAGAGGCCTGTTTTTGCGGCGCGCCATCGCCTGTTCCACCGTGCGTCGGTCAAGCACAAAGCTTTCCGCGCCGGTGCTGCTGATGACAATGTCGGCCTCATGGAGCCTTGCCAGGGCTTCGTCCAGCGGCAGCGCCATGCCGCCGAACTTGGCCGCCACTTCTTCCGCCCGCGAAAGCGTGCGGCCGGCCACGAGCACGCGCCGCACGCCATTGGCGTGCAAATGGCGCGCCGTCAGTTCGCTCATTTTGCCCGCGCCGACAATCATCACCGTTTTGTCGTCAAACCGGCCGAAAATGCGCTTGCCCAGTTCCACGGCCGCATAGCTGACGGACACCGCGCTTTCCCCGATGGACGTTTCCGAATGGGCCCGCTTGGCGAATGTCACCGCCTGCTTGAACAGGCGGTTGAAAATGGTGCCGGTGGCACCGTGCTGCTGCGCCAGCAGAAAGGCGTTTTTCACCTGACCCAAAATTTGCGTTTCGCCAAGGACCATCGAGTCGAGGCCGCAGGTCACGCGCAGGAGGTGGTCCACGGCGTCATCGTCTTCGTATATATACAAATGCTGCGTAAACTCCTGCCTGGGAATCCGGAACCATTGTTCCATGAACTCGCGGATATAATGCCCGCAGAGCGTCCTCCGGTTCACGACGGCGTAAACTTCCGTCCGGTTGCAGGTGGCCACAATCACGCCTTCCAGGATGCTGGTCGTTTTCTTGAGCGCCTGAAGCGCCGCCGGCATATCCGCCTCGGCAATGGCAAAACGTTCCCGGATTTCCACGGGAGCCGTCCGATAGTTCAAACCGACCACAACCAGATGCATTGGGCATCACCTGTCTTTCTTCAATCAACCGGCATGGCAAAATATGGCGCCACAAGTCCAATTTTGCATGCCAAGCTCCATTATAGCACAGTTTGCGGCGCGCACAGACGGCGCAAATTTTGAAATGTTTTTGAACCCCCGGCGGGCAGACCCGAACGGCAGGCAAGGTTTATTGTCCGTCATGGGGAAGATTGCTATTCACAACAAAAAAAGCCAGAAGCAAAGCTTCCGGCTCGTGCGTCCGCGATTCAGTTCGTGCTCGGCACCAGTTCCGCCCGCTTGATCGGCACGTTTTGCACCTGCAGTTCCCCGACGCCGCGAATCAGCTTCTTGGCATAGGTGCGGGCCGGTTTCAGAATGTTTATGAGATAATCCACCGCCGCCTGGGGATCGACCGTTTCGCCGCAGGTGTAGCAGTCGATGGCGGCGAAGCCTTTTTCGGGATACGTGTGAATGGAGAGATGGCTCTCCGAGAGCATGACCAGGACAGTTGCTCCCTGAGGCTCGAATTGCCTGGCTTGAACCGAGAGAACGGTGGCGCCGCAAGCTTCGGCAGCCTCAACCATATGCGATTGAAGCAGCTCGGAGTCATTCAGCATATCAAAATCCACACCCCAAGCGTCAACCGCAACATGTCTTCCGAAAGTAGAGTATTCCATCTTTCGGTTCCCCCTTCCTAGGAATAAAATGTTCGCAAATTTCATCCGCTAGGACCTACGTCATTCACTTGTCGAGGGAATTTGCCGCTCTCCGCATATCCTTTCCTTAAGTGAATCCTGGTTCCTATATTGATTGTCAACGGATACTAAAATACCATCTATCGGGGGGAAATGCAATACTTTTTTTGGGCCAATTCCATCGCGCGCCGAAAACCTTTGCGCCACGGGCAAAACCGGCAAAATCCGGGCATAAAAACGGCGGGCCGCCTCGCAAGCGGCCCGCCGTTTGTAGCTTCATGATGATGCGGCTTTCACCGGTCAGGCTTCCAGAATGAACAGCCTGCGGCTGACGGTTCTCAGGTTCTCGTCAATTTCGTTCAATGCAGCCGGTTCCGTCGTCTGGTTGCGGCGGTCCAAAAGCTCGTTCACCGTCCGCTTCAGCCTGCCGATCTCCTCTTCCACCGCGCGCAGCCGGAATTGCTCCTCCAGGCTGATCAGCCTGTGGCGGCGCTCATAGACAATCCGGATTATCCGGCCGTCCCGGCATTCGGCGATGCGCGCCACCAGTCCTTCGCGGTAATGGTATACCATCGTAAAGCCCGCATAAATCCGGTTGACAACGGCGTCTCCCTTGAACGTGGAAATCATCTCGCGCAAGGTTCGGGTCAGTTTCGGCCGCATCACGCGGCCTGTCATGGAGCAGCGATACGTTCCGCCTTCCTGCTGAAACGTCCATCGCACAGATTCTCCGCCGGCCACATCCTCCAGCACCACCTCCTGGTTGCCGTTATCCAGCACGAACACCTGAGGCCTGAGCTGACGGGCCGCGCAAAAATCCATCCATCCGGACCATGCGGCTTCCGGCAGCGTCAAGCTGGCAAGGACATACTCTGTGGCTATTCGGCTAGCCATAAAAATCTCCTCAATTCCCTTGAATTGCTCGATTTGACTTCCAACTCTAATTATAAAGGAGTTGCGGAACTTTTTCTCGCGAACCGGCCTTGAATTTCCCGCAAAAAGCGCGCAAAAAACGGAACGATCCGTGATGAGGCCGAAAGATCAACCTTTATTCTCGCGCTCAAGGGTCACTTTAGGGGGTTCAGAGGGGCCATCCGCGGGAATTTCCGCCGCCTGCGCAATGATGCGCCACAGCTCGTCCCTTCCCTGCCCCGTTTCCGAAGAAAAGACCACGAGCGGCACATGATCCGGCATCTCCAGCGTTTCCCGGACGATTCGGACATGCTTGGGAATTTGGCCGCGCGAGATTTTGTCCGCCTTTGTGGCAACGACGCACACCGGAATGCGATAGTGCAATAGCCACGCGAACATGTTTTGGTCGTCGGCCGTGGGCGGGTGGCGCAAATCCACCAGGTGCAAAACCAGCTTCAGGTTTTTGCGCTTCCGGAGGTAACGCTCCGCCAGCCTGCCCCATTCCTGCCGCCGGGCGACGGACACCCGCGCGTAGCCGTAGCCGGGAAAATCCACAAAATAAAGCGCCTGATTGATCCGGTAAAAATTCAGCGTCTGCGTCTTTCCCGGCTGCGCGCTGGTCCGCGCCAGGTTCCGGCGCATCAGCATGCGGTTAATCAGCGACGATTTGCCCACATTGGAGCGGCCGGCCAAGGCCACTTCCGGCAGCCCGTCGTCCGGAAACTGGCTTTCGCCGGCCGCGCTGATCACAAGCTCACAGGACCTGATTTTCATACCGTACCAGCGCCTTCCTCCTAAAACGTACGTCAGTGGGTTCCGAGCGGAGGCGTATCTTCCGCGCCGGGCTTGCCGGGTTCCAGGACATCCGCCGCATCCAGGCGGATCGCCTCGCCGCCCGCATCCGGCGCCGCGGCCCGTACCGGTTCTTTCAGGGCATGCAGCAGCACTTCGTCCATGTGCGAGACCGCCACAAACGTCAAATCCGCCCGCACGCTCTCGGGAATGTCTTCCAGATCCCGCTCGTTGTCCTTCGGGATCAGCACTTTCCGGATGCCGGCCCGGTGCGCGGCCAGCGCCTTCTCCTTCAGTCCGCCGATGGGCAGGACGCGGCCCCGCAGCGTGATTTCACCCGTCATCGCCACCTCGCGGGACACCGGCCGGCCGGTCAGCGCCGAAATGAGCGCGGTGGCCATCGTGATCCCCGCCGAAGGCCCGTCTTTGGGAATCGCCCCTTCGGGGATGTGGATGTGCACGTCGGTCTTTTCATGGAAGTCCGGCGCTATGCCCAGCTCCTTGACGCGGCTGCGCGTGTAGCTGAACGCGGCCTGGGCCGACTCCTTCATGACGTCGCCCAGCTTGCCCGTCAGCGTGAGCTTGCCGCTGCCGGGCACGACGCTCACTTCGATGACCAGCGTGTCGCCGCCGGCTTCGGTCCAGGCCAGGCCCGTGACCGCGCCCACCTGGTCTTCCGCCTCCGCCATGCCGTAGCGGTACTTGGGTTTGCCCAAATATTCCCGCAGCTTCTCCAAATCCACCACGATGGGCGCTTTGGACGGGTCTTCGACAATGGTCTTGGCCGCCTTCCGGCAGATGGCCGCCAGCTGCTGTTCCATGTTCCGCACGCCGGATTCCCGCGTGTACTCCCGGATCAAGGACAGCAGCGCGTCGTCCTGAAGCACGAGCTGGTCTTCTTCCAGGCCATGCTCCCGCTTTTGCTTCGGGAAAAGGTGCTTTTTCGCAATCTCCACCTTCTCCAGTTCCGTGTATCCCGGCACCATGAGCACTTCCATCCGGTCGAGCAGCGGCCGGGGAATGTTGTGCACGACATTGGCGGTGGTGACAAACATGACATTGGACAAGTCAAACGGGATTTCAATGTAGTGATCGCTGAAAGCGGAGTTTTGCTCGGGATCCAGCACTTCCAGCAGCGCGGCGGCCGGGTCGCCGCGGAAATCCATCGCCATCTTGTCGATCTCATCCAGCAAAAACACCGGGTTCAGCGTGCCGGCGTTGCGCATGCCCTGGATGATCCGGCCCGGCATCGCGCCGACGTATGTCCTTCTGTGGCCGCGGATTTCCGCTTCGTCGCGCACGCCGCCCAGCGAGATGCGGACAAATTCGCGGCCCAGCGACTTGGCGATGGAGCGGGCCAGCGACGTTTTGCCGACGCCCGGGGGGCCGACAAAGCAGAGGATCGGCCCTTTGAGCTTTTTGACGAGCTTCTGGACGGCCAGATATTCCAGCACGCGCTCTTTCGGCTTTTCCAGCCCGTAATGCTCGGAGTCCAGAATTTCCTGCGCCTTGGTGATGTCGATGTGATCTTCCGTCCGCTTGTTCCACGGCAAGGCCAGAAGCCATTCCACGTACGTGCGGATAACCGAGCCTTCCGCCGAAGCGACGGGCATTTTTTCCAGCCGGTCGATCTCCTTGCGCACTTTGGCCGCGATTTTTTCCGGCAGGTTCGCTTCCTCGAGCTGCTGCCTCAGCTCCTCCGCCTCGCCGGCCCGCCCTTCCTTTTCGCCCAGCTCTTTCTGGATGGCTTTCATCTGCTCGCGCAGGTAGTACTCTTTCTGGGTTCTTTCCATCTGCTTCTTGACGCGCTGGCTGATCTTGCGTTCCAGCTCCAGCACTTCGCGCTCGTTGTTCAGCATGTCAAGAAGCTTCTCAAGCCGCTCCCGGACGTTGAGCGTTTCGAGAATTTCCTGTTTGTCCCGGATTTTCAGCGGCAAATGGCTTGTGATCACGTCCGCCAGGCGGCCGGGCTGCTCGATATCGTTCACGGCGGCCAGCGTTTCGGCCGTGATTTTCTTGGAAAGCGAAATGTAATGCTCGAACTGGCTGAGCACGGCGCGCATAAGCGCGTCCACTTCGGGGTCATCCTTGCCCGTCTCCTCCAGTTCGGTCACGAGCACCTCATAAAACCGGTTGTTGGGCAGATATTGTTCAATCCGGGCTCTGCAAATGCCTTCCACCAGCACGCGGATTGTGCCGTTGGGGAGCTTCAGCATCTGGCGCACCTTGGACATGGTGCCGACCCGGTAGATGTCGTCCTGCGTCGGCTCCTCAATGTTGATTTCCGACTGGGAACTCAAAAGGATCATGTGGTCGTCAACCATGCATTGTTCCAGCGCCCGGACCGACTTTTCCCGTCCGACATCCAGATGGAGCACCATGCTGGGGTAGACGAGCAGCCCCCGCAAGGGCAGAAGCGGTATCGAGCGGCTTTTCGCATGATTCGAACCCAAGACCGGCACCTCCTGTCGAAACCGTTCCGCGAAAACGCGAATAAAAGAAACGTTTCCGTCATTGTACCAAATGTGACAGTCCGCCGCAAAATCCGAAAGATGGCAAGCCTTGCGGGCCGTCTTTATTATATTCGCCAATTTGTCCGCGCAGAAAAAAAGCTGTTCCGATTTTCACCGGAAACAGCCGCTGACTTGTATCGGGACGCTTTCACCCTTGTGCCGGCAGCCCGGGATTTTGCCCCAGACCGCCGTCGTGCCTGAAGACGCCCTTCTCCGGCCTCGGCAGCGTTTCGGCATCGGGGCTTCCCGCGTGCAGGACGGAGACGGCCGGCGAAGCCGAAAGGGAATCCTTCTGCAAGGCGGCTTCCGGCCGCAGCTCCTCTGCGGCGGGCCGGATTCCGTCTCCGAACACGTGCCGGAACACTTCCTCGATCCGCTCCACGGGGATGACCTTGACGCCTTCCAGGCCTTCAAAAATGTGCTGCCAGTTTTCTTTCGGAATGAGCACCGTTTCCGCGCCGGCGTGGAAGGCGGCCTCCACCTTCGCGATGACGCCGCCGACCGGTTTGATGCGGCCGTGGATGCTGAGCTCTCCGGTCATCGCCAGCTTGTTGTCCACCGGCCGGCCGGTGATGGCGGACGCGATGGCGACGGCCATGGCCACGCCGGCCGACGGGCCGTCCACCGGCGAGCCGCCGGGGAAATTGATGTGCAGGTCATAGTTTTGCGGTTTGAGGCCGCACCTTTTGAGCACGGTCAGCACGTTTTCCACCGAGCCTTTGGCCATGCTTTTGCGCCGCAGGGTGCGCTGGCCGCCGCCCAGTTCCTCCTCGTCCACGACGCCGGTGATCGTATAGGAGCCTTTGCCCGGCGCCGTCGGGATGGCGCTCACCTCGATCTCCAGCAGGGCCCCCATGCTGGGCCCGTAGACCGCAAGCCCGTTGACAAGGCCGACTTGCGGCTCGGGGGGAATTTTGCGCTCCGGCCGCGGTGAAAGCTGGCTCGAGTTCACCACCCATTCCACGTCGGCGGCGCTCAGCTCGCTGCGGTTTTCCGAAAGGGCCAGGCCCGCCGCCAGCTGGATGATGTTCACCGCCTCCCGGCCGTTGGTCGCATATTGTTTGACGACCTCCACCGCTTCGGGTTTTGGCTCAAACCCGATCTTGCGGATGGCGTTTTCGGCGATCTGGCCGATCTCATCCGGAAGCAGCGGGCGGAAAAACACTTCCATGCAACGGCTGCGCAAAGCGGGCGGAATTTCGCTGGGCGACCGCGTCGTGGCGCCGACGAGGCGGAAATCCGCCGGCAGGCCGTTCTGGAATATGTCGTGGATGTACGCCGGGATGTTCGGGTCTTCCGCATGGTAGTAGGCGCTCTCGAGGAACACTTTCCGGTCTTCCAGCACTTTCAACAGCTTGTTCATCTGAATCGGGTGCAGCTCGCCGATTTCGTCGATAAACAGGATTCCCCCGTGGGCCTTGGTGACGGCGCCGGGCTTGGGCTGCGGAATGCCGGCCACGCCCATGGCGCCGGCCCCCTGGTAAATCGGATCATGGACGGAGCCGATCAGCGGATCGGCGATGCCGCGCTCGTCAAAGCGCGCGGTGGTGGCGTCGATCTCCGTAAACTTCGCGTCGGGCCGAAACGGCGAATGAGGATTTTTCTTGGCTTCCTCCAGAATGACGCGGGCGGCCGCCGTTTTCCCGACGCCGGGCGGCCCGTACACCAGCACGTGCTGCGGGTTGCTGCTGCACAAAGCGGCCTTCAGCGCCTTCAGCGCCTCGGTTTGGCCGACAATATCGTCGATCGTGGCGGGCCTTGTTTTTTCCGCCAGCGGTTTGGTCAGCGAGATGGAGCGCAGTTTGCGCAGCTTTTCCATCTCTTTCCGCGATTCGCGGTCCACGGCGACCCGGTTCGTTCTTTGGGTGCGGAGCAGATTCCAGAAATAAATGCCGATGACCACCGCAAAGAACACTTGCACAATCATCACGATCATGCTCAGTTCCATTTCTCTGGCAACCTCCCCAACAAAAAATCCGGCAATGGGCTATACTCTCCAGTATTGCCCAATGGCCGGATTTTCTAGTCATTTTGCCATTAACAAGCTGCCGCGTCATGCGGGCGGCATGGGGGTGTCGGTGGGATCGGCAAAACCTTCCCGGTACAAATCGTCGATCCGCCGCCGGATTTCCGCGTCCGACAGACCCTCGCTTTTCAGGGCGGCGGACTGCAGCGCGATATGGACGCACACGCCGCAGCGAGTGCCGTGGTCGTCCCAGACGACGGCGCCGTCTTCCCGCACCTCATGGATGAAGCAATGAAAATTATGCCCGTGGCCGGCGGATTCCCCGCAGCCGCAATAGCACGGAATCCACTGCAGCGTATCCGTCAGCTTGGCCGCCGCCTGGTAAGCCAGCTTCACCTGGGCCGGTTTTCCGTCCAGAAACGAGGGAAGCTGATCCAAAGAGGCGGTTTCTTCGCGCAAATCCCCGTTCGGCGCGAGGTGAACGTGGGTTTCTTTCTTTTCCTGGCCGCATCCGGCAAGCAAAAGGAGCGCCAGGAGCAAAGCGCTCCAGCGCAAGGCCCAACACGCAGGCGCGCCGTTCGTGTAGCGTTGCCCCGCGGTCAACCGTGCTTCCTCCCCGGAATGACCCCGGTTTCGTAGTATACCTTCGCGATCTGGTCGATCTCCTTCTTCAGCTCGCTCACCAGTTCCGCTTCCGGCACTTTGCGGATCATTTCCCCGTAGCGGAACAGCAGCCCCTCGCCCTTGCCGCCGGCGATGCCGATGTCCGCCTCCCGCGCCTCGCCGGGGCCGTTGACGGCGCAGCCGAGCACGCTGACCTTGATCGGCACTTTGAGGGTGGACAAATACGCCTCCACTTCATTGGCCACCGAAAACAGGTCGATGTCGAGCCGGCCGCAGGTCGGACAGGAAACGAGCGTCGGCGCGTCGGAGATGAGGCCGAACGTTTTGAGCAGCTCGCGGGCCACCTTGATCTCCTCGACGGGGTCCGCGCTTAAAGAGATCCGGATCGTGTTGCCGATCCCCGCGTTCAGCAGCACGCCAAGGCCGGCGGCGCTTTTGACCGTGCCGGAAAACAGCGTGCCCGCCTCGGTGATGCCCAGGTGCAGCGGGTAGCGGATCACCTCGGCCGCCTTCATGTAGGCCGCGATGGCCATCGGCACGTCGGACGCTTTCAGTGACACGATGATGTCGTGAAAATCGAGCTCCTCCAGGATGCCGATGTGGTATAGCGCGCTTTCCACCATCGCTTCCGGCGTCGGGTAGCCGTACTTTTCGAGCAGATGGTTCTCGAGCGAGCCGGCGTTGACACCGATGCGGATCGGTATGCCGCGCTCCTTGCACGCCTTGACGACGGCCTCCACCTTCTCCCGGCGGCCGATGTTGCCCGGGTTGATGCGCACCTTGTCGATGCCGTTTTGAATGGCCAAAAGCGCCAGCCGGTAATCAAAATGGATGTCGGCCACCAGGGGAATGGAAATTTCCCGCTTGATGGCCTTGATGGCCTCGGCCGCCTCCTTGTTGTTGACGGTCACCCGGACCAGCTGGCAGCCGGCCTCCTCAAGCCGCTTGATTTGCGCCACCGTGGCGGCCACATCCGCCGTCTTCGTCGTGCACATGCTTTGCACGATGACTTCGTTATTGCCGCCGATGGTCAGATTCCCCACGCGCACAGGCACCGTTTCCGTCCGTTTGTACATGGCTTTTCAGCTCTCTCCCCCGCAATACCAATACCACCTCGCCGCAAGGGGGCGAGGTGGCTGGCAAACCTGGCTTTACGCGCTTTCTTCTTTTTTCTTGCCCTTCTTCGTGATCAGTTCGGGCAGAAGCTTTTCCTTGACGACCTTCTCGGTCACGATGCAATTGACCACATCATCGCGGGACGGCACTTCGTACATGACGTCCAGCATAATGCCCTCGATGATGGCGCGCAGGCCGCGGGCGCCGGTGTTGCGCTTGATGGCCTCGCGGGCGATCGCCTGCAGCGCGGCGCTTTCGAATTCCAGCTTGACGTTGTCCATCTCGAGCAGCTTCTGATACTGCTTGACGAGGGCGTTTTTCGGCTCGGACAAAATCCGCACCAGCGCTTCCTCGTCCAGCGGCTCCAGCGTGGCGATGATCGGCAGCCGGCCGACAAACTCCGGAATGAGCCCGTATTTGAGCAGGTCCTCGGGCTGAACGAGCGACAGGTATTCGCCCGGCTTCAGTTCCTTCTGGCCTTCCAGCGCGGAGTTAAAGCCGATCACCTTCTTGCCGATGCGGCGCTTGATGATCTGCTCCAGACCGTCGAAGGCCCCGCCGCAGATGAACAGGATGTTGGTCGTGTCAATCTGGATGAATTCCTGATGCGGATGCTTGCGCCCTCCTTGCGGCGGCACCGAGGCGACGGTGCCCTCCAGAATTTTAAGCAGCGCCTGCTGCACGCCTTCGCCGGAAACGTCCCGCGTGATCGACGGGTTTTCCGACTTGCGGGCCACCTTGTCGATCTCGTCAATGTAGATAATGCCCCGCTCGGCTTTCTCCACGTCGTAGTCGGCCGCCTGGATCAGCTTCAGCAAAATGTTTTCGACGTCCTCGCCCACGTAGCCGGCTTCCGTCAGCGACGTGGCGTCGGCAATGGCGAACGGCACGTTGAGGATTTTCGCCAGCGTCTGGGCGAGCAGCGTTTTGCCCGACCCGGTCGGGCCGATCAGCAGGATGTTGCTTTTTTGCAGTTCCACATCCTCCATTTTGGAGGACTGGGAATTGATGCGTTTATAGTGATTGTAAACGGCCACCGACAACGATTTTTTCGCGTAGTCCTGGCCGATGACATATTGGTCGAGAATGGCGCGGATTTCTTTCGGTTTCGGAATGTCCTTCAGGTCGAACTCTTCTTCATGTCCCAGCTCTTCTTCCACGATTTCCGTGCAGAGTTCGATGCACTCGTCGCATATATACACACCCGGACCGGCCACGAGCTTGCGCACCTGGTCCTGGGACTTGCCGCAGAACGAGCACTTGAGCTGCCCTTTCTCATCGTTGAATTTGAACATGGCATCTCCCTCCTTTATCCAAGGTCGGGCGCGGTGATCACCTTGTCAATCAGGCCGTAGGCCATGGCTTCTTCCGCGCTCATGAAATTGTCCCGGTCCGTGTCCCGTTCGATTTTCTCGTACGGCTGACCGGTATGCTTCACATAGATCTTGTTCAGTTTTTCCTTCGTCTTCAAAATCCAATCGGCGTGAATTTTGATGTCCGAAGCCTGCCCCCGCACGCCGCCCAGCGGCTGATGGATCATGATTTCGCTGTGGGGCAGCGCGTAACGTTTGCCTTTGGCGCCGGCGGCGAGCAAGAGCGAACCCATGCTGGCGGCCATGCCGACGCAGATGGTGGAGACATCCGGCTTGATAAATTGCATCGTGTCGTAAATTCCCAGACCGGCCGTGACGGACCCGCCCGGAGAATTGATATACAGGTGAATGTCCTTCTCCGGATCCTCCGCGGCCAGGAACAGCAATTGGGCAATGACGAGGTTGGCGACGTCGTCATCAATCGGACTGCCAAGGAAAATGATGCGGTCCTTAAGCAAACGGGAATAGATGTCATACGAACGCTCACCGCGGCTCGTTTGCTCGACGACGATGGGTACCAAACTCATAAGGTCCAGCCTCATTTCATTATAAACTTCGGTTCGTTGGTAATATTCTAACACGTTCACAACGGAATGTCATGCCGACCAGCCGCCCGTCATGACAAGGCGCGAAAGGCCGGGCGAGCAAGGCGGATGCGGGCGGAGAAAAAGGCACGCGGACACCACGTGCCTGTAAGTTTGCGTCATTTATGATTTTTATGCGGGTTTCAAGCCGATTTGTTTTCCTCCGCCGTTTTGCTGTGCTCCGCAAGGAATTTGATCGTTTTGCGGATTTTCAGGTCGTAGGCGATGGAATCCAGGTAGCCGTTTTGCTGGAACATCGTGCGGATTTCATCCACCGGGCGGTTGTACATTTTGGCGAAGTTTTCCACTTCTTGGGCGATTTCCTCTTCCGTGGCCTCAATGTTTTCCGCCTTGGCGATGGCCTCCAGCACGAGGTTGTTGCGGACGCGCTTGGCCGCGTCGGGCCGCATTTGCTCCCGCAGCTTTTCTTCGTTCTGTTCGCTGAATTGGTAATACATTTCCAGCGTCATGCCCTGCATGCGCAGGAGGGATTCGAAATCCCGCAGCATGTGCTCAACCTCATGGTTGATCATCACTTCGGGGATGTCCACTTCGGCCGCTTCCGCCGCCTTTTCGACGACAGCCGCTTCCTTGGCGGCCTCGGCCTCTTTTTCTTTCCGCTCTTTCAGCTTTGCCGCCAAATCCTGTTTGTATTCCTCCAGCGTCTCAAATTCGCTGATGTCTTTGGCGAATTCGTCGTCGAGCTCCGGCAGGTTCTTGCGTTTCAGCTCTTTCAGCTTGACCTTGAACACGGCGGGTTTGCCGGCCAGTTCCTTCACGCGGTAATTTTCCGGGAAGGTGACGTTGATTTCCTTCTCTTCCGCGATGTTCATGCCGACGATCTGTTCCTCAAAGCCGGGAATGAACGTGCCCGAGCCCAGCGGCAGGGTGTAGTTTTCGCCTTTTCCGCCTTCGAAAGGCTCGCCGTCGATGAAGCCCTCGAAGTCGATAATGGCAAAATCTTCCATCTGGGCGGGACCTTCATCCAGCACCACCAGTTCCGCATGGCGGTTTTGCAGGCGCTTCAGTTCCTCATTGATCTCTTCTTCCGTCACGTCCGTGTTTTGCGCTGGAACTTCGATGCCTTTGTACTCGCCCAGCTTCACTTCCGGTTTGACCGTCACTTTCGCCTTGAAACGGAAGGGCTGACCCTTTTCAAACGTTTCCACGTCCACGTCCGGACGGTCCACCGGCTCGATTTTCGTTTGTTCCACCGCCTCGGCGTAGGCTATGGGAAGCAGGTAATCCAGGGCGTCCTTGTAAAGGCTTTCCACGCCGAATCTGGCCTCAAAGATTTTGCGCGGCACCTTGCCCTTGCGGAATCCCGGAACGTTCACCTGCTTGACGATCTTGCGAAACGCATGGTCGAGCGCTTCGGCGACCCGCTGCTCATCTACTTCCACATCCAAAACGCCGACGTTTTTCTCTATTTTCTCCCAGTTTGCTTTCATGGCAATTCCCCTCCATGCTCGCTGCTTGCCGTCCATACGCGGCTCCCTGACATAAACCACTCTATTATAAACAACAATTCTCCCATTCGCAAGACAATAGGGCTGTCATAGGCCTGTCAGGATTTGCGGTAACGGGCGGCGTCCGGCACGGTTTGGTTTATCCAAAAACCGGCTGTCCGGCCGGTTTCAAAATTGTCTTTTTCCGCAGCACTGCCTTTTTTCCCAGCCGTCATCTCAAGCGCCAAAGTGCTCTCGAAAACGCCGAAAACAACCATTGTTGCAGTCTCAAGTGCTAATGTGCACTTGATTTTGGCCAATGGGAACAAAATTGCAAGTTTTCAGTGAAATGGGGTGCACTTTGGCCCCCGATCCGGCAGAAAACGTCCAATTTGTCAAAATGAGGTGCACTTTAGCACCCGGGGCACACCCTTCAACCGGGCGCAGACTTCCACCAGGCGCACCCTTCATCCAGGCACACGCTTCCACCAGTCACACGCTTCAACCAAGCGATAGCGCACCCTTCAACCAGAAGGACGCCTCCGCCAAGCGCAATCTTCAACCAAGCGATAGCGCATCCTTCAACCAAGCGCACACTCCGCTAGGCACACGCTTTAACCGCGCGAAAGCGCACCCTTCCGCCAGGTGCGCACTTCCGTCATCTGAAAAGCCGGTGCCGTCAGCGGGCCGGTCCCCGTCTCGTCACATATTGACGGAACCAGCGCAGCGCCTGCTCGTACCGGAACCGAAGCGCGTCCGTGACGCCGTACGTTTCGCGGATCGCCTCATCCGCCGCCTCTCCGTGAAGCGACTCGAGGACGATCCGGTGCAGCGAAGCCGCCCAAATGTCGGTCCACGCCTCGTCTTCCGCCGCCATGGTCTCATAGACCGGCGTGCCGTAGGCGGCCTGCACGCATTCTTTCCACATTTCTTCCGCAAAATAGGGCAGCGCCGGGTCCGACACCTCCGCCGCCAGGCGCACCCGCTCGATGACGCGGTGAATGGCCGGCGGAAAATCGGCGAAGGAGGCGGGCGTCGCCTCAATCTCAGGGGTGACGGCTTCGCCGTTGCGCCACATGACCGTCAGTCCCGACGCGCCCTGGCTGCGCAGCGCCTGCAGCGCGATGAATTGCACCGATGGATGCCGTTCGCCGGATGCCAGCCACTCCCGCAGCGCAGGTTCAATGTCGGGATGCTGGATCAGCGTCAGCTGGCTGATGATCAGCTTTTGCTTGTCGGGATCGTCGGTTTGCCTCAGGCTTGCCAGAAGATTCGGCACGTAGCTTTCGCTGCGGTCCGCCCTTTCCTTCGTCAGCCGCCGGGCGAGCTCCTCTTCCGATTCCGGCTCCGCTTCCGCAAAAGCTTCCGCGCCCAATGCCGCCACCACATCGCCGGCAAACCGCTCCTCCGGAAAGGCCTTATCCAGCCAGTTCAAAAGCACCTGCCATTCCGCATGGTGCCGCTCCGCCTCGCCGCCGCATTGCAGCAGAAAACTGAGCAGCGCCTTGGCTTCCCCGTACCTTTCCGACTCCAGCAATTTTGTAAGCTGTATCTGGTAATATTCGAGCGTCTTGGGAAACAGCAGCAAGTTCTCCCTAGCCCGGTCCGTCACGCGCGAGACCCCTTCCAGGACGGTTTATGTCAGCCGGCTTGCATCTTCCGCCATTATAACATGCCGGATGCCGGCCGCCGCATTTCTTTTTCCGGAATGCGCCCGATCCGCATTGATTTCCGACGCCAAGCATGCTATCATAAATTCTGCTCCATTTCGAGCGGGCGGGTGTAGTTCAATGGTAGAACGCTAGCTTCCCAAGCTCGAGGCGAGGGTTCGATTCCCTTCACCCGCTCCATAATCCGAAAATACGCCAAAGCCTTGCTTCGCAAGGCTTTTTTTGTTTGAACCGCAAAGAATATGCTTTCACGCTGCCAAATGAGGCAAACCGGACAATTTGTCCGATACAGGGGCGCGGGTCAAAGCGACGGGTTTCGGAAAGGTTCGCCATCAAGAGCAGGCGGGCAGGCAAAGCCGGGATGCAAAAAAGCCGCCACATCCGGCGGCTTCGCTATATGAATTCTTGGCAAACATGGCGTCCCGGAAGGGATTCGAACCCCTGACCAGCGGCTTAGAAGGCCGATGCTCTATCCAGCTGAGCTACCGGGACGCAGCTTGATCATTCTAACACAGATGCCGGTTACGCATCAAGAGGAATTTTCAAAATGCCGGTCCATTTCCTCCCGCACCGCCCCGGCATCCAGCACCTGCCGCGCGAACGTCTGCCGGTCGCTGAGCCCCATGTGATTCGGACCGGTTAAAAGCACGTCCGTCACATCCCGGCTAGCGCCAAAAGGCTCTCCGCCCGACCCGCCATCCTCCGGGCCGGACGCGCTTTCCGTCACGCGCACGAGCTGATAGCCTTTGGGGCCTTTGCGAAAATACGCGAGCAGCAAAGGGCTGTCCGGCAAATCGGTCCGGACCGCCACCTCCGCCAGCTTCAGCCCGCCCGCATCCACCATTTTCCGAAAATCGGCGCCGGTGACGTTGATCAATGCGGCCGCGCCTCCTGCTCCCCGAAATTCTCCCGGGCCTCATAGGCCGCAAGCTCCTCCTCCTGCCAGCCTTTCGGCAGAATGCGCATGGATTCGATATGCCGCTTCGTCTCGTCGGTTCCCAGGCGGTAAATCCACTGATAGATCTCCTGCAGTTTCTGGTCGTACTGCTCGTTCATTTCGTCCAGGCTTTGCGTTGTCAGCTGGCGCGGAAAATGAAACATCGCCGCCTCGTCGGCGCTGGACAGTTCGCCAAACAGTTCGCGCAGCCGGCGGGCTTCTTCCTCCGTGGCCCGGATTTCCAGCTCATAGGCGGCCGCTTCCTTGTCCTCGAGCACCTGGCCCGCTCCCACCGACACATAGTACGTCCTCTTTTCGTCGCTCATTGGGTCAGTCCCTCTTTCCGGCACGTTTTCAAGCGTATTTTCTCCCGGAACTGACACATTATCCCCGGCAAGCCGCATATGCTGGCGAAACAGGCGCGAACCGGCCTATCCGGCGATGCCGGCGGCGCCATGCCAATTTGTAAAAAAAGGCGAAGCCAGCCGGCTCCGGCGCGCTATCCAAGCTGCGCCAGCAGCCGGCGGATCGCCTGTCCCCGGTGGCTGATGCCATTTTTCTCTTCTGTCGTAAGCTCCGCCATCGTTTTGCCGAATTTCGGAATCCAAAACAGCGGATCATACCCGAAACCTCCGTCCCCCCGGGGGGCCGTCAGGATCATGCCTTCCACCGTGCCTTCCGCCATCGTGAAAATTTGCTCGCGCGGATCATACAGCGCAAGGCTGCAGACAAACCGGGCCGGGCCGAACACCTCCGGTCCTCCGCCGGGCAGACGGTACGCCCTGGCCGCTTTGGCCAGCTCGGCCAACAGCTTGGCGTTGTTCTCCGCATCCGTCGCATGTTCGCCGGCGTACCGGGCGGACCGGACGCCGGGCGCGCCGCCGAGGGCATCGACGCACAGGCCGGAGTCGTCCGCCATGACCGGCAGGCCGATCCGTTCCGCGGCGGCGCGGGCCTTGATTCGCGCGTTTTCCGCAAAAGTCGCGCCGTTTTCTTCCGCCGGCGGCAGATCGGGAAACTCGCGCAAATCCGCGATCTCGATGCCCAGCGGGGCGAAAGCTTCCCGAAACTCCGCCGTTTTGCCCGCATTTTTCGTGGCCACGATGATTTTATCGCCCAGTCGCTTCATTGGGCCGCAGGCTCCCCGATGCGGGCGCCGTAATCGCCCAGAATTTCTTTCTGCCAGCCAATCAGCTGACCGATGCCGGATCTGGCCAAAGCCAGCATCCGGTCCAGCTCTTCCTGGCTGAACGGGGACTGTTCCCCCGTGCCCTGCAATTCAACAAAATGGCCGGCCCCCGTCATGACGACGTTCATGTCCACCTTGGCCGCCGCGTCTTCATCATAATTGAGGTCGAGAAGCACCTCATCTTCCAAGACGCCCACACTGACCGAAGCGCAGAAATCCGTCAGCGGATAGCACTCGAAAGGCACGGTTTCGGCCAGCTTGTGGATCGCCAGCGCCATCGCGATGAATCCGCCGGTGATGGATGTCGTGCGCGTGCCGCCGTCCGCCTGCAGCACGTCGCAGTCGACGGTGATCGTGCGCTCGCCGAGGGCTTCCAGGTCCACCACCGAACGAAGCGCCCGGCCGATCAGCCGCTGGATTTCCATCGTTCTGCCGGCCGGTTTGCCCTTGGCGGATTCCCGCTGGTTGCGGATTTGCGTGGCCCGGGGCAGCATCGCGTATTCCGCCGTCACCCAGCCTTTGCCTTGTCCTTTCAAAAAAGGAGGGACCCGGTCATCGACCGTCGCCGTGCAATACACCTTGGTGTCGCCGGCTTCGATCAGCACGGATCCTTCCGCGTATTTGTTCGGATGAAGCGTCGCCCGAAACGGGCGCAGCTCGTCCGGCCGCCTGCCGTCCGCTCTCATACGTGCAGTTCCTCCTGACTTGCTGGAGATAGGTATAAACCTCTCCCATTTTACCAAAGTCAGGACGGAAAAGCATCCGTTCAGCTCTTGGGCGTATTGACGGCGGCCGGCCGGTTGACCGGAAGCTGGTAAGCGCGGTTATCGGTATCGACAAACGCTTCGTTTCCATTCACGGTGACTTTGACGCGGGGCGCTCCGGCCGCTTCCGTCGCCGTCAGCACCAGCGAATCCAGCATTTCCGCCGGCAGGGGCTGATCCGGCGTCCACTCCTTGCCGCGCAAGGAGACGTTCACCGTATCGGCGCGCAATTCCAGATCCTCGATGGCAAAATCGCCCGCCCAGACGCGCGCAAACGCCGCCGTATCCGCCGGCCCGTCCATCAGCGCTTCCAGCGCCGCCAGCGTCCGGTCCGGCGAGCGGCTGACGAGCCTCGTCACGGGCACGAAATATCCGTCGCCGTTTTCGGCGCGAGCCGGGAAATACAGCGTCACCGCCATCGTATCGGCCACATGGACGCCCCGCAGCGATTCGATGTTGATGCCGATGCCGCGCGTCAGCGTTTCATCCAGCGGCAGCCCGGAGGAAGGAAACGTCCGGATCGGTTCCCCGCGGACCGACAATTGGACTTTGTCAATGCCCGGCAACTCCGTCATCGACCATACCAGGGCTTCGATCATTTTGCGCTCGCCGGCGGCTGTCATGACGGGAAGCGGGTCCGCAAAATCAACGGAAATCGTGCCGCTGTCCGGATCCGCGCGTACCTCTTCCGCCTTGACGCCTTCCGGCAGCGGCGCCGCAAATCCGTCCGGCAGCTGATCTTTTTTCTGCGGGTCTGCCGTCAGCCACGCCAGCACGGCTTCCGCCCGCGCTTCCAGCGATTCCATGGCGGACGCGTTTTCCGTGCCGGCGCGCAGCGTCATCGGCGCGAGATACCCTTTGGGATCCAGCAAGTACACCGTGAGCATTTCTTCCGGAGTCAGTTCCGCTTCCGGCGAAGGCGACGGAGATGCCGATGCGGCCGCCTGATTTTGCGTGCCCTCCGGCGCCGCCGCAAGACCTTCCGCCTGCCTGAGCATCATTTCTTCCACATCCGCCGGCGGCGGATCGATGGCGCCATGCGTTTTGGCGCCATCGCCTGGCCGCCACAAAGAGCAGGCGGCAAGCATGGGCAAAAGCAGCAGGACGGCTGCCCGTTTCAGGCGAAAGCCAAGCCTGCCGGAATTTCTTTTCATGGACGTGTTCCTCCTTGCGTTCGGGACGGTTGCTGGCGCCAAATCTGAAGGGGCCCCATGGGGCGCTTTTCGCCCTCTTCGGATTTGTAGTACTATGTATACGAGCCCCCGGTATGATCTATGAATGGTTGTCCCGAAACATGCGAAACAAAGAAAGCAGTGATACACCAACAAAAAGAGGTGTTGTGGTTGCCCAGAATGTATGCGTTAAACAGCCAGGAAGTGGCTCGGGCGACGGAGGAATGGCTGACCCGGCGCGGCGTGACCAAGGAGCAGATCGCGCAGATCGTCATGCTGCTGCAAAAAGACTACTTTTCCAGCCTCACGCTGGAAGAGTGCGTGGAAAGCGTGGAAGCCGTTCTTTCCAAGCGGGAAGTGCAAAACGCCGTCCTGACCGGCATTCAGCTTGACATACTGGCGGAGGAAGGCAAGCTCATGCCTCCCCTTCAGGATATGATCCGGCATGATGAAGGGCTGTACGGCTGCGATGAAATTTTGGCGCTCAGCATTGTGAACGTATACGGCAGCATCGGCTTGACCAACTTCGGCTACGTGGACAAACTGAAACCGGGCATCATCAAAAAGCTCAACAACAAAAATTCCTCCCGCATTCATACATTCCTTGACGACATCATCGGCGCCATTGCGGCGGCGGCATCCAGCCGCATCGCCCATCGCAAGCACGATGAGCGAAAACCGCGCGCAGAAGCGGCTTACGATGAGGAGGACGAATAGCGCCGGCTACCACCAATCGAGTAGGAGGGAGCGGCTAGCCCCCGTCCTCTCTCACCACCTAGCATGCGGGTCCGCACTAGGCGGT
>ERZ795043.533-NODE-533-length-29564-cov-3936.087871_pt1 | contig 29564 bp, 14 predicted proteins | sample MGYA00375127_ERZ795043 | MGnify/ENA primary metagenome ERZ795043 (study PRJEB30172, sample SAMN05518447) | compost metagenome | isolation source: Feedstock adapted compost from Newby Island compost facility, Milpitas, CA | place: USA:Newby Island compost... | reverse complement strand
GTTGTGTATGAGCATCACTCAATACCGGGTGAGTGAGAAAGAGAGCGGGGAATAACAGGCTAAGGAATAAGTATTTTCTCATAATGTTTGATTTTAAATTGATGAACATGCATAATTGCTTTTGATCCTATCATTCATTTTCTTGAATAACGATGTTGATTTGCTTTTCTGTCTGGTGATGGTTAGGAACGATCAGGCGATACAGATGAGGTTGTAGGGCCGTGATCTGATAATTGTTTTGTTGTTTGAGCGGATGCAGGCTGTATACCAGCAGTCGCACCTGTGCTTCTTGCGGTGCGAAGCGAATATGCACCTGCATCCCGTTGTTCAGAACCTGTACCGCCGCAATCCGTTGCTTGCCCATGGTGGCTATCTTGTCTTCATCGCCAATCAAGGCCATGCCGGAAGCCTCAACCGGCGCCAGGATACCATACACATAACCGTTTGTTGTATGAAGGGCATAAGGCGTGTCGGGATGCATGGGCTGTAGGGTGTGATGATCAAAATCATACCAGATATAACTTCCCCGATGGATGTGCAGTTCGTTCAGGTTCAGGGTAAAGTTCGAACGGGAGGGATCGGCGGAAGCGTAAGCAAATACATAATAGGTTTTCTGATTCCCATGCTGGGAATAACTGCTGGCGATGAGCTGTTGATCCTGATGCTGAGCTAGCCGCAGATAATCGGCATCTGTAGGTAAAATAGGCAGGTCGGGTTTCACCAGCACTCCATCGGCCCGGCAGGCTTTCAGAATATTGGCCCTATCTTCTTTGCCCATAGCATCGCCCGTGCCCACCACTCCGGCCGATAGTACCGAAAGAATCATGTTAGGCGTTTCGGCACTCTTAAACACATCTGTCCAGGGCCAGATCCCCATCTCATAGGCCAGCCGGGAGGTGAACAGAAAGGGCAGCCAGCGGGAGCGCTGGAAGCGGTCGTCGCTCACCCGGATCGTAGTCAAATGGGGATATTTCAACCCCTGTAAAAAATAGCGAGGTTGCGCCATGCAATACTGTAAGTCCAGCCCATATTTTCGCGCTGCCTCCGCCATCCCATCGGTAAACCGGTCGGCCGCATCTACCGTATTTTGCAGGGCCGGACTCTTGTCATATATGTAATTCAGCCAGTCCTGTTCATACATGATTACCCCTGAGCGGTGAAGATATTGCATGATATGATCCCAGAATCGAGGATCCACCGCTGCATATCCTTCAATATGATATTGCTGGTGATAAGGGCTGCGGGGATCTATCCATCGGTTATGGGTCACCAGCGGTAATCCCAGCTGATGCTGAAAAGCCGCCAGCCCATGAGGAAACAAAAACGAGTCGGCCACATAGCGCATCAACCCACCATAACGATTCCACGCGCCTGCAGGCAAATGCTGGTTTTTATGATCGGCATCAGGACGACCTTCCGGATCGTAGATCGATTTCTCATACCACCAGCTGTCTAACTGCATATACTGAATCGGGATCTGCTTCTGCCGGTATTCCTTCCTCAATGCCAGCAGGGTGCCGGCATAGCCCAGCGTGGTGTCGTAACGGTAATAATAATCCGCTCCATTGTCGGTCCAGTAGCCATAATATTTCAGCACCGGATCGGCATCGCTATCCGGACGCTTGCGATGATATTTACGACGCAGGGCCTCTCCCCATACATCCCAGCTCTGGCTGATCCGGCTGCCCGTCACCAGGATAGTCTCATACGTAAATCCAGCAGGAAATTGTTTTACCGAAGGCTGGATGGTACAACCAATCGTATGTGTGTCAGACTGCTGCATCTCGGCGATCATAAAATGATTGGCCGGCGATAACACAAACGCCTGCAAGGAATCATTGAAAAACAACCAGGGTGTGGAGGTCTTCTCCAGCGTAAAACTGGGCGGCGCAAACACCGCATCCCGATGTGAAAAATGATAGGGTAGATCGGGGTAATTATTCAGCAATGGAAACGCCGGCAGAGCCTGTGTAATGGGTTGCAGCACTTTCAGGGAGAAAATGGCTACAGGCTGATGAGCATATACCCGGATAGATGATTGAAAATCCTTTCCCTGATCTGTCCACCGCCAGCTACACCCCCGGTAAACACCCAGCTCATCCTGTCCGTGGATAGCCAGCACGTGATGAGCAGTTTCGGCTAATCGACCCGAAAAAGTCCATCCCCGTACGTTATCCTGAATGACATATTGATGACGCACCGAATCAACGCGAAGTTGCAACGGATAAGACGACTGTGAAAAGCAAACAGCATTGGTTGCTAAAAAAATAACCAGAAATACGAAATGCTTATTGAAACGCCAGATCATATCAAGCTGTTTTAATCTTAGGTAAATGTGTGTCACTAAAAATATATGCTTTAAGTAGCCAGATAGCATTCTTACCTAAAATATAATATAAAGCATAGGGGACAAAGAAGAGTCTTCGTCCCGTGCTGTATGAAAAATGGAATACATTTATAATATTTGCTACGATTTTTTAATAGGATAGTAAACGATTATTAGTATCCAGGATTTTGCATGGCTTGTTTTTCATCGGACGTTAATGCTTTTCCGTTTTTTTGTATCCCATCCAAGAATGTTTGTGGGATAGGTCTAAGCTTGTGATATTCTTGAATATATGGAGCGGCATCTGGATTAAATGCCTTTACCCTTTTTACCAATGTTTCTGTTCTTGATAATGTTTCCCATCTATGAAACTCCCCAGCCAATTCTCTTGTTCTTTCATCTAATAGAAAACACATCATTCGATCATAGTCACTTGTATATCCAAGTTTTGCAATAATTGCCTCATCTTGAGCGGGTAGATGATGGATATCAGTTACAGTCAGATCACTGGCGCTGGTGGTAACTGAGATATTATTTGACTCATAATATGAATTTTCTGGTATATATGAATTCAAATTAGGATTCTGATTTAGGGGAGATGATGGATAAGCACCGCCTCCATCTACATAGGCCTCTCTATCTTCTCCATCTTTCCATGCTGCACGTTGTCTAACAGGATTGATATAATTTAATGCTTCCTGATAATTATGTAATTTTATTTCAGCTTCTGCTGCCATAAGGTAAGTCTCAGCTGATCTTGCCAAGATTACGTCTCTGAATCCTGTTACATCATTTATACTTCTTCTTGAACCATCAATGTACTTACTCAAGGAAGGAAATCTAACATAATCCTGATAGAATGCCCCTGATCCTGAGTAATTAGTAGGATATGCCACAAAAACGGTTGGAATAGTTTTACCTGTTTTACTATAAATGACTGTATTACTCATAACTCTGTTTGGAAACCTATTATCTCCAGGATGATTAATGATGTACATAATTCCAAGATCCCCATTTACATAATATCCTCCGGATGCATTATTCAGTCTATCTTTTGTTTTAAAACTCTTCCAAAATCTTGAATCGTTGACTAAATCATATACTTCAAAAATATAATATGTTGGGGAAAGTCTACTATAAGGTCTATCTCCAGTTAAATCTCGCTGCATGAAAGGAAGATCATCGTATTTTGATATAAAATATAGATGCTGTGTATTTATACCTGGGGTTGATGGATTATTAGTGAATTGCGCTGAGAGTATGATCTCTGGCAATGTTTCATTAGGCCCATCCGGTTTTGTATATGCCCAGAGGTCTGAAAAATTTTTAGCCAGTGGGTGGTTAGCGATAACTTGATTAGCCAGAATAATTACTGAATCTAAATCGTTTTGCTTCGTTGACGAATTCCATGCATCATTAATTTCACTTGCTCTATATAAATATGCTTTAGCAAGATAATGTGCTGCTGCATCTTTTGTTAATCCTCCAGGATATGTTGGGTTTGTAGGTAATAAGTTATAAGCCTGCCTTAAGTCAGAAATAATTTGATTGTATATTACATTCGGCGAATCCCTGACAAATTCCAGTTCAACTGTGTTACTTGGCTTCAATTTAAGTGGAACTGCCCCATACTGGGTAACTAGCCTTAAATAATTATATGCTCTAAAAAAATATCCAGATCCAAGAGCAAGATTCCTAACATCCTGACTTATGAGATTACTATTTAAAGCATTATCTATGATAAGATTTGCATCTCCTATTCCTGTATACAAATTATCCCATAGTGCAGAAGCGGAAACTGTATTAGAGTTTACTGTTGTTACTATTGAACCCAATCTATTATCATAGTTATTCCACATAGAGTTTGATGGATCACCACCAACATGAAATTCATCCGTTCCGTAGTCTGTGTTGCAATACATCCATTCCCCGTTAAAAGGTGTACATAGTACTTGATAATAAGTACCAACAATTAAATCCTGGATACCTTGATTAGTTTTGTAGTAATCTATACTTCTTTGTGTTGTTAGATTTTCATTGAGGAAGCTATTATTACATGAAATAATTAAACTTATAATTATTCCATAGAATGGGAACTTCATTTTTCCTAGAATCTTTTTCATGGTTATAGAATTTTTATTTTAGAATGTGACATTTATTCCAATTGTGTATCCTCTATTCCACCATGATGATCGTACATCCATATTGATAAATTTTATTCTAGTAAACAGCATTCCTGCATTTGCAACTTGAGCATATATTTTAAAATTCTGCATTTTCCACCTTGTTATTATTTTATACGGAATGTTATATGCGAGTGATATATTTTTTATTTCAATAAATGATCCATTCTTATATCCAAGGCTTTGGTAGTAAATATCTCCAGTACCTACTGTGTAGATAGGCTTTTGATATTCGGCATTTTTGTTGTCCTCATTGTAATAGTTGATTTTTCTTTGGTTGAATCTACCAGTCTGAGCTTCTCCCCCGGTATTATAAACATATCCCAGTCTTCCGTAAAGGAAAATCATTAATTCTATATTCTTTATTTGTATATCATTAGTAAATCCAATAATCCATTTAGGTAGGGTATTTCCTATTATTACTCGATCATGATTTGCATCTATTTTAAAATCTCCATTTTGATCAACAGGTCTAACCATCCCAGGTTGAAAATTGCTACCATTGGCATTATATTTATTCATGATTGCTGAATCAGATTCATGCCATAATCCTGCTGCCTTGAATCCGTATATTACGCCTATGGGTTCTCCAATAAACCAACCGTTATTTATATCATTTTGATTGCCATTTGCTAATGCTATTATTTTATCCTTATGATAAGATACATTTAATGTTGATGTCCAGTTTAAGTTCTTTGTATTTATGTTCCTGCTATTAATTAAAACATCTATCCCTTTATTTGATGTTTTACCAACGTTTGCATATGTCGTTGTGAATCCTGTAACTGTTGGAATTGATTCAGACATGAGTAAATCCTTTGTTTCTGTTTTATATATATCAATGTTCCCTGAAAGTCTTGAATTTAATACGTTAAAATCTATTCCTACGTTATATTGTGTTGTTTTTTCCCATCCAAGTTTTTGATTTGCAAGTGTAGATGATGGAATAGATCCTTGTACTATACTTGATCCAAATGGATAAAATAGTGAATTTACTGCACCTTTTGTTGCATACGGTGCAATAGCAGCATTCCCCGTTGTTCCTACCCCTATTCTTAATTTTAATTCATTTAACCATTTTATATTCTTTGTAAATTTTTCTTCACTTATTCTCCATGCTATCGCAGTACTCGGGAAAAATGACCATTTATGACCTGGTGCTAATTGAGATGCACCATCCCATCTTCCTGACATAGTCAATAGATACTTTCCGTTATAGCTATAGTTAACTCTTCCCATATATGACATTAACTGTTGTTGTGTCAATCCAGATGACCAATCAAGCAAATTGGGTACATTTTCTGGAGTTAATGCATTCCATTTCTGACTTGCAAAAGGTATATTTTCAGCTGATAATGAACTATTCTCATTATTATATGCAGTTTGTGTTTGTAGCAGAGTTAGATTTACACTATTTTTGTTTATTGATTTATTATAATATATTAAATTGTCTATTGTGTATGAGAATGTAAAGTCCTTTGATAGTGATGCATAGCTAGTTCCATTTCTGATTACTGATTGTCCATCTATGTATATCCCATCTCTATATGTTTGAAAGTCAGGTCCAAAATTGATTTTGTAGCTTAAACCATCTAAAATAGGTATGATTCTACCTATATTAATTTCTGCACTCATGCTCCCCATTGCTCTTAATTCTATTCTTTCATCGGTGGAGTATTTCCATTCATTTACTACAGTTTTTACTGCTTGATCTCCTCCTGGATATATAATTCTATTTCCATTGCTATCGTATGGGACAGCATATTCATATATGTTTCTTGCTGATTGATAGATACTACTTGTTGATGTAATTGCAGTCCTTCCAGTATTTGATTGTCCATATTCTTGTTTGGAGTAACTAATATTCAGATTGCTCTGGAAAGAGAACCACCTATTTGGTGTTATTAATATATTTCCATTTGTTGAATATCGGTAATACGACTGTCCTTTTGATGTGCCAACATTATTTAAATATCCAAAGGATGCATATGTCTTAATTTTATCATTCCCACCACTTAAACTTAATGTATGTTCATTTACTAATCCCGTTTGGGTTACCATACACGTCCAACAAGTGGATTTTACTTTTGACCCATCCCATATTCCACTTTGCCATCCCTGCTTTATATTAGCCCATGCATAGGGATCAACTGATGCTAAAAAAATAATTGAATCATTTATTCTTGTTGGCTGGTCTCCTCTTGGATAAATTAAAGGATTTGAATAATAATATGCCCATCTTCTCCATGTAATATATTCTTGTGCATTCATCATTGGTGCATTATCAACCAATTTTTCAATTGTAATGGACCCACTATAATTTAATCTTAATTGTCCTTCTTTCCCTTGTTTTGTTGTAATTAGTATAACTCCATTTGCACCGCGTGAACCATATATGGCAGTTGCTGATGCATCTTTGAGAATGTTTATTGATTCTATATCGTTTGGATTAAGGTAGCTGATATCCCCCGTGATAAGAGGCACACCATCTACCACAAATAAGGGTGCATTTGATGCTGTAAGCGATCTTACCCCCCTAATAGTAATGCCCCCAAGTACACCTGGCCTTTCATTTGAGGTTACATCAACGCCTGCTACCTGTCCCTGCATAGCCTGTAATACATCGGACACAGGTTTTGCCTCTATTTCTTTTGTCCCGAGCGTAGCCACAGATCCGGTAAGGTCAGATTTTTTTACTGTACCATATCCTACTACAACTATTTGGTTTAGCTCGGTAGTGGTGGGGAACAATTCAACGCGAATTACATCATTATTTTGTACAGTTACTTCTTTTTGTTGATACCCTAGAAAGCTGAATATCAATGTATCACCAGTAGAAACTGAAATACTAAAATTACCTGATGCATCTGTAATTGTCCCTACATTCTTTCCTTTAATTTTAATACTCACTCCTGCTAATGGCTGTCCATCATTTGATGTAACTTCGCCACTTACTTTTCTTGTATTTTGGGCTTGTGCTGATAAGCCTATGATAAATAAGAGAGTAAAAAGTAAGGTTTTTCTTAATGTTAAATTTTGTTTGTAGGTAGTGGGCATAGTACGTAAGTTTTTTAAGTTATACAATAGGTGATTTCTATTAGTTTATTCCTTTTTATTTTGTTTTTATTATTCAAAAAATCCGGATTTTCTTAAGTTTTCTTTATTGGATTATTTTACTAGCTTAATGCCAAGCTAAGGACTTCTATCCACCCAACTATCCTGTAGTATCCTGCTCTGTCCTGTGGTGTCCTGTTCAGTTTTGTCTGATTGACGGTTTAAAAATAGAGTGTTTTTTTCTGACAACTATCCTGTGGTGTCCTGCTAGGCAGGATACCACAGGATAGTTTGACTCTCAGAATAAAATGGATTATAATGTATTATTTAGTTAATTTGCTTTGAATGGCATAAACAGGTATTGCTGGCTGGAAGCTGACCAGGATTTGATCGATGATTACCCCGGGGTCGAGGGGTGCGATTTTTAATTCATGCCATCCGGGTCGGCTGAAATGAGTGGAGAACATGCATCGGGCATGATTACTCAACACGTTTTCTCTCCATACCGCTATCTCCGCGGGGGCTTCATAAGAAAGGACATGTTTATCGCCATGGTCCAGCATAACGGCAATACGCAATGAAGTGTTGGGCTGTACAGCATGTGTGGGTAAGGTGAATATGGTGATCCGGGCAGGCCCTGTACTCTGGGTATAAAATTGGTAGGACAGATAAGAGGTGTCGTTCTGGTTGATCGGGTAAGCGCTGGCTGGTAAAAGCATACATGCACTGTCGCTATATCCCGATAATGGAATGCTTGTCCATCTGGCCCCATTTGAGGTTTCATGTTTAGAAGTGTATTGATAACCCTGAATGGCCACGCATGTATTCTTTTCGATCAAAATAGACGCTGGTATTACCGAGTCGGCTATAGTAGTTGCTTTGATATCAATTATATAGCTGCTGTCACCCGACTGAATGGTAATTGATCCCGTGGCGGAATCAGACGGAAGATAATTCCGAACGATTTGCACCGTAATTCTTTCTTCTTCATTCAAAAAACCGGATGTTTGGTTGAGTTGAATCCATTTTACATTCGCAGAAGCATGCCAGTATGCCGGGGTGGTATCCTGGTTGAAAAGCTCTATAAAATGAGATTCATGAGGTAGTCCCGAAAAACAGGGGAGGGTATCATGTGCATGATTCGTCATTGGGGCATTCTGCCCTTCGAGCCAGACCAGTATGCCTTTTTGAAAAGAATCGACTTGCTCGGGCAGATCAGCTTGTTGAAATACAGGCAGATTGCGAGGTTTCATGTCCATCATGTTCATCCATTTTCCGTGTGCCAGATGATTATACTGCGTTGTTAAGCTGATGATGCTGTCGTAAGCCTGTCTGGAAAGAGATGCATATTTCAACGCAACTGGAAGATGATAGGCTGCAAAAAGTCGGCTTTTTTGAGCATATAGCATCTTTTCATTCATATATGCTGATGCTTGCACAGGGTATGAAACCAACTCTACGTAAGCGTCGTACAATCGTTCAGGAATAAATGCTTTGATCTGTTCTACCTGTTGAATAAGGCGCCGATAAGCCTTTATTCTTTTGTAGATTTCATCTCCATGTTGAAATGGATCAAAAGCGGAGTTGTGCACAGGTGTATTCGGCTCAATTTGATTCCACCCCATGAATTCAGGTTTCCGGATTGTAGCCAATCGGTAGTATTCATCCATAATAGCGGTTATTTGATTTGCCAGTGTATTTCCGAAAATGTTTGCATACCATTGTTGCATATATAACTTTACCTGATCTGCATGTGTATAGGATGTTTTGCTGCATGGATCAATATATCAGCCATACTTAAATTTTTAATTTTCGGATGTACGGAAGTTTATTGATCCTTCATGATTTATCTTTTCCCATGGGTAGGGCCAGGCCAGCGATCAGAACGGAAGGGCGAAGCAGGAATGCCGGTATCATTGGTCAGATTAGGATGTAGTGGATTGCTGTTGAATGCATATCGTACGGCTATGGGGTGTTTGACCTCCTTACTCCATACCATGATTTTATCTGGGGCAATAATTTTGGCTTTTGCCCAGTACCACAGGTGATTTTCACCAGCTATGGCAAATTCCTGAGGTTGCATACCGTCGTTTGTTCTTAATCCTTTTCCTGTGCAGGCAAAGGTTAATATCATCTTATTTCCTTCTGTACGTGCATGCTGAAAAATGGGTCCGCCTGGTAATATCGGCCAGTGATACACATCGGCAAGGGCCCATTGCAGCACTCGTTTGCTGACATCGTATTTATTTTTTGGATGAATATTATGAGCTTCTCCCAGATCAATGGTTACAATGAGTCCGCAGTGTGCAACGGTATCGGCTGTTTGTCTCTGCGCATCGCGTAAATAGCTCCATGCTTCATCGGTCGGATGTGCGCTTATGTCACGGAAGTTGGGAAGCTGAATGATGCCGAAAGGTAATGTATCGTTATGCCATTTTTCGCGCCAGGCACGGATGAGTGTGGGCAATAAAATACCATACTGTTCAGCCCTATCTTCATTGGATTCGCCCTGATACCAAACCACGCCTCGTACTGTATAAGGAATAAGCGGTTTAATCATGTGTTCGTAAATGGAACCGGCTGGTCGGTACTCACGAAGTGCATCGGGTTGATGTGGTGCTTCGCGCGGAATATGCCCGGCTGCTCGCTCTTTTGCTGCATAAGCTTTCCATTCTGCTATGGCTTGCTGATATTGATGCTGAACAGCAGCACGTTGAGCGGCCCATATGTGCTCGCGATCCACGCAGGGCTGTAGATCGGGGGTGTGTAAATAAGCAACAGGCGTCCATGCTTCAGCCTGAGAACCGCCATATGCAACGTTGATGATGCCTACCGGCACGTGCAACTTTTCTCGCAATAACCGCCCGTAATAATACGCTACTGCTGAAAATATGCGCACGGAAGCAGGATAGCTGGTCTGCCACTGGCCAATAGGGCCATATTGATGCCCAAATGATGTGATGCGACTAACGTTAAAAAGGCGCAGCTGAGGATCATGTGCTGTGGCGACAACCGAATCGCCATTCAGGCTTTCATTCACCGTAAGCTGCATATTTGACTGTCCGGCACAGAGCCAGACTTCTCCCACTAAAATACCTTTCAAATGAATGGTATTAATGCCCTCTATCCACATATCCGTCGGCACGCTATCCGCCGGCATAGGATCCAGCATAATGTACCAGTTCCCCTGCTCATCGGTGATAACTGTTTTAATCTGGTTTTTGAAACGTATGGTTACTTCTTCGCCTGGCAGGGCTTTTCCCCAGATGGGGACAGGCTGATTTTGTTGCAAAACCATACTGTCGGAAATAATATCCGGCAGATCTACATATCCGTAGCTATGTGCCCCTACGGCGCATAACAGCATGCTTATCAAAATGTGTTTAAGCTTTAGATATGAAAAAGATTTTTTCATAATGAAATATTTTCCGTGTCCTTCATCTGGATGGGACGGCCTTGAGTGGAAATGATCTGTAGATTGACGCCCTTCCAGTTTCGGGCATAACGAATGGAGCCCGCATCTTCCGCTGTAATGTGAACATTTTTCAATGTAACATATTGAATCGGAGAAGTACTCATCCCTTCTGCAAAAATGCCCTGTTTACAATTTATTGCATGAACATCAGCGATATATACATTCCGGATGGTGGGTGTACCTTTAGATGGCGGTACTTTCTGTAGCATAACTTTCCAATAAGCAGGAATAGAATCCGGATTGATTCCGGAAGGAAGTGAAGTATAACTATAATGAGGATTCCAGTTCAGGTTAAACCGGATAGCAGTGTTCACCCCATCCATCTGAATGTTTTGGATATATACGTCTTCTACGGTTCCACCCCGTGTAAAAGCAGATTTAAAATTTACCCCATTCGATGTTCCGATAGCCTTGGAATTTTCAACCCATACGTGGCGAATACTTCCAGATGTTTCGCTGCCAAAGGTGATGAGACCGCCCCCATGACGTGCAATGCAATTTCGGATAACAACATATTCGGTAGGTTTATTCACCCGCAGTCCATCCGCATCGCGTCCTGCTTTCAAACAATAATCATCATCATTACAATCTACGTCACAATTCTCTACCAGAATTCGAGTTGAAGAATCAATATCCACTCCATCTGTACTGGGCCCATGTCCACCAATATTGTTCTGTATGGTAATGCCGTTCACGGTAATATGATCGGAATAGAGAATATGCACAGTCCAGAATCCGGATCGTTGGAGATGAACACGGCTCAATCCCACATCGTATGAATTCGAAATCAATATTAATCTCGGTCGTTTACAATCATAATCTGCAGCCCACCGCAAACCTTTGGGATCATATATTTTTCTTAGATTCCAGTAACTATCCCAGAAAGGTTTTCCGCGACCGTCGATGATGCCATTTCCCGTGATGGAAACATTATGCTGATGAATCACATTAATTAACGCAGCAGGCCATTTCATTTCAATACCGGCCACTCGTGTCGGGATGATGGGATAATCTTCAATATGCTGACTGCCAATGATGGTTACTCCGGAATCAATTCTAAGTTCAACGTTCGATTTTATAAAAATAGATCCAGTCAGATACACCCCGGGTCTGAATGTCACAATACCTCCACCTTTTGCTGCACAAGCATCAATGGCTTTTTGAATAGATCGGGTATTGAGGGTGTGACCGTCGTTTACAGCACCATAATCATTCACATAATAAACTTGATTGCGAATGGAAATTGTTCTCGCGCCTACTTCACGAATCCAGCTTGTATCGGGAGTGGAGCGGGCGATGAAGCATGATAAAGAAAATGCTGAAAAGGCGAAAATGGTGATCAATTTTTTCATGGCATATTTTTTTAATTAATTTCCTGCGGGTTTTATTGAACTGAATATCGGTGTTAACGGTAAATCCCATTCTTTAAAATCATCTGGATGTGTGGGACTGAAATCATGTACTTTTTTTTCATCGATACATTTCATAAGTGACAATTGATGTTTCAAAATATACCAGGACACACATTTTGCCAGTTCAAATGCGCCAAAATCATTGAAATGGGTGTTATCGGCCAGTTGTTTCTCCTGGTCTGGAAAAGTTCCAGCGGCATATTGGACAAACAATTGTTTTGAATCTTCCGGCCCCAGTGTTTCATACAATTTTCGTGTCATATCGTTTAAATCAATCCATTCTACGTGATCCTTTTCAGCTTCATAACGCATAGCATCCGGATACTCACCCAACGTAGGTATCACATGTCCTGCAGAATCAAAAAATCGCCTGCATGTTGAAGTAACCATCACCGGGATGGCTCCATGAGCGTGTGCAGAGTCGATGAAAATGCGTAAATATTCGTTGTATGTGGTATATGGCTCTACATGATCGTGCCCGGGCTTTTGGTCATTATGTGCAAATTCTACAAACAAATAATCACCTGGCTTGAGAAGTCGAGCAATTTTTTCCAATCTTCTCTCAGCAATAAATGCTTTCAATGTACATCCTGATACGGCATAATTGGCTACAGTGGCTGTAGCGGGTTTGAGGAAATAAGGAAACATTTGCCCCCAGCTGGCCCAGGGTTCTACCTGTTGATCGGTAACAGTGGAATTACCCGCCAGGAAAATGGTAGGAATATGGTCATTTCGTTTTATCGTGATTGCGTTCACACAGGGTCGGGCACCAGAAAATTCCAGTGTAAGTTTGTTGTCCCAATCCAGTTTATCATGTTCATCGTATTTTAATTTAATGGATGTTCCAGGCTTGATGAGACTATCTCTAACATTTACTGCAAAGGATACTGCAACGTGTTTGCCAGCTGGCGTTTTTAAATTTTTTACCATTAACTGGCGTGATTCAGCTTTTATAGTCGTTTCTGTTGACTGCCAATCATCTCCCAATAGAACGGTGACCTGATAGTTGCCTTCTGGAAGACGTACAGAAAAGAAAAAAGGGGATGAACTGGTACAAAAATCACTGGTTAATGGATCATTTCCTTTTCTGTCGATAGCAATGGGGTGACTGTCCAAATCAAATCCATACCCTGATGTGTCGGTATATCTCATTAATGCATCGACCTTGACATACCCATGCTCCACTTTTCCACTTCCGAAATCAAAAGCATACATATCTTGTCCCTGTGCGCGGCACTGGATTACGCATAAAAATAATCCAAGCATGAAACATATTCTCATGGCATTATTTTTTGTTTCGATCGTGTACAAGATGATAAGTAGCAGAAGCCGGGATTTCTCGATAGGGTTGCATATGCAATATCTCTGTTCCTGCACGCAATACAGGTCCTTCTCCCATCGGTGTATTTTTTTCTAAAGGACGATTATAATACACTACGGTAGAAGGAGCAATACCTGTTCCCGGGCAAATATCCGTTACGTCACCATCCGGAGTAATTTTACTCAATATACCTTTCCATCCATAAGCTGCCACCTGTGCATAATCGGGTTCTATCCATCCTCTATTTACGCCACGCGCAATGCAAAAAGTAAACATGGCCGAACAACTGGTTTCAACATACGAATCTGTTTTATCAAGAAGCTGATGCCAGAGTCCATTTGGCCCCTGATAACGAGAAATGCCTTCTACTTGTTGCCTGAACAGATCAAGTAAAATTTTTCGGTTGGGATCATTTTCAGGCAAATAAGTTAACAGATCCGCCTGAGCCATCATGATCCATCCATTGGCTCTTCCCCAGTAGGCTACTCCATGATGTTGACTATCTACATAATAACAATGGTAGTATAGATGCTTGACGGAATCCCATAAATAATGATGAAACATGATCACCTGATGAACGGCCATATTGAAATATTTTTTATCGCCCGTTAAATATCCCAATCGAGCCAGCAAAGCGACACTCATATACAGATCATCACCCCAGATAGTCATTTGGTGCGGGAAATATCGAGCTATTGTACCATCCTTTAATTGAGGTTCTATATTCAGGATCGTATAAGCGGCTTTGTCAATGTAATTCTTGTAAGCAGGATCAGGATGAAGTTTGTATTCTTGAATCAAACTCCCTGCCATGGTGCCATAATCATCCAGCCGGATCATGCGGAAAAACATATACCAGGGTACATGAGTCACTTTTTCCAGGCCGTTTGGTGTGTGTAGTACAGAATCGTATTCTTTTCGAAAATAATTCAGGTTGTCTGAGTTAAATACAAAGGAAAAATACTTATTGACAAAATCTCTATATTTTGGGTCACGCAACGTATCAGACAGGTCTAACATGGCCATGTTGAGCACACCATTTGTATAGTGCCAATCGGTATATTGACTGGCTAACTGAATGCCCGCGGATGGTGCAACATTTTTCAAGTTATCATACGTTTCATGCGTTTGGGGATTGATAAAAGAAAAATTCGTTTGCGCAATAATTCGATCGGCAATTTTTCTGAGCACAGTCTCCGTAGATGCGCCAGACTGAGCATATGCCGTGATACTGATTCCTGCAAATAGCAAGGGAAAAGCAATAAATTTAATTTGTTTCATATGCTTTGTTTTTAGATAAGGGTCCTGTGAATTCTTCTACATATTTTCTGGATTCGGTATAAATTTCACGCATCAATGGTAAGGGATTCCCCAGCCCGATACGTCTTATTTGATTGATTTGGCCGAGGGTTTGATGATATGGGCTCAGCACCAGATCTGGATTGAATTGGAATAAGCTATCTTTCAGTTGCTCAACGCGCATATACGAAGATGAGATGTAACTGAATTGCGTAGTATCAGTAGTACGAAGTGAGTATAAATATCGTAAATAACGATATCGCCAGTAGCTTACTTCAAGCTCTTTATTAACCAATGCAACATATTTCAGCCAGTTAAATCGAGTATAAAGCTCTTCATATTGTTCATGTGTCAAGAACGATTTAGCCTGATTAAGATACATGAACATACTATCCACACGTTTCAATGCCAGATTCTTCTGTTGAATAACATTTTTAATGTTATCTTTATTGGGAATAAGAAAACGTTTATATTCCGGAAGATAATATCTGTTAGTGTACATCAGCAATACTTCTCGCCGATCGATAGTGCCCGGAAATTCAGAATTGGTATCCCAGCCAAATCCCAGTGTGGAAAAAATATCATTGATCACAGGTTCGGAGAGTTTCAATGCATCAACTATGTATGGAATAGCCTTTGTAGAATAAAATTGTTCTGCCCATTTCGTCCATATTTGATCGATAGGTGTTTGTATATTCCAGGATAATGTTTTCCATGCAAATAGATTTATGCTGTTGATGATATCTGAAAAAGGATGATAATCCACCTGATGGGTGGCTCCATAAAACAAACTGGTACCTCCGTCAGGTCTAATTTTTCGATAGGCTCTTCTCAATGTAGAATCTGTATATGATACATTCACTGCTGGTAAGTAATATAATCCTGTCGTTTGTCCGGTCATCTGATATTCAATGATCTGCGGGTGTGGGTAAGTTTTTCCGATAAGCGTATTATCTCTTGCTGCTGGGAAGCAATCCGACATGTAAGCCTTGGTTTGCAGGATGATATCGGCTGGTAAGGAGTCGATTACATCTTTCCATAAGGCATATCGATCACCGCTGAATCCACCATATCCGGGTGCATGCACAAATTGGTGTTCAAGTTGCCCTTCATTATTACGTAACGTAACCCAATGCGCAGTGCCCGACGACCAGGTTCTTACGATCAGCGGAAGATGATATAACTTCAATACACGTTCATATTCTCCAATATTTTTATATAGTTCGCGGTGGAAATAATTTAATCCATTCATTATGGACAAGCTATCCTGACTGTATATACCATATTCATCCCAGAATGTGGTGATAAGTCCATCGCCTTTTATGGTCTGTATATATTCAGATAATATCGAGTCTATAATTTGCCAGGTGAGAGGAAGAGAAGGATTAACGGAAGCCTTTTCCCATGAATGCGGCGCTCGTAGGCCTTTGATGAAGGGATACACTTGATATATAGCTTCCGCCAATGTCGGTGACCATCTCACAATATCATTACCATACAGGAAAGGATAAAAATCCACATCAGCATCATGACATTCGTGGATGATATGTGTCACATATTGATCAATGATTTTTTTTCTTTCTAATAATTTTTGTTGATTCGTTTCAGATATTTGATTCCATATCTGGGGAAAGCTTTGTTGTAAAGTCACAAAGTCAGGACGAATATTTTGAAATACAATATTGGCCCCGGTTCGAGCAATAAGCAAAGGAATATTGTGTTCACTACCCAGGTTAATATCTCTGATTTTAAAATTGGGTTCTCTTATATACAAGCCTTCTTTCATATTTCTCCACCAGCACAGGTCACCTACTGCATATAAAAGTGAACGAGGTCTTTTTCCGAAAATCAATGCTCCCTGATCATGAAATCGGATGAGATAACCATCATATTTTATGTGTTGTGGATTTCTCTTTAGAAATTCTGCTTCTGCAGGTGTGGGAATGCCTTCATCCAATACAATCTGATGCGGGAGCGGAACTCCGATTTGATTCATTTCGATGATATGATTGGTATCGATATTCAGTGATTCCGCCAGCAAATAGGCCGCTGATTTGACGGCTGGATGAGCATTTTTTCTCAGAATAATAGATGTATAATGTTGCGCTGATGCGGCTATATGTGCAATGATAAGCGTACATGTAAGAATTTTTGTTTTCATATATTGTTGCATTTGCTTTTATTCATCCAGACTATCAATTGTACTTGCATGATAGTTTTCGTCTGACATAAATAAACTTTGTACTTGCTGAATGCTAACGTTGTATTTCGGCTGAAATGCAGGGGATTGCATATACCGAATGATGGCGTATAAAAGCTGATCAGCCTCCGGATATTTTTTGCTGGTTTCTTCCAGATTACTACTGCAAGCCAGTATTTTCCCTTTTCCTACTCGTGCTTCCCAGATAAGCCCTAATTTTCTGCTCCTGAACCAGGTGTCAATCGGTTGTACGATAGGCTGAAATGAATCGGGAAAATCCTTTAACCACATCACATCCTGCTTGTTCACGATACTCCACCATTGAAAATCCTGGAAGTAGGATGTGGGAAAATATTGAAAGAGTGGATGGGAGGTATCTACAAATATTCCCGTGGTGTGTGGTGGACGCATTCTAAACCATGAGGTATTCCAGAAAACAGGAAGAAAATGCATGGATACATCTTTACCCAGTACAACATGATCTGCACAAAGAAGTAATACCTTTCTCCCTTGATTCAGCGCTTTTATAGCTGCTGAATCGATCTGATGCGTGATATAGATATCCTGTACATGATCGAGATCTATTTGATGATGTGGGTATACCCAGAATGACCATTCGTTGTGATAAGGAGTTCCTACGATCTCAACTTTTAAGGTACATTTTTCTGCCTTTTGAATATTTTGAAGAGGGAAATGTATGGATCCCAATTCGATATGATTACCTATCGGAATTGGATCTTTATAGAACTCACCATTCGACAGGATATGATGGTTTTGATCTTGAATCAACCATCTGATTGTTCCTTTTTGAATGGGTTTTTCAGAGAAGTTGGCGATTTCGATAGAAGCATGAAACGTATCTGTATTGTAATAAGTGAATTGTGGAATTCGAGCAAGAGGAACTACTGCATTGCAAAAGGCATGAAAGATGGAAGGACTAACATATCCCTTGCTTTCCCAGAATACGTTAAGTACACCCACAAGGGCTGTACCCTGTCCGGTATAATCGTTTAAAGCCAGTAATTCAAATCCGGCCATGCCTGGAGTTCTGAGGGCAGCCTCGATTTCTCCCTTGTAACAAAGTAATTGCAATTCACCAGAAGCCATTAGAAAATTTTCCTCACGATTGCTCATGTGATGTGTCGATAAAATATCTCTGAACAGTTCAAAATTTCGGGGCTGCATTACGCCGGTATATTCCCTGATCTGTTTGAAGTCGGGGAAAGCACAATACTGTCCCATTTCGTGCGCGATATAAGGAATATTATGGCCCGAAATTTCTTTTCGATAATCGAACAATGTATTTGGTTGCTGATTGGACCAGGGTAAGCCGCGAGGGCCTGAACGAACAATAAATTGCTCTTCGTTCACCCAGGGCCAGCTCATGCCTACAGATGCGCCGGTATAAAGATGACGTGGATCTTTTTGTTTCCAATAATCTACAAAGGCATTGAGATAAGTTACCTGATGTGATCCACGAGGCTCATTGCCATAAGCCATAAAACAAAACGAAGGATGATTGCCATAATACTTATCCATTCGGTTGGTCTCATCGTAAATGTATTGATCTATCGGATGTCCGTCGCCCAACGATGATCCATGATTAGCCCAGCTGGGTCCTTCCACATGCAAATAAAATCCGGTGCGGTCGGCCGCTTCAAAAGCAGCTTCAGGCGGGCAATAAGAATGAAACCGCATCTCATTTAATCCGTAAGATTTGCATATTTTAAAAATACGTACCCATGAGTTCACGTCCATGGGCGGATAACCGGTCAATGGGAAATCACAATTTTCAACAGTACCTCTTAAAAATATTTTTCTTCCATTCATGGTAAAATAGGTGCCCTGAATACCCAGATCGCGCATACCAAAATCACTGCTATCGATATCTTTCCCTTCTACGGTTTCTAACTGTGCACTGAGATGATATAAGTTTGGATGGAATTCATCCCATAGCAATATATGTTTACCCAATGGATAGTTTATGTTCAATGTGGTATCACCGGCGGGTATGTGAACAGTTAGATCAAAGGGTTTTACAGATATGTTTTCATTCGTATTGAAAGTATGCGCCCTGATTTGAATTTTCCCGGATAAAGCATGAGCAGTTTGATTTGTAATCGATAGTTGAATGCTTACCTGTTGATTTGTTATATCAGGGAAGGTTTGTATTTCTTTGATGTAGCATAGTGGCCGTGCAATCAATAACATTTTACCCACTATTCCATTCCAGTTGCCCTGTGTTTGATCTGTCAGACTGTGTGAATCCTTTCCTGGATTAATATCTAAGATTCGATTATCTACACGAATAGTTAATACATGTGATCCGGGTTTGATATTTTCGGGTAATATAAATTCATGTGGGCAACTTAAACTATTCTCATTTCCAATCTGTATGCTATCTATCCATACGGTTGATTGCCAGTGAACTCTTTCCAGGAAAAGCACGACATGTTGATGCGTCCAGCTTGCCGGGATATGAATGGTTCGTTGATACCATGCCGGTCCCACATAATATTTTTTCGGAGTCAAGAAAAAGGGGAATTTTAAGCTGTCAGGCTGCCTGAATATTGCCATTCTCGGATCGAAATACCAGGAACTGTCGTATATGCTTGCCGTCCATTGTGTATGAAGTGTAGGGGTGAATCCCTTATCCCGCTGGGGCATGGAGCCTGGCAACAATATGGTTTCCTTATTTAGAGGATATTGCAAATACCATTTCTCGATTATTCCGCGATCGGCTGTATCCATCCTGAAATACCAGGTGCCGGCCACAGAGATTTGTCCCTGCGCTCTACAGGTTACGGCAAATCCTGAAAAAACGACTAATAGATATGTGATGAATTTTCTCATACTTATCTCTCAATATGTTATATTCATTGAATCCATGTGATGCCCATTAATCCGATAATTACTTCATTGGCAGTAGCCTGTATGGTGAAATGATCGATAGTTTTAGCTGGATTTAATGGCATATCCAGTAAAGTTGCAGCTCCTCCATCTATAGCTCGATTAGTGAATCCGGGAATACTGGTGTAAGTTGCATAATGTCTGGTTATCTCTCCGGTTTTCAGATGTAATCGGTAAGGCACATCCGTTTGATCAGGAAATGCGAATGAATCAATGTAGTAGTCCTGCTCAATGGGCCACCAGGTATCCGGATTGATCAATAACAGGCTGTCACATGTGCCGTCTGTATACCAGGCTATAATTTTTCCGTTAGGTATTCGGCTTTGCATATAGTTTGTAGTCCCTGTCATTAAAAAATAGGCATGACGTGCCGAATGATGTAGAGGTATATGAAGACTATCTGGATAATTCGACCAGATAGAAACATAAGCGATATTATTTTTTGTCGAATCTTCTGGACATATCATAGTTATCCCGTTTGGAAAATGGGTTTCACCATTTAAAGCGTTTCGCACCCATCCGGAGATATCTATGGGTGGTTGTATCAGAGGAGCCGTCCAGTTGCCGATGCTCTGTACTGGAAGCTGAAGTGTGGGAACATGCGGTCGTGGAGAAAGGTATTGTTGAAGAAAAATGTTTTGAACTTTACCGTTAAAAAATGAGTCGCATGATATCTCATTAAAACGATAATGAGTAGAAATTTTCCAATCCCAGTCGGTCCATGTTGTATCTAAATGAAGGCCATTATCACTAAATATCTGAATATGGTTTGTACCGGGTAACCAGGTACTATCCGGAATCATGATGCTCAGGAATCCTGGATTTGCAGGCACATTAGAAATATCCAGAAGTGAATATGCATTTGCCCTCACATGAATTTTACTCTTAATCGTATGATGAGTATTGTTAATCAACTGAAGATATATCTTATTTTCTTTTTTCTTTACATTTATGCTTATAGGTTGATGTAAGTCAACAGTCACAGGATACCACCAGCTTGCATCGTGATCATGCAATTGAATAAAGAATGTATGGTATCCTGCTGTGTTTTTGTTGAACGTGGCATCAAAAAGATGATGATTGTCAGTAAAAGTATATTGAAGAATATGCTGAGGATCATATATTCTGGTTATTTCGGCTGTTTTTGTATCCAGGTGAAAGGTATCGAGATAGGTGAATGTGGAATGATATTTAAGTGCATCCAGTGTATCGTGCGACCATTGAATGTAAATATTGTATTCCGATTGTGGTGGAAATGATATAATGATATATGGATAACCGATTGATGTAGAATCATACTTCCAGTTTACCTGATGTTGATTAATCCATACCCGATAGGGGAATGTATGATTAGCCGGCAAGATAAGGCTCAACGACATTGGAACGTGGAAATGAGGTTGAATTTGATAATGATCGATCTGGTTGTTACGATGGAACTCCATATGGATATCCGGTATATGAATTGTAGCATAGTTCCAATGTTCTGGCCATCCCGGTACGATTGTGAGTAGATGATGCAATGCATCGGGTCTGATGCCGAACAGTCCCTCGACCAGAGCTCGTGAACAGATGCCGATTGCATCAGCAAAATCGCGATACAATTCACCGCGAAAATGATCGAGGGAAGAAAGTTGTTGAAAATTTCCTGGACAGCTGCCTAAATACATGCTCTCCAGTATCAAGCTTTTCCAGAGTTGATAAGCTTTTTGTTTTCTTCTTCCTTGCCAGTAGGCCAGCGCAGCATGTGCCATTTCGGCCATAGCCACATTGTTTACTGACCAGGTATATGGCATCCAATCCGTAGTAGATAACTCAACGTACTTGTCCTGAGTTCCAGAATAGGTAAAATAACGATGAGGAATATGATGGTCGACATACTGAAGCAACTGATAAGTTTGAAATACATCCGGCACTTCCTCATCAATTGCATGATAAACTGTCCAGAGTCCAGCATCAGGGTGAATATTCTTTGCTCCTATCAGATCAAGGTATTCTGCATACCATCCTCCGTCGGGTATCCATAGTTTTTCATTCATTGCACGTCTGATTTCCTCGGATTCCTTTTTAAAAGGAGCAGGATTTTCATGAAGAATAGATGCAAGGGTTGCAGCATATTTATTTTCAAAGTAATTATATGCAGAACTATATGTTACATCTCCACCGTTATATTCCAGTGCATCACTGGCCCAGATGCAGGCATAGGCATCGTATAAGTGATCATGGTCCTGATCGAAATTTCTTTTTTCCCATTCCAGGTGTCTTTTGATAACAGGCCAGCATATTCGAATGAAATTCGTATCACCTGTCCACTGAAAATATCTGATCATGGCGTCGATATACACCAGGTTCATATCATAATGTCCGGGAATGAGTTTCCCATTGGGATATCTACTGATATATCCGCTATTATAGATTCCCAATCCGATTTTTTCTGTTTGTCTGGATAAGTGCGTTTTGGGGTCGGGTGAAACAATGCTGGTATCGAGAGCCGTCAATTGACTTTTGTTGTATGCTTGAAAAAATATTTTTCCTTGTTGATGCCATCCTAAATCATTGGCAACATACGCGCCGCGCCAGCCATTATAAGGCATTCGCCAGGCAACAGCACCATGCATGAATACTGAATCTTGCCAGATGGCGTTTGATGCTATACTTATAGCTCCACCTATTGGGTTCATAAACGAATCAGGCGTATGTATGTAAATTCTACCAGCAATCTCTCTTCTTTGATCATCTGCCTGATGAAATATTTCTCGAGCTATACCTGAAGATAGTGTGGAGGTATCCTTTTGCTTTATGATTAAATAAAGGTCAGTATCATGATGAATTTCTGCTATACCAACAAGTACAGGAGCTTTCCCGTCAGGACTTGCATGGATGAGGCGTTTCGGATCTTCTATTTCCTTTGCGTCGGAGATTTTCATTATGGATATTTCAGGCCAAACGCCTTCAATCGATGATAAGCCCGTTTTGTTTTTATATGTTAAGGAAAAATAAGGTGGATGAATTTGAAACCGATTATTCAAACAATGTTCAGGTGTGATATCAAATACTGCTGGAGAATCAGCACCCAGGTCCCCATTTCTTGGCGGATATATTCCTCCTGCTCCTCCGAATGTGAGTATCAGCTGGAATGCCTGTTTAACATGTTCTGTTTGAATTTTAACGCCCATGCCGTGACAGGTGTAGAGCGGAACGACTTCTATGATGATTCTGGCAGATCCGATAATCGAGTCTTTTAAGATATAAATCATTTTTCCAGCATGATATCTGGATTCGACATAAGAGAAAGATTCCGCCCATTTCGAAATATTTTTGTTTATGACTCCTAATTTTAAACATCCTCCTGTTCCGGGCATATACATGGCAAATTCGGGTAGGTCGCCTGCTTCTATGCGGAATGCCGTCTGCCATCCATATAGTGAGCGATTGAATTTCTTTTTTCCATTCACAATAACAAAATCATTCCCTTCCGGATGATATCTGAGTGTCCGTATGGGTATGGAGTCTATTGTGTTATGAAGGCATGGCGTTGCGTAACAATTTGTATATATACAGATAAACATGATTATAATACCGATAACAATGTTTCCTGACATAGCAGGTTTTGATTTTAAAAAAATGAGGGACAAAGAAGAGTCTTCGTCCCGTGCTGTATGAAAAATGGATATTGTCATCTTCACGTTAAACCAGTCATTCATGTTCAGTTTATTAGGGTAAATGATATATTTCTTGATAAATTTTTAATATTGTTTTTTCCTGATTCAATCGAATGTGCTTAACTAAATCTTTTAAATCTAATCGCTGTATTTCTTTCACTGTTAATAAAGCAACATAGCGGGCGCCTGGCTCACGAAGGTGGGTGTTATCATCGTCTCCATTTGGAAATGATGGATATATGCCTGGGCCAAAATTCATAAAAAATAATTTTGATCGTTCATCTCCCAATCGGCTGATGCTTTCTCCAAACAGCTTATCCAGGTCTATAATGGGAATATGCATAATTTCTGCGAGTTTCCTTACTTTATCGGGGTAACTTCCATGGCCATCATAATACTGTCCATTCCGGTCAAATGTCCGCATGGCAATAGGAGTAAGTAGCACGGGATGCGCCTTTTTCTCCAGCACGTCTGTGACCATTTTTCTCAGATTTTCCTGATATTGTTCGGGTGATGTGTGCCTTTCAGGTTTTGAAGAATGATCATTATGTCCAAATTGAATAAATACCCAATCACCTGGATTTACAGAATCGATCATTTGCTTCCATAGCCCTTCATTTATGAATGTTTTTGTACTTCGTCCTCCCCTGGCTTTATTCTTAATTATAACATCATCGTCGAAAAAGCAAGATAATTCCTGCCCCCATCCGCGCTGAGGTGTTTTGGAAGTGTCATAAGGTTGCATGGTAGAATCACCGGCCAGCCAGATATTGACGGCTGGTCGGTGAGGTTGCCAGGCGAAAAAGCACCAGGCTGGAACAAGGATCCATAATAGTTTGAGCATATTCAACAGTGTTCAGCAAATCAGTAACCTGGATTTTGCTGGTACAATCCCGGATAAATGTCGATTTCTGTTTGAGGTATAGGATAAAACAGGTTATGTTGATCGATTGTTTTATTTCTTGCTGTGGCTTGCATATATGCGTTTTCCACTGTGATTGCCCTATCCGTTCTCACAAGGTCAAACCAATATTGTCCCTCATCTGCGAACTCATGTCTGCGTTCTTTTTCCAGTGCAAGTGCGAAGTCCTGTGTTGTAGTTGGATGAATAGGTGCTAAGCCTGCTCGTGCACGTATTCTATTCAGTATATCAATCGCTTGCTGAGGCGGTGTGGATGCTTCATCATTGAGCACTTCTGCATACATTAATAATACATCCTCATAACGTAGTAATGGAAAGTTTTCTGGCCAGTCATCATAGTTTGTTAATTTTAATCCGAAATCAACGAACTTCTTAAAGAATGGCGTATGTGCTATTATAGGTGGATTGTCGCTTGTCAGATATGCGGTATCGATTGTTACATTAAACCTTAAATCATTGCTGTCGTAACTATTGATAAGATCGGAAGATACCTGCACACTGGTATTAAAAAGTAGTGATCTCACGGATACAAGCGAAGCGTTCAAGTTAGGTGGAATGTTCTGAGAAGGGAAAGTGCTACCTTCACCTAATCCTCCAGATATATATTGTACCTCAAAGATATTGTGCAAATTATCGTTTTTATATCCGAAAAGATCAGCATAATTGGGTATTAAATTTAAGTGTGGATATTGTCCTTCATGGCTGATGATTTCTTGCAACAATGCTTTCGCACTATCGAGTTTATCTTTCTGATGTAAGGGATATCCGGCCATGGTCAGGTATACTTTAGCTAATATTCCTTTCACTGCCCATTGGTCGGCACGCCCGGCATCTGCGCTGTTCGTATATTGTACCGGAAGAGAATCTTTAATGGCATTCATTTCTGAGGTGATAAATTTATATACAGTAGCCGGGTCTGATTGTTTAATGGTAAGAGCTTCTGAAGGAGAAATCACATGATCAACGATAGGTACATTTCCCCAGAGGCGTACGAGCTGGAAATAAGCAAATGCCCTCAGAAATCTCACTTCAGCCTTGTATTGGGTTTTTAGTGATTGACTGCTGAAAGGAATCTGGTCAATATTAGCTAACACTTCGTTAGCCCGGTTAATCATAGCATAGAGGCTTTGCCATGTATCGTGCAGTATTTGCGTTTGTGGATTATCCTGAAAATTATTCAAATCATACCAGTCGCGTTGCGCGCCATCGTAGGTAATGTAATAATTGGGTGAGCGTACTTCAGACAAGTACCAGTAAATATCCACCGGCCAGTCCCGTAATCCGGCATAAACACCATTTAAAGCCTGCTGGATATCTAACTGTGATTTATAAAAATTTGCTACTGTGATGCTGGAAGTGGGCGTTACATCCAGAAAGGATTTCGAGCATCCGCTAAATGTAATGATTGTAAACGCGCAGATGATATATGGTATTGTTTTCATGGTTTCATGTGTTTTAGGTTAAAAACTAAGATTAATGCCTAACATAAATGTTTTTGCATCCGGATAAGAACCATAGTCGCCACCCGATGTATTCAAAGCTTCGGGGCTATATCCACCATAATCCCGGTTGATGATATAAAATATGTTTTCTGCACTGAAGTATATTCTGGCATTATCCACTCCTTTAATAAATTGATGTGGAAAGGTGTATCCGATTGTCAGGTTTTTGAATCTGGCGTAAGTAGCATCATAGAGCCACCTGGAGTCATAAAATCCGCCCGTGGTACCATCTATTCGAGGCGTGTGTCCATCTCCAGGCTGGGAAGGTGAACGCCATCGATTACGCCAGCGGCCCAGCGCATTTTGTGTGAATCCCATGGATGGCCGGTCGATAGCACGTCCGATAAGTTCATATACTTTATTCCCGCCCGATCCCTGAATTAAGAAAGATAAATCGACACCTTTGTAGCTGAAGGTATTATAGATGCCCCAGGAATAAGTGGGATCAGGATATCCCATAATCGTACGATCATTTGCGTCGATAATTCCATCACCATTTACATCTTTATATTTTACATCACCCACAATGTTGGTTGACATATGTGGACTTGCCTTCAGATCGGCATCATTCGTATATACGCCGATGGCATCGTAGAGGTAGAACGCATTGAGAGGTTGGCCTACTTCGATGATCTGGGTAAGATTGCTGAATCCGGTGTGGATAGGTGCATTACCTTGTCCAAGTGCTAAGACTTTGTTGTGGTTAAATCCAATGTTGAAACTCGTTTGCCATTGTAATTGCCCGGTAAGATTTCGTGTATTTAATTCAAATTCCCATCCTTTATTCTGCACATGTCCAATGTTTACCCATCCTGATGAAAAGCCCGTGGCCAGAGCGACAGGAACATTCAATAACAAATCGGTTGTAAGTTTATCGTAATGATCAATAGACAAAGAAATACGATTGTTTATTACACTGATATCGGCTCCATAGTTTGAAGAGCGGGTTTTTTCCCAGTGTAAGTCGGGATTAGATAATGAGCTGGGAACGTATCCATTGACAAGTGCTCCATTAAATGAATAATTTGCTGCGCTGATTCCACCATAAGCCAGGTAGTTAGGAATGCTGTTGTTTCCGTTCATACCCCAGCTGTAGCGCAATTTCAATACATTAATCCAGGGTATGGCATGCATAAAGTTTTCCTGTGCCACATTCCAACCCAGAGAAAAGGATGGGAAATTACCCCATTTGTTATTAGCTCCAAATTTTGAAGAGCCGTCTCTCCGGAATGCTACAGAAGCCAGGTACTTATCTTTATAGTTGTACAGGATTCTGCCGAGGTAAGAGAGCAAAGTTTCTTTATATTCTGAAGTAGTTGATGAAGTAACAGTAGATGTGGCATTATTCAAAGTAGTTAATTCATCGTTGGCGAATAGGCGATGACTCTGTCCGGAATTCGTACCGATGGTTTCTTCAGCAGTATAACCAGCTAGCAAATTAATATTATGTCCACCAAATGAATGGTTGTATGTCAACAATGATTCAAAAAGATAATATTGAGCATTAGCTGTTGAATAACTTCCAGAACTAGCCGAACCGGGAGTTTGTCCTACCCCGAGGGTTGGATGATACACTTTGTGAAATTGCATATCAGCATTCCATGCCCCTGTGATTTTTAGATCAAGGCCTTTATATAGGTTTGCGAGTACATACATATTGGAGAGCAGTCTGAGACGGTTTTGTTGATCGGTAGTAGCACGTTCATACGCAACAGGACTCTGTGTGGACCCGGCCCAGTAATACCGACTGTATGGAGCAACGCCTGTATTAATCCCGGCATCTTTTTCAGCCACGGGCACCATGGCCAGAACGTGATGCGATTGGTTGTCTTTCCCATCCACTTCACCACCGTTTAACCAGGAATAGGAAGGAGCGATTTCCAATCCTACTTTAAGGAATCTGGCCATTTGCCCTTCGAAATTTGCACGTACACTGGCTAGCTTATAGTCGGTATACACTGCAATCCCTTCCTGATCAAGGTAATTTCCAGAGAGGCGATAAGTAAAGTTGGTTGTTCCACCGGATGCGGTCAGTTGCACGTCAGACATAGGCGCTTTTCGATAAAAAGCATCTTGCCAGTCAATGAAAGCAAGGCTATCTGTGCCATAGGCCCATCGAGAATCGGGTATATAGGTGGCATTTTGCTGTACACCTAACTCTTGCTGTCTAAACCAGATGGGATCACTGGCCTGATAGTTTTTTCCTCGTTGTATTCCCAATTTAACCCAGTTTGAGTCTTCAATTTGTCTGGCCAGGTCAATCCATTCCTGAGGTGATAGCAAATCCATTTTTTTAGCGAGTTGTTGAATACCCGTATAAGCGTTTAAAGTAAATCGTGTTCGTCCGGCCAGTCCTTTTTTGGTAGTAATCAGCACTACTCCATTAGCACCGCGTGAACCATAAATAGCAGAAGATGCAGCATCTTTGAGTACTTCGATAGAAGCAATGTCTTCAGGATTCAGGTCACCCAGGTCTGAAACGGGAATACCATCTACCACATAAAGAGGGTCATTACCGGCTGAGATAGAGGCTGTGCCTCTTATTCGAATTTGCAGAGCTGCACCAGGTTGGCCTGTAGTTGCCCTTACCTGAACCCCGGCGAGTTGTCCCTGCATGGCCTGCTCAAGCCTGGAAATGGGTCGTTCCTCGATTCGATTGGCGTTAAGCTGGGCAACAGCGCCTGTTACGTCTGCTTTCTTCTGTGAGCCGTAGCCAATGACTACCAATTCGTTCAGACTGGTGTTGCTGCTGGTTAATCCAATATTCAAATGGGTAAGCCCGTTTTCTATCGGAACAATTTTACTTCGATATCCGATATAACTAAACCTCAGTCGGGCAGCAGATCCGGAAATCGACAGCCGATATTGCCCCTGTGCGTCGGTGACTGTTCCGTGGTTAGTACCCACTTCCACGACGGTTACACCCGGTAAAGGTTTTCCGGTAGCCGAGTCAGTGACTATACCTGAAATGACCTGCAGATTTTGTGCAACCGATTGAATATGAAGGCAAAATAAAAGTAAAGCTCCGCAACAACTTATTAGTAGAGCTTTTCCTGGAAAATGTTTACACATGGCATAAGGAGTTTAAATGAATAATACAATCAGCAAGCAGTCAGGCTAAAGTAGAGGCATTTTTTTATTCAACTATCCTGTAGTGTCCTGCTCTGTCCTGTAGTATGCTGGTCGAGTGAGGTGGGTTAACATTTTTTTTCAAAAGCGTTAAATATTTGCCCCCACCGATGTATTAAATCACCCTTTGCTGTAAATCCGTGATTTTTTCGCAACCCAGTTGTTCCATGAT
>ERZ795043.529-NODE-529-length-29683-cov-8.082152_pt1 | contig 29683 bp, 18 predicted proteins | sample MGYA00375127_ERZ795043 | MGnify/ENA primary metagenome ERZ795043 (study PRJEB30172, sample SAMN05518447) | compost metagenome | isolation source: Feedstock adapted compost from Newby Island compost facility, Milpitas, CA | place: USA:Newby Island compost facility... | reverse complement strand
ATTCTGGCAGTTTTGCTGTGTTTCGTCTGTGGTTTGGTCGTTTCTCAGGGATGCGGTTCGCGTAGCCGGGGAAATATTCCGCAAACAGCACCGGTCTCGGGAACGGTGACTCTCGACGGTCAACCGGTCGATGGGGCCACGGTCGTGTTCGTACCGACGGGAACGCCTGCCTACGGGGCGTACGCCGTGACAGACTCCAAGGGCCATTTCTCGCTGAAATCGTCAGAAACAGTGAGCGGGGCAGTTCCCGGCAAGTATCTCGTCCAGGTTACCAAACTCGTTACCGATACCTCGGGGAAGCAATTTGTGGTCGCGGAGGACGTGGAACACGCGGCCCTCGCCTCCGGCGGTTCCGCCCCTTCGACGGGTGTTAGTGCAACACGGAACGTGCTTCCCGAAAAGTACGCCAATCCCAAGACGTCCGGGATCGAGGTCACCGTCCCGGCAGAAGGCCTTCAGAATCTCGAGATTAAGCTCAGTTCCCAGTGATGCCGTCTACCCTTGCAAAAACGGTTCACTCCCGAAAACCGTGGCTTAAAGTGGGCAGGCCGGTTGGAGGGAATTGAACTTGCCATGGGGATTCACAGCCGCCACGCTTTGCAACCAGGGTCTCTGACCACGAAGCGACTTTCCACAGGTGTCGGACGAGGTAGATGTTCCACGTGGGTTTGGGCCCTGGCGTATCTCTTTTTTGCCTTTTGGAGCTATCGACATTGCCTGTTCACGGGTGCGCTTCCAGCTAGTCGCCCCGCCAACGGCGTGGTGACACTTTTCAATGTCTGGACGATCTGGTGGAATGCGGATCGTGTCTCCTGTTGTTTTCAAAATTATTGGGACGCTCCGATATTCTGGCCCGAGAAGGGCGCCTTCGCCTTTTCTGAACCCCAGCCGCTGACGGCCGCCGTGGCGCCTGTTGTCTGGATGTTCGATCCGGTGGCCGCTTACCATGTTTACTTCGTTGGATCTCTCGTCCTCAATGGAGTCGTTGCCAGGAGGCTGATTCACCGGTGGACCCAAGATCGTTGGATAGCCGGATACGCAGGGGCTCTCGTTGTGTGGCTGCCGCTGATTCTCCAGCAACCGGAGCTGATTCAGTATGCCCCGCTCTGGCCGGTGCTATGGCAGTGGGATGTCGTCCTGCGAATGCTGGACCGCCCGATCTGGACACAGGCCCTCGAGCTTGGCTTCGCATGGGCACTGACATTTGCAACCAGCATCCAATTGGGACTTTTCGCCGCACTCATTCTTGTGCTGATTGTACCCTGGTTTTTCATGTCCAAGAAAGGTGAAGGCGTGGGCGTGTGGATGGGCGGTATTGGCCTCGGAACGCTTCTCATTTTGGCCGTGGGATTGCCAATGAGCCGAATCCTCTCGCACCATGCTGTTGTCCGTCCACCCGAGGTCGTCGCCTCGCTATCCGCGAGGGTTGGCGAGTGGTTGGCGCCACCTCCCCACGGGCTCGATTTTTATCTGGGCGCGTGCCATGGGATCGGGGGCCGGTGCTTGAATCCGGGATGGCTGGTCAGCTTTTTGGCCGTGGGCATCACGGCTGCCGCAATATGCAGACGCTTACAGGAGTCACCCCTTCGCCGGATGGTTTTATTTCTCGCGGCTATCGCTGTGGTGTCGGTGCTCGGATCGCTGGGCCCGCGACTTCGAGTGGGACAGGTTTCCATTTGGGATTTACTTGCCAGGGTCATTCCCCCTTTTGCCGCCGTGAGAAGCCCCTACCGATTTGCGTACCTCGCCCAGCTCACCATTCTTTTGTTGAGTGCACTCGGCCTGATGGGCGTGCGAACCTATTTTCAAAAGATTTTGCCCGGGGTTCGCAAAGGAGTGCTTTCAGGCGGCATTTTTGGGGTGCTCGGTCTTGTGTGCTTGCTCGAAGTTTTGCCGGGAGCGCCGTTTCTTGTTGTTCCTCCGGACTATTCGCGTCCACCTGGATGGGCCCGTTATCTCGCAGGGCGTGCGCCGGCCAACACGGTTGTTCTTGTTCTCGATTTCCCTGTCCCCGGTCAACTTATCGAATATGAACCAACAGTCCGTGTGATGCTCTGGCAACCCGTCCACAGATGTTGGCTTGTCAACGGTTATTCTGGGGTCTTCCCGGCAGGCTGGTGGCGATTGGCAGAGATGTGGCGAAAGAAGCCGTATAGCGAGGAAGTGTGCCAGTTTCTCAAAGAAAACGAGGTGCGTTTTTTGCTTCGGCCACCCACATTCCCCGCGCCACCGCGGCATTTGCCGCACGGTTTAACTGCCACCCGGCTTTTCGTTGACAAAACCGGCTGGGAAGTGTGGAAGGTGGAATAGGCGAGAACAGGGCTGGTGGCGAGACAAGCTCTCGAATAACTGTTTATACGCTATCCTCTTGGTAACTATTTCATGAAGGCCGGAACCGATCAGGGGGCGTATCACACATCCAAGTCATCAGACGCTTTGAAAAACCCGCTCAGCCGTGCAACTCGCCGGAGAAAAGGCCACGAATCTTGGTCAGCGAATTTGAATTTTTCTTTTTAAATTTGAAAATTTTCTTAGATCATTTTGGCATTATTGCATTAGCCCCATTTGGAGTTCCTCCAGCAGGGCACGGACAAATTCGCAGTGATAAGCGATTCTCCTGTCTATAGGATCCTGACGGGTGGACTCCAGAATGAAGCTCTGACATCCAAGGACCGCGCCGGCGGCGCGCGCCAGGGAACCGCGGGCTGGCCAGCGCAACACGACGAACCTTTCGTCCAACTCAGTTATTTGGGGGTTCACTTTTGCCAGAAGTTTTTTCACCACCTCGAGGGTTTCCTCTCGGGGGTAAACGATGAATGTGTTGCCCACTCCCCGATCTTTGTGAAACCTGACAGATTCGTGGAGATCGACAAGCCAGTCGGGACGGATCTGCGCAACGTGCTGCCAGAGTTGCTGGGCGAGCGTGCCTTTGGGCCGACACTCTTTGCCCTCCACCACAAAATTGCGGTTGAGATCAGCCTCCTCCTTCGGCACACCAGGGATGGTTCGTTGGCGGCGCTCAACTCCTGGGGGGTTGGCAGGCGATAGGACGACAAGTTTTCCTCGCCGGACGGACCAACACGCCATGATTTGCGCAGCCTTAACTCCGGCGGGTTCGTTACCGTGAATCCCGGCCACGACCAAAACCGTTGGTCCCGGCTCGCTCCCCGTCCGTACAATCGGCTGGGGAACGGTTGCTTTTTCGCCGCTCTGCTGATCGGACCCAGGCACGTCGCTACCTGTAAACCATTGGATAATTGAGGCAATTGCCAGAATGGAGAGCGCCCGTTGCACAGTTCGGTTACGTCGGGAAAGGCCCATGACTCGCCAGCGTGTCATCGTTTTGCCGCCGCTACTGGTGCTTTGGTAATTCTGAGTGAGCATGAGACTCCTCCCAAATCCAGGGCGTAAAATGCGCTCCTAGCCGCCGAGTGTTAACAGTCATCGGTGAATGGGCTGGTGGAATGGGTGACACGGCAAGCGTCTTAACAACGTCTTTCTCTCGCTGGTTGACCAATCCGCGATACACCCGCCATCTCATTATTGAGCGGTTGCTTTGAGACGCAACTGTTGCTGGCAAATGCCGAAGACCCGAGCTCGCCCGGTTTTCCAAATGGTTAAGGGCATCGAATGCGGACAAGGTGCGCCAGGCCCAGTTCATCGGGGATTTCCGGAACAAGCTGGTTCGCACCGCAAGGAATTTGAGGGGAGGCCATCTCTCGTGACTGTAATACCTGTTTCGACAGTCTAATACTTGAGTATTTAGGAGACGTGCGCAAGTTTTAACGGCGTCAAGAGTTGCGGAGTGGCTTGAATCTAGCGCGCAAGGTCATAAAATAACAGAGAATAGAGGTGGCTTATCGCCTCGCGTCTTGTAACCTGGTTCCCAGGTTCGTTTGGGAGGAGCCCGGACCGTAAAGCAAATCGCGGTGTGGAACCGACCCAAACGGCCTTTTGGCCGGCTCAGCCATCAACCGGCGACCATCCGCACCGCTGCAGGAACGGTCTGGGTGGGAAGCTGGTGCATCGGGCGCCTCAACCGCCCGATGTGTGGAATGAGGATCCCCGTTTCGGGTTGTTAGCTTTTTCACCTGAAATAGGGAGGCCGGCTATGGCAGTGGGAACCCACGTTCTTGGCGAATTGTATGGTTGCCCACCCGAGTTGCTTCGGCGTGTGGAGTCTGTCCAGCCGATTCTGTACTCTGTAGCGGAGCAGGCCCGTTTTCACACCGTCGGAGAGCAGTTCCACCAGTTTGAACCAGAAGGTGTGACAGGCGTTCTTCTGCTCGCAGAATCCCATTTTGCTGTGCACACCTGGCCGGAAAAAGGGCTCGTTGTCGCAGACGTCTTTACGTGCGGCCAGGAAGGCAACGCCATCAAGGCCTTTGATTTGTTATGCGAATACTTCAAGCCTCAACAGGTGAACAAACGGGTGATCACGCGCTGACACGCACGGAGTTTCAGATTCTCCGCACGCTTGTCGATCACGGGTGTACTCTGTGGGATCTCCTCGCCGCCGTGGATGGTACGGTGATGGAGATCTACGAGGCATGTCGCGCGCTTAGTAGCCGGGGGTGGATTGTTCTCAAAAACGATCGACTGCAGGTCGCTGAACTTCCCCAGCGGATAAAAGAGGCGTGCCATCCAGATTTTGAGTCCGTACTGGCCAGGTTCGAAAAGCTCCGTGCAGAGGCTCCCTGGCCGACCACAGAATTTTTTCAAGAGCCGATCGTAAGCTCCGACGTTATCAAAAGAGTTCGATTTCTTTGGGAACGGGGAGACCTGTTTGACCGAACCATTCTCGTTTTGGGAGATGACGATCTTTTCTCACTTGCCGCAGGGCTTACGGGATTGCCCAAGCGCGTTGTGGTGGGAGAAGTCGACTCTCGCTGGGTGGATTTTATCCAGGGCGAGGCAGAACGAGGTGGGCTTGCCGTCGAAGCTCGCATCTATAACGTGGCTGATCCCCTTCCGCGCGAATGGCGAAGGGCCTTTGATGTGTTCGTTATGGATCCGGTTGAGACTCGTCAGGGATTTAGGGCGTGGCTGTCGCGGGGACTGGCGGCCATAAAGCACCCGGGGAGCATGTATTTTGGCCTGACTGAATTGGAGTGCCCGGCAAAATATTGGCACGAATTCCAGCGGCTCATCAACGAGGGAGGGCTCGTTCTTACAGACATCCTGCGGGATTACAGCTATTATGAAAACCGTTCGCTGGCCAAGCCGGAGACCTGGCAGCGTACACGCCTTGCCCGTCAGGCACCCTTTCCCGCGCGGCCCGAAGAACAGTGCTTGTGGTATCGCAGCAGTTTTTGTCGTGCTGTGACCGTGAAAACCCCGCGACCGCCACTGCATGGCAAGATCCGGTTCGGGCGTTCTTTTTACAAGGGACCTTACACGGTGACACTCGAAGAATGAATTGTGGAACAGCCCTTCTCTTTGGCCGGGCGGTGGTTCACCCAGCCCGAAAAGTTGTCACCGAAACTGTCGGAGCCTGATAGAAAGTTGCACCGCTTCTGAGAGTAAATCGCCCAGGCTCCTGAGGTTTTGAGACATGCCGCGCTCCATGACGCTGCCCCAAAACTTATCGCCGCGTCGCTCCTTGAACCCGTGTTTCCGTTAGTGTACGTTGATAGCCGACTCAAAGCGGGTTGGGACTTCTCGCTTGACGTTCACGTCAAGTATCTGCAGGCTGCGCGGAGGACGGACAATGCCCCGAAAAGTTGCGGTAATTACCATGTTGAGCGGTGTAATGACGTTGGTCGTTTCTGCTCAGCCTTTGCTCGGCGAAAGCAGCCAATCAGTGGGGAATTCAAGCGCAGCTCAGCAATCAAGTCAGGGGCCGTCGGGCCAGAATATCATTGCCTGCTGGAAGTTTCTGCCGGGCCAGGAAACCGCCGATAACTCCGGACACGGTCATGAGTTACGGCTCCGAGGGGCGTCGCGATTCGTTCCCGGAGGTGTGTCTGGCAACTGTTTGGAGTGCTTCTCCAGTGCCAACAATCCGGAGGTTGGAAATGGAGCGGTGGTGAGAAATGATCCACGGCTCACTCCGGAAGGAGCCTTCACGCTGGAGTTATGGATCAAACCCAAGGCGGAACTCGATACGTGCAGCGTGGCTTTTTTACTCGACAAAAAATATCTTCATTACCCGCGAGAAACTCCAGAGGCAAATTGCGATTATTGCCTTTATTTGCGGCGGACCAATCCCGGAAAATTTCGCCTCGTGGCGTATCTTGGGTTCGGTCAGGATTCGGCTGAGTTCATATCACAGGAAGTCTCTCTGCTGCCTGACTGTTGGGTACACCTAGCTTTTGCCTACGACGGTGCGGGGGTGGGACGATTCTTCCTCAACAAGCAAGCGATTGGCAGAACGGTCCATCCCGGACGGGGACCGGTCTCGCCGGGAAAATACGACCTGGTGATTGGAGATCGTTACGGTTCTTTGTACTCGGGGTTCCCCGGCTATATCGACGAGGTCTGCATTCACGCGGGAATTCCCAATTGGGCACAAGGTGGCCTCGAAGTCGAACTCGCATCCCTGGCACGTACGGCCTTCCTGCGAATGGAAGATACGGCTTTTGTTCACCTCGTCCTCCGCAATGAAACACAGCGTGAAGTAAGCGACGTAAAGATTGCCTGTATCTTTAAAGAATCGACAACATCTCTACGAGTACCGAAACTTTCTCCTCACGAAGAAATTCCTTTAAAAGTGCCCGTGGATACTCGGTTGCGAACGGGAAGCTACGGTCTCCGGGTGCATGTTGAAGCCACTCAGGAATCCACAGTATTGCACCAGGAACGGGAATTTAACATTTCCATTGTGCCACGACCAATCCCTGATACGATGCCTGTTGTCTTATGGGGCACAGGTGATCTGGAGCAGGTCAAAGAAATTGGCTTTACTCATCAGTTAGTCAGTCTGGCGGACTATGCCCACATTTGGAAATTGGATAAACCGGGAACCGCTGTCGAAGGTTATCAATTAGCGGAAAAAGCGGAAATGCTCAATGCATACCTGGTTCGGGGTATGGGAGCGATCGTAAGCTTATCACCCGGGTCATGGATTGTGAGGAATCCTGAAACGCAGTCACGATTCCAGCGGGTGGATAGAAACGGGCAGCCTTACAAGGACCCAAACCCGTGCGGTCTGTTTCCGGAGGTACGCGAATTCTGTTACCGAGTCGGGGCATCGGTGGCAGAAACATTCCACGATTTCCCATCGCTTGAGGCAGCGCTTATTCATACAGAAGTTCGTGACTCGACCAATCTGTGTTTCCATAAGCATGATTTGGAAACTTTTAGGACAAAATACGGCTATGACATTCCAGATCAAGCCACCAGCAAATGGGGCGTGCGTTACGATCGGATTCCCGGATTTCCGGAAGACCGGGTTATTCCTGATAACGACCATCTGCTTGAGTTCTATCGATGGTTCTGGACAGAGGGCGATGGGTGGAACGGATTGCATTCAGCCGTTCACCGTGGCTTGAAATCGGCAAGACCCGATCTGTGGACGTTTTTCGATCCGGCGGTTCGTGCTCCCAGCATCTGGGGTAGTGGAGGCGAGGTGGACGTTCTTTCCCAGTGGACGTATACCTATCCCGACCCGATCAAAATCGGCCAGGCAACGGACGAACTCTTCGCGATGGCTGAAGGGCGACCAGGCCAGCAGGTCATGAAGATGACGCAGATTATCTGGTACCGGTCTCAAACGGCCCCAAAGCTGCTCGAGGAGGAAAGTCAACGGGCACCGTGGGAAAGGGAAATACCCGACGCGAAGTTTATCACGATTGCCCCAGATCACCTGCGTGAGGCGTTTTGGTGCAAGATGGCACGTCCTATCCGGGGCATCATGTATCACGGTTGGAGTTCGCTCGTGCCGGCTCCTCATGGAAGTTATCGCTACACCAATCCCCATACCAGAGAAGTGCTCCAGGAGCTTATTCACGACGTGGTTCGACCTTTGGGGCCGGCTCTTTTGAATATTCCGGATAGTCCCGCCGATATTGCCATTTTAGAAAGCTTTGCTTCCCAAATGTTCGCCGGTCGGGGGACCTACGGCTGGAGTCGCAGCTGGGAAGCGGACATGCATCTTGTACTCCAATGGGGGCGATTTCAGTCACGGATCATTTACGAAGAAAGTATCCTGCGAGATGGACTGGATAACTACCGGGTGCTTGTTCTTCCAGCCTGTGATGTGCTGCCCGCGGCTGTCGTCAAAGCGATCAAAGAATTTCAATCCCGGGGAGGATTGGTGGTGGGGGACGAATTTCTCTGCCCGGCAATTCGGCCTGATATTCGCGTGGAGTCCTACCGACGAACGGGAAAGGCCGAGGAAGACAAGGCAGCGCTGCAACGGTTGGCTGAAAAACTGCGGCAGGAGCTGGCAAACCGTTATCCTCGACGCGTTGACTCATCAGATCCAGACTTGATTGTTCGGACACGACAGTATGGCTCTGCCCTATATGTCTTTACGATCAATGATCGCCGCACGTTTGGGGACTACGTCGGACATCATGGCCTGGTGATGGAAAAAGGCCTGCCTTTGGAAGGGACTGTCTCGGCAGTCACACAAGGGAAAACTGTTTATGATCTTGTCGCACATCAGGAAGTTAAATCGCAACGAATGGGTGAGGTTTTGACGTGGTCGGTGAAGCTCGGACCAGGTGACGGGCGGGTGTTCATGATCACGGACCAGGCGATTGACGGGGTCCAGGTTTTGGTTCCACAAAAAGCCGAGAGAGGTCAACGGGCATCCCTGACGATTCGCGTTGTTGGCAAGAACGGCTTGCCTTTATCGGCTGTGATACCGATAGAACTCGAAATTCGCGATTCTCAGGGGCAGACCGCAGAGCCTACGGGTTTCTATGCGGCGCGAGATGGCGTTGTCAACGTATTTGTGGATTTCGCGCCCAATGATACGCCGGGCGAGTGGCAGGTCCGAGTACGAGAACTGGCCGGTGGCCACGAGGTTGCCGCGAAAATACAACTCCAGTAAGAGCTGAACAGGAAATTCTGAATAAGGCACCAAATTATGGCATTCCGGATCGCACGCTTTATTCCACTAATGGTTGGCATCTTAGTAATAAATTACTGCCCGCTAGCTTTATCGACTGAGGCTCCAGAATCCGTCGCCTTGGTCCAAAATGGTTCGGCATCTTCCCGCCTTGTGTTTCCTGCAGGGCGACAAAGCGAACTGAAACTGGTGATTGACGAACTTCACGACGCGCTGTCCGCGGCGACGGGAGCCTCCTTGGAACGCCTCCCCTGGGAGCCCGACCGTCCACTCCCTTCCCCTGCGATAGTTGTGGGAACGGCGATGGATTTTCCAGAGGAAGCAAAAGCGTTTGGGCTTCATCTGCTGGGGCCTGAGGGAGCGGCTGTGTGCACCAGTAGGGGGCGCCTTTGGCTCCTGGGCAACAGCCCGGCAGGGGTTTCTCACGCGGTACACATGTTCTTGGAGGAACTGGAATTCCGCTGGTACTTTCCGGATCCGGTGTGGACTGTGACGCCGCATTGTCGGGATATCACAGTGCAAATTCGCAAGGTGGAACAACCGGCTTTTGCTTGGCGACGGATCTGGTATGGGTGGGGACCTCGAACTCCTCAGTTACAAAAAGATTACGATGCCTGGATGCGGCACAACCGCCAGGGTGGAGCGTTCCGCGTAGACTGTGGGCACGCCTGGGAGCGATATATACCGGTCAAAATGTTTGACTCCCATCCCGAATGGTTTGCCCTGGTGAAAGGAAAGCGGCAACCGCCTCAGCTATGTGTAAGCAACCCTGAAGTGCAGCAGCAATTTGTGGAGGCCGTTCTGGAATATCTCCGGCGTCACCCGGAACAGATGCTGGTTTCCGTCGAGCCGAATGATGGAGGCGGCTATTGCGAATGCCCCAACTGTCGGGCAATCGGGAACGGCTCGGTAAGCGATCAAGTATTCTTTTTAGCCAATTTGGTCGCCCGAGCTGTACAAAAGGAGTTTCCCGGGAAATATGTCGGTCTCTATGCCTACGCTCACCATGCGGACCCACCGAGTTTCGCACTTGAGCCCAACGTCTATGTCCAGATCACAACGGGCTTTCGTTACACGAAATTGTCGTGGGAAGATCAAATTCGTGCCTTTCGCCAGTGTGGCGCCCAGGTCGGCGTGTATGACTATTTCAGCGTCTATCCCTGGGATTGGGACCTCCCCGGTGCGGCAAAAGCTGGGAGAGTTTTTGAGCTTGCGAGAGCCATTCGAAATTATCATAGCCTCGGTCTTTCGACCTACGACGCGGAATCGTCGTGTAACTGGGGGCCTAATGGACCTGGTTACTGGATGGCAGCCCACTTGATGTGGAACCCCCAACAGGACGCCCAATCCCTGTTCGAGGATTTTTGCACAAAAGCATTCGGTGAGGCAGCGGCACCTATGCGGCGACTCTATACGCGCTGGAGCCGTGGTGAGCGATTTTCGCCACGATCGTTGAAACTTGCCATGGGGGATCTCGACGCCGCCTATCGGGCTACATCCGCGCCGGAAATCGTAGCACGGTTGGATCGCGTGGCCATGTATCTGCACTGGTTGCGACTGTGGTTGGAATATGATCAGTCCAGCCGCCACAACCAATGGAACCGCCTCGTGGTCGCGCCCCCCGGAGAGATCATCGCGCGGGCAAAGGAATGCGTCGTGTTTGCCCACCGGATTATGGACACTGGCTTGATCCACACTTTTCCAATGCTGTTTTCGTCTTGGTTTGATGAGCGATTTCGGGCACTCACACTCGTTGAGGGTTTCAACCTCAGGGAAGCTCACAAGGCGTGGACCGCCCAGAAACAGAACATTCCAACTCATGAGGAGGTCGCCCAATTCCGACAAGAGGACCTCAAAAGATATGCGGACCTTCAGGCTGTTGAGATAGAAGGCCGGATCTGGCGTGGTCCGCTGCGTCCGGTGACAGACTTGGTGCCCGACGCCGTGGCGAGCTGGCAGGAAACAAAGTCGGCGCTGCCCGCGATTGAAAGCGGGGAAATTGTCTTTCAGGGGCGAGCAGGGGAAGAATTGACCATTTCCTGGCAACCGTTCGACAAAGGGCACACAATCTCATGCGATTGGACGTTGCGAACGGAAGAGACGATAGTTGCCACGGGACACGTGGAAGCCCCCAAAGGCGAGCCGGCGCAGACGACGGTGAAACTTCCTCAAAACGCTGTTTACACTTTGAATCCCGGAACCGATTTCTGGCGCGCCGCCCGGGTGGACATCGGTAATCGACCGTTTGTTTTTAGGGCAGCCCGGGCAGATACGCCCGGTGCCCCCAAGGCTGTACCGCTTCGTTTCTGGTTGCCCTCGATGAACGAGCGGCTTTACTTTTACGTCCCGCAAGGCACTCGGCACTTCGTGGTGGGAATCGTATCGGGAGGCGACCCGTGGACCCAGCTCCGAATTAATACCCCCGATGGACGAGTTATTGTTGACGACCGAGTACTTGCCGGGAGCGAGATTTCTGTCATCGTCGAGGAAGACCAACGGACGTACGGGGCTGACTCCGCGATGGCCAATCACAGTATCCTGCCGTCCTCTGAACAGAGCGTGGAAGTCCCCAACGGGACCGACGGCCAGATCTGGAGCCTCCAACTTTCCGGATTGCGATGCGTGGTGGAATTGTATGATGTTCCACCGTATTTGGCGTGCAGCCCACAGACGTTGCTCATTCCAGAAGACGCCGTTTTCCATTCGCAGTCGGACGGGAGCCGCAAGGTGGATTAGGATTAGTCGGTGCAGAAGTGAACAGAATAATGATGGGGATTTGACCATGATCACTCATGTTCGCCGGCATACGGCCTGGATAGCCTTAATGGCCTTACTTGCTGCAGTTGCGACAGAAAGTGGCGCGGAAGAACGTCCTGGGGTGTTGGTACCCCCCGACGATCAAGCGATTCGTGAAGTGGAGGCTGGTCAACGCGAAGTGGCAAACGCAGCGTGGTGGGGATTTGACGCGGAGGACTCCACGAAGGCCCTGCAAGCGGCGCTGCGTTCGCCTGCCAGGAAGGTCATCGTCCCCAAGATGCCGCACCCATGGATCGTGGACAAAATCGAACTCGTCGGCAACAAGGAAATAATCTTCGAGCAGGGGGTGGAAGTCATAGCGAAACGGGGAGCCTTTTTAGGAAAAGGAGACTGTTTATTCACAGCCACAAACCAGGAAAATCTCACCATCGTTGGCAATGGCGCTGTATTTCGCATGTGGCGGGAGGATTATGCTCGACCACCATACGAGAAGGCAGAATGGCGGCATTGCCTGAGCTTGCGAGGGTGCAAGAACGTCGTCGTTCAAGGACTGGTGCTTCGCGAGAGTGGCGGAGATGGTATATATCTGGGGGCCGGTCGGAACGGCGAACCAAACAGGCACATCATTATTCGGGATGTCATCTGTGATAGCAATTACCGCCAGGGGATTAGTGTCATAACTGCCGAAGATTTGCTCATCGAAAACGTGACGCTCCGCAACACCGCGGGAACGCCACCCCAGGCGGGAATCGATTTTGAACCCAATCGGCCAGGCGAGCTTCTTGTCAACTGCGTGATGCGAAATTGTCTCATCGAGAACAATCGCGGTTATGCGATCCATGTCTACGCCGGGGCGTTAAATGCTGATTCACGCCCAATCTCCATTAGATTAGAAAACTGTCATACGCAGGGGACCAACGACGGTTCTCTGAGTATCGTCACCAGAAATTCCGATGCAGAGGCCGTCCGGGGCGTCGTCGAGGTTATCAACTGCTGTTTTGAGGACTCCGGGACCGCGGGAATGATTGTGCGGTCGAAGCCAGCCCGGGGGCTGCAAATTCGTCTTAAAGATTGCAGAATTGTTGAAAAAGCGGAGCGTCCCGTTTCTCCATCGCCGATCCTTTTCGTATCTCGACCTGGTGATGAGAATGACTTAGGTGGACTAACTCTGGAAAATGTGATTATCACCGATAGAATCGACCGACCTTTTTTGTCTTTTCAAAATGCGGGTGGTGTTTGCCTGACTGACATTAAAGGAACGATTACACTTTCTCGGGAAAAGGGCCAGGAAACCATCCTGGTCGATCAAAACTGGCTCAACAGATCGTTTCCCTGCGATCCCATTCGTCGTTTGCCCATCATTTCCACGGATAGGTTGCGAGTGGAAAAGGAACCGGTTTCTCCCAAGACCATCCTTGCGGTTCCTCCACACCGGTTGCGGGGAAATGCTCAATATGCAATTTTCGCTCGGCAGGGAGAGCGGGTCGTTTGTGAGCTTGCCTATGAAAAGGTGGGTCAGAATACTGGCCGCGATCTGCCGCTTCTTGTCCGTGGACCATCTGGTGAGACGGTTCAGCAAGCCAAGCTTAGGTTTCAGGCACAGACCCGCATTGAGTTTTTCGCATCCAAGACGGGCGTCTACAAGATAGAAGCGGAGCCGGGGCCCAATAGTCTTCGCCTGGTTGCAACAAGCCATTATGCAGGAATTGTGGGGAATAGAGGCATCATCCACATGATTGGAACTCGAGGGCGGTTTTATCTTTTCGTTCCGCCTGATACTCCGATAGGGCTAGGCGTCCAGGGGGACCCGCCCGGGGAATGTGTCGGTGCGCGGCTGACGGAAGGGGCGGCAATCCTTTGGGAGATACAAGGATGTCAGGATGTGCGTTCCTTCGTGAGTGAGGCGACAAGTTCCTCGCGAACGCTCTGTCTGGAATTAAAGCAACCGACACAGGGAGTTTTAGAAGACGAGTATATTGCCATTCGCGGAACCGTCCCTGTTTTGAGCTTTTGGCAGGACGTATTGTTCGTGACAGGTCATGCAAGTGATGAAAAACATAATCCATAAAAACGTCGAGTAATTGCAGCGATATAGTCTGGAAAATTATTATATATTGGAGGACAACCATGTGCGGGTGCTTCGTCTGCAATAATGGATTTTATCTGAAGAATAAAGTTTTTGCTCACATGCTATTCGTTATTACGCTCGTTCAGTTCATTGCCATGGCTGCGGAAACGGGGAACTTATCGGCTGACGAGCTTTCCGCGACTGGTCGTTCCACGATATCTGTTGAAGTAAAGGGAACAACAACGCGAGCGGAAACCGCGTCGGACACAACGGCTACTTCAGAATCGCGAGGCCGGCTGCCAAATATTATGCTCATTCTGGCTGACGACCTGGGCCACGGAGAGGTGGGTTGCTATGGACAGAAGAAAATCCACACTCCCAATCTTGATCGTATGGCAGCCGAGGGAATGCGATTTCTCCAATTTTACGCGGGTGCACCGGTTTGTGCCCCGTCCCGATGTGTTCTCCTGACCGGTAAGCACCTGGGGCATGCAGCAATTCGCGACAATTCTGAGGTCCAACCGGAAGGCCAGTACCCGTTACCCGCAGAGGAAGTCACCATTGCGGAGCTCCTCCCGCTGGAAAATGCTACGAAGACGGGGGAGGCAAGTTTTGCACGGTTCCAGTCTCCTGGAATTTCGGGCTGAGCGGAACAGATGGAGGGGATAGCGGCGAGTTCCAGGCCGAATTCGGCACGGTTGGTAAATCACCATATCCACTTGGATTAGGAGACAACGGCGGCTGCGCCTCGATATTTTCCGACCCGATTGGCAGTGAAGGCTGAGATAAACTGCCCACTCCTGCTCCCGGGGTGAGCGGAATCAGCTCTGGCTTGCCGAACATCTCCGGGTCAGGTCGCAAGGTGGGACGAGAAAAATCTCCGTGCAAGTTTGAGGCTTCAGAAGACCCAGCGGACGGTTGAACAAGTTCCTTGGTCCACTCCGCCCGGACTTCGGTCGCTGCCGCTGGCTTGCTCTGATTGCGCGAAGTGGTATTGCGCAAACCTTGCTGGGATCACCAAAGTGCAAAGGCTAATATGGCTACAAAGCTGACAGCCACGCCACTACAAACTATAAGACTCGCCCACGTCCTCTTTCTTGACATTCCGACTGGCCCTCCTTCCCCTTGAGTCCTGCCTCGAACGCATTGCCCGAAAATCAACACGCCCCATTTGCGAGCGGCCGTCAATTTAGCACGGTCGGGGTGGTAAGTCAAGCCACGCGGTTTCTGAATTTCTAAACCATACTTACTTTTGCAAAAACCCGTGGCATGCCACGAATACAAACTGTTTTAGGGGCAATTCGTGAATTGCCCCTACCAGTGGCGTGGCCTGGGTGAAGCCGGGCCCTCCAATTCAACCAATGGGGAATGCCTTCCCCGGAATGCGGCCAACACGGAGCGGCACGCTCGTCGTGCCCGCCGGAACGTAATACATGTTCCAACGTTGGAAAGCGGACGTGACGAGCACGTCCCTCTGAAAGTAGACTTGACAGCATGTCCCTCCGGGTTGACGCGAACTTGTTTGGACGTGTGCGACCCTTCGCCGGAGGAAAAGTGGGGACGGCTCAGACGCGATTTCGCTTGTTTAAAGTCCCAGTATTATCCAGGTGCACGTTTATTGGGCACCGAGAACAATTGGTTGCCGGAGGTCGGAAAAATCGGAATTTCCGGGAACGGGCTTCCAGCCTGGAGCCAGTTGGCCAGCAGTCTTCCGAGGCCGGTTACGGCTGCGCTGACGGGGCCGCCGATTGCTCACCCTGAGATGCGGCGCTATTGCTCCGCCGAGCGGCCGCTCCTTCCCGCATTTTTTGGATTTCTGCTTTTTGTTCGGGTGTGAGGACTGCCTCGATCTCCGCATCACGCTGCGCGATGAGTTTTTCGAGTTGCCTCTGTAGCTCGGCTATCTGGGCGTGATACTTTCGTTGAATCTCGTAGATCTTTTGCCGCTGCTTTTCGTCGACCACTCTTCCGTAATAGGCCGGTAATCGTGGTCGAAAAGGCGGCACGCTCTCCTTTTCAGCCGCGGCACTTGGAGGCTGCGTCGCGGCTGGCTGCCCTGCTTGTGGATTTCCTTGAGCCTGCGCGGCGGGAGGTGCGGCGGAAGGTCCACCAGATTCAGCCACCGCAGAATTTATGTGATTTCCCGACAGTGCCGCGCCAACGATGAGCACGAGGGCTATCATCCAAACACGGAGATTCAAACCATGTGTCTTTCGTGCAACCCCCATATTGGCCGCTCCATCCCGATGGTGACGTTCCATCAAAGGTGACGAGCCATTATGCAGTGTCGAAAAGTCACAGCGCTGTCTCATTGTCAAATTCTCCCAAGGGCAAGAGGTGCACATGCCTAGTCCCGGCACTCCGGCTTTCATTCCGGAATGCCGCCCAACGCAAAGTGCTCCTACTGTGTTCACGCCAGGCGTGCTTGTCAAGAGCCCACCGGAAAAGTCGTCAAGTGTTTGGACAAAATTACAAAATTAGAAGTCTCCTCGAGTATTTGGTGTGCAGGCGGGTGGGAGCCGATGACAGCCCCTCGCTGGGTCATCCCCGCTTTTCCTCTCCCGCCGGTAACGAGCCCGGGCCTCGCCGCGATCCTGCGTGGGAATGAAGTTCAGCTTGGAGGGACCTGCTTGCCGGGTCCACGTTCCGACGCTGGGTAGTCCAATTCAACGGGCCCATCTTTGTCCGCTCACTTCAATACCTGGTTAACCGTACGGGCAATTCATCAGTTGCCCCTGCCGCACTTCGAACCTTTGGCTTCCTACAGGCCCATACAAAAAGTGGGGATGGGGCAGAGTCCCGCGGTCTGGACATGCGGCAAGCCCGGTTCGATAATCGGGGCGTTTGCCTGCAGGTTTACAATCTCGCACTTTTGTGGCGACTGTACACAATTCACGTTTCGGATGCTAACGCAGAGAACGGATTTAGAAATGACACACAAGAAGCCCATGTCTGGAAGTTTTTTGCAGGGTGGTTTCTTAAATGTCAGAAATACAAGGTGGGCAGTGCTTGCGGGGATTTGGATCGCGGTTGTGACGGTGCTTTTACCCAGCCAGGCGGATGAGGCCGACTCAACACTCGCTCCTGTCCGCACGGCCCGGGTGCGCGTCATCGACGGTATTCCTCGCCTTGTGATCAATGGCCAGCCAGTTGCGGCGCGGATTTTTTGGGGAGCCCCGGGCCGCGGTGTTGTTCGCACGGGCCCAGTCGGCCGGGAGATCACGTTCGAATTCACGGCCCTGGAAGATGGCGAGGGTCAAGCAACGCTCCATTTGCGATTTGGCTCTTTGCCAGGGTTGATTCTCATTGACAGCGTCCGAATCGTGGATGCTGCCACTGGCGAAAAGTTGTTTTCGTGTGATTTTGAAAGCGACGCCGAATTTTCCGCGAACTGGCATGTTTGGCCACCAGATAAGCGAAATACGGTCGGACATGTGGAGCGTCGCAAGGATTCGGGCGAGAATGGAACCGGGTGCCTGGCTGTGCGTCTCCAGGAGCCACCCGGCGGCCAATGGCCCGACTTTCATCTTTACTCCCGGCCGTCTCTCCCGATTGTCCGCGGCCACCGCTATCGTGTGACCCTCTGGCTCCAGGCGGACACGGAACGCAAGGTCAGTATTGCTGTATATCGGCCAGGCAATCCTTTTGTATTTCTGGGGGGACCACCGGGCCCGTTTCCTTCTCAAGTTCGGCTCGCTGCGCGGGCAGGAGTGAACCTGGTGAGCTTTCCAGTACCAATGCCCTGGCCAAAGCCCGGGGAAAAACCTGACTGGACGGCTGTCGACGTGATCTGTCGCGAGGTTCTGGAGAGCAACGCAAACGCCCTGCTCATTCCCCGAATTCCGATGGATCCACCGGCCTGGTGGATCGCGGCACATCCTGATCATGCGATGAAATGGGATCAACCGGGCCAGGACCGCGTGCCGGCATCGGTGGCCTCGACGCTGTATCGGGAGGAGGCCGCCGCACGCCTTCGAGACCTTGTACTCCATTTGGAACAAGTTTGGGGCGACCACGTGGCAGGATATCATCCCTGCGGACAAAACACGGGTGAGTGGTTTTACGAGGATACGTGGGGAAATGCCCTGAGCGACTACTCACCGGTCACGGTGGAAGCATGGCAACAGTGGCTCAAGTCAAAATACGCCACCGACGAGGCATTGCAGCGGGCCTGGGACAATCCAGCCGTTCGACTCAGCACAGTGGATCTCCCCACACCTCAACGCAGACGCTCCCAACCCTCGGGTCTGCTGCATCCGCCGAGGAGCGAGCAAGACCTGATCGATTTTGCGGAATTTCAGCAGGACATGATGGCCGACTGTGTCTGCCACTTCGCGAAGACGGTTCGAGACGCCTCCGAGGGGCGAAAGCTGGTGGTGTTCTTTTACGGGTACACTTTCGAATTCGGCGCAATTCACAATGGAGCCGCAACATCGGGTCATTATGCGCTCGCAAAAGTCCTTCGCTCGCCGGATATCGATATTCTCTGTTCACCGATTTCCTATTGGGATCGAGGGCTCGGCGGAAGTGCCCCTGCCATGTCGGCAGCAGAAAGTGTCATGCGGGCAGGAAAGCTGTGGTTGTTCGAAGACGATACCCGAACGTATCTGGCCAAGGATAGTCGTTTTCCTGGGTGGATCGATGGTGCCGACACACTTCCTGACTCGCAGTCGCTGCTTTTGCGGAACACAGCAGAGGTTGCCCTGCGGCATTTTGGGACATGGTGGATGGATCTTGGGGCCACCGGCTGGTTCGACGATCCTGAGCTCTGGAAGGTGATGTGCAATCTCCAGCAGCTGGATAAAACAATGCTTACCCTTGGCCCAGCATTCACCCCGGAAGTAGCAGCAGTGGTGGACGAGAAGAGCATCTTGCACGCGGCTTTTGGAAGCGATGTGGTGACGCGTCCTCTGATTTACGAGGTGCGACGCCCCCTCGGCCGTATGGGTACTCCCTACGGACAATACCTCCTTTCCGATGTGCTGAACGGCGAAATCTCAGCAAAAATGCTGGTGTTTCTGGCCGCCTGGCATCTCTCGAAGGGGGAACGCGACCAATTGCGCAAAACAACCGCGGGAAAGCTGAAAATCTGGTGCTACGCACCGGGATTTTTGACTGAACGCGAGGATCCAAAAACGGCCATGCAGGAATTGACGGGATTTGAACTGGAGGAACTCGTTGGGACACCGGCTTGGGCGGAACCTACGGACCGCGGACGACAGTTGGGCCTGACTGAAGCCTTTGGGGTGAAACGCCCAATCCAGCCGTTATTCGCGGTGGTCGATGCGAGACCAGGGGAAATTCTTGCTACTTATCCCAACGGGGCAGCGGCGGTCGTTTTGCGACGGCTTCCCGATGGTCCTTCCCTGTTTGTGGGAGTTCCCAATCTCACAAGCGAACTGCTCCGGCTGGCTGCCAGGCAGGCGGGGGTACATCTTTTCTGCCAGGAAGATGCCAATATTTATGCAAATGGGCCCTTCATTGCTGTACACGCCGCTCGTGATGGGGTTCTGACAATCGATACGGGAATGCCTACGCACGTTTGGGATTACCTAACCGGGGAAAGTCTCGGTCAAGGCCCCAGCATTCCTCTTGCCATGAAAAAAGGTGACACGCGCATTCTCGTATGCGGCGAGCGGATTGTCGCCACCGCGGCGGAGAGCAGCAGGGCAGGGGAGTGATTCGCCAATCGAATGAATGGGCTGATCTGCTCTTGGGAAAGCGGAGCCGACCGTCCTCCGGACAAGTTTCCTTGTACTATTTACCTAGACCTCGCATTTTGCCTACGTTTTTAGTTTCCTAGCCGATGGCGCCGGGAGCCGTCCCAATGCGATTTTCTTTTCCTGTTTGTCCGGTGGTTTGTTATTTGTCTGCCGATTCGTGCGTAGATACGTCAAGGACTGTAAGAGTGAAAACGGATTAGCCATTAATAGAATTCCGGCAAACATGTTTCAGCGTAACTCCAGGGGCGACTGGTACCATCACCGTGGGTGGCACCTGCCGTGCCAAAACTGGATTGGTGTTACCCGACACCACTGTGTTGAGCTATAAGCAATGAAATATTCAGATCTCGGTTGCGTCATGTCGGAGGTAGCCATGCAGTGCGGGGACTTCGAGCAAAAACTTCGCACCTACGAAAATGCGATGGCTCAGTTGCTGAAAATGATTCCGCGCGTCCGCCATTTGGTGGTTAACCGACTGAAGCGCGACACGGACGTGCCAGGCTTCGATGCGATGAAAAGTCGCTATGAATCCTTTTGCCAGCTTCGGCAGCGAGGACTGCAACCCCCGCTGGTGGTGACCATGTTTGGCCCAAGCGGAGCGGGAAAAAGCACTCTCTTCCGCTGGTTAACAGGAATCGATGTTCCCGCAGGAGAGGTCATCCGCCCCATGACCTATCATTCGGTTGTGGCCGTTCCCGAGAGTTTTTCCAAGCCCGATGTGTTGCAGCTTGTATTTCCCAATAGGAGGGTGGTGCCGCTTCGAAACCCGGAAGAAGTGGCTCAAAAGACGCAAGGAGACGGGCGAATCTTTTTCGCCCCCATGAAATCTCGGGCAGATTCGCTGCCTTTCATACTGGCCGACGTGCCGGACTTCAACACTGTCGAATGCGCCAATTGGGAGCAGGCCGAGCAAATGCTGTCTCGGGCAGAGCTGACCATTTTTCTTACCTACCCAGAAAGTTACGCTGATAAGCGCACGGTGGAGATGCTCGCTTGGTGCTGCCAGCTGAGCAGTAGGCTGGTGTACGTTTTGACCAAGACCTCTCATCAAGCCGCTGCGGCGATATGGCAGGACCTCCTGAAAAAAACCGGTGATCAGAAAGTCTTTGGCGAAACTCGCCGGGACGGTCGGTCCCTTCACGAGTTTCTCAAGGGGAGCCTCTGCTATTACAGCCCGCGACTCACTGGCGAAGGAGACTCACTTCGGATCGAGCCGCTCGAGGCGAACCAGCCCCCCTTTCTGGATCTGATCCGCGGTCAACCAGCCGAGGAGTTGATTCTCGCCGGGTTGGTCGAGTCCATTTATGTCGCGATACTGGCCTGCGAAGAGCTCTTGAAGCTCGGGCAGCTGTGTATTGAGCAGATCAGCAACGCTCTCGAGGATGCCAGGACATCATTAGACGAATCGGTGAAAAAAGTGGTAAGCGAAATCTATCCCCTACAGGACCTTATGAAGTTTATTGGAGAGGTCGCTCGAGAAAAATATCCGGGGGTCGTTCGTGGGGTCTTACGGAGCGTGAACAGAGCTGTTGGCAAACTGGTGACTCCTCAAGCGATAAAAGATAGGACTCAGAACATAGCAAAGCTCATCCAAGAACAGGGAAAACCGCTCGTGGAACTGGAAAAGGAGAAGTTTCGGGGCGGAGTCAAGGAATATGTTCAAAGAATACGGGGAGAATTTTCCCAAAGCCTGCCAGAACAATCATTCGGAGATTCGAATTCTGGTCAAAGGCCATTTTCCACCGAACAAACTCATGAACTCATTAGGTGTGTTCTCGCCCGACCTTGGCCAAGACCATCCAGTGGCTGGCAAGAGGCCGTGCGAACAGACGTGGAGAAGTTTCTCGAGGAGAATCCAGCGTTCGCGCGGTGGATGGCCACTCTGGACGACGCTGTCTGGACTGTGGGGACCGGCCTGTTCGTGGTGGACCTGTTGACCACCGGCGGCTTAATCTGGACCATCGGGGCATTGACCTTAGCAGGAGTTGGGGGCAGCGCACTGGCCCATACGGTGCGGGAAACCTTGCTGAAGAAACTGGACGAGATTGGCCGAAAAGCTCACGAAGCCTGGGTGGCTCAGCGATCAAACAAATTGCAAGCTTTTCTGGAGGAGCACTTTTTTAAAGCTCTATTTAAGCCGTGGCTCGAAGACGTTCGAACGGTCGCGATTGACGAAATCAAGAGAAGCCTCCAGGCGTGCGAAGAACTGAAACAACTCGTGAATGCCACACAATGAAGCAGGTTACTGCGGGCCCGTTGGGCAGCCGGGGGCAAATAAACAGTGGGGTGCACTTCTTCTCGGCAAGGTGCACGCATGGGCACGATTTAGGAACAGAACCGGAGGTATGTTGCGAATGACGATGCAGCAATCCTCTCCATCCCACAGTGATCATCCCATCTGGGTCGAGCAGCTTATCGCCGAGGCGGAGGCGATCCAGCGGATGGTAGGAAAAATCCACGGGGGCCGCTGGGTGAGCGACCTTTGCGACGCACTGGACCTGGCGGTGCGGGAGTTGCGGCAGGGACGGCCCCAGGGCGTCGCCCTCGTGACGTTGGTGGGCGGTACCGGCGTGGGGAAATCAACGCTCTTTAACGCCCTCATCGGCAAAATTAATGCCAGCCCGGTGTCTCATGATCGACGCTGCTTTACCGACAGGCCATATGTGGCCGTTCACCCGGCGGACCGCCCCCTGCTTGATTTCCCGGAAGAATGGCAGCCAGTCTACGTGGATATCCCCTTCAGGGGTTGGGCGATTTGCGATGCACCGGACATCAATGGCATTCTTGAATCAAACCGGCAACTGGCAAAGCAATTGATCGAAAAGTCACACTTTTTGATTTACGTGACGATGTCCGAGCGCCGGGCAGATTTTGATGTCCTCAAGGAGATTCGCAACTACGCAATCGCCAAACGCTGGTTGTTTGTTCTCAACAAGGCGGACGAAATAACCGATTTGTCCGCAGTGCGGGAAGATTTTTGCCGGCGCCTAACCGAGATCGGCTTTGCCCCGGATGAAGATGTCGTGTTCGTAACGAGTGCTCGAGCCCCGGAAAATAGCGAGGTTGCTCGGCTGCGCTATTTTCTGGTCGAACGCGATCCCCGGGAGGTGGCCCGCCTTGGCGCGCTGGATGCCTTCCTAGGCCGGTTGCAGGATGCCCTGAGCCACGAGCGGTTGCGTCGCTTGCGGGAGGCCGTGGATCGACTCAGTAAGTTTCAAGAAGAGCTCACGCGCGAGACCCGAGAAGTCTACCGAGAGGGTTTGCAGGATCCCGTGGCCGCCATGGCGATTCAACGGGTCATGAATGAGGCCATCTGGCAATACGTGGTGGACAAATCATGGGGGTTTGCGGCCCTCATCGCTTGGCTCCGCTGGCGCTGGAGTCGGTTTCGGTTGGCCTACGCCTTGCTCCGTTTAAGCACGAGCCGGTTTTCCCTCTTTCAGTTGCTTCACACTCTCGTCACCACATCCGCCGTGGTTTTCACCAATCTCCTGCCGATCTGGCAAATCACGCAGCACCTGGCCAGCCACTGCAAGGGGCAACTGGAACACATTCGCTTAGGTGTGAACAGTCTGTTAAAAGAACTGGGCCTGCTCGAATGGAGCGAAGAGTGTTCGCGGGACTCATCTCAACAAGCGGGCGCACTTGGGACCGAGCCTGCCATCCTTCCGCGTTGGCTGGCATCCCTGAGCAGAGTCTGGGACGTGGACGACCCGTTCGGTTCGGTCGCAGCCCTGCGAGCAGAAGTGGAGCGGACTGCTGTGGACGAGGCCCAAAAAGCGGTGGGTTCGGCGTGGGTCCAATTCATGGTCAACCTCTTGCCCTTTGCTGTGTCGATCGACTTTGCTGGCCGGATGGTCTATTTCTGGTGGCAGTCCGCCCCCTACTTGAGCGCCGAACCAGTTTTCCCTTCCAGCCACTTTTACCTTCTGACAGCCGTGATGCTCGCCATGACCCTTCTGCCCGGCGCGATTCTCATGGGACGCCGCGTGAGACGTTCGAGCAAGTCCCTGAACTGCAATCGGATCGTTGAGCAAGTAAAAGACTTCCCCGTTCTGGAACCGCTTGCGGCGGCTGAAAAATTTTGCCGTCAGGTCCTGGAGCGGTGCGAGAGCTTGCGCGACACGGCGGCCTGTTTCCGGCAATCACTTCAACTGGGTTTTGCCACTGTCCGGCCGAATTTTCATGGGGTGGCATTTACTAACGTAGAGAGATCGCTCGAGTCTGGTGTGTCAATCATGGAAGAGCCAGCCAACGGGCAACCTCAGCCGGCGGAAGTCAGCGACCACTGACAAAAGCGCGACGCGATAAGTCCTTTCCTGACCGGAATTTGCGGTAGTTGCGGGTCCTCACGACCGGGTGCCCCATCTGCCCACATTGGCAAACTAGGACTTGTGAAATCGTTGCCCACGGTGGCAACCACAGCGTGGGGAGCGATCAATCAAGAGAAGGGAACACTGCGCGACATGTTTGTCACTTTGTGGGGGGATGGAGAACTGGCAATCTCTGCGGTTAACGCTCCGGAGAACCGATTTCTGCCATTCTTCCAGGGTGGTGGCCAACTCGCGGACACGGTTTGGTTGCTCGGCAGATGGGGCCCGGGTTTGTTGAGGGGCCTCCGCAACGTGGTAAAGTTCCCTTCGAACATACCGCTGTTTCGTGCTCTGGTGCGGCTTGAACGGCCAATCGAGCGAGGGGGACATCCGGGGAACTGGTGCCCGGGCTGAGCCATGCCCAGCTCTTTCTTGGGCCTTTGAACGTCCAAAGGCTCGGTCCGGGGTACGGCGATTCGTGAATGGCCGCCACAATAGTTTGCGGTTGTAGCGCGTCATGTTGTTCGCAACAGTTAGGATAGCGCGGCTCACGACGTCCCGGCCTCGTGGTATCCTGCTGGTCAGGAGCCTCCTTGGATTTGCTGGGAATTTTTTGAAAACCCCCTCAGGTGGGTTATTGACAGGGTTGCAGGCGTTGGTACTATTGAGCGTGTTCAAATGGTGATGTGAACACCGGTAGCTGGTTTCGAAAAGGGGCGAAAAATTTTGATGGCGGGCTATTGACTGGGAGAGTTGGGGAATTACAATAGCTCCAGAATCGGAAGGAGCCGGGAGCAAGCGCACAGTGGAAAGGGAGCCACGGGGCAAAGCGTACAGCGGGGCCAGCGCTTCAATGGGTCGTGCAACGATGGTGAAAATACCCCGGCGAACAATTGCGACGCTGACGATCGCCAGCCTGGTGCTGGTATCTTGCGCGTCCACTTGTCATGCCGGGTGGATTTCCACTCTCGACTCCGCCAGCGTCTCGCAGATCCTCTTCGGCGACGACTTCGACGCTACGCTGGGCCAGAATGGCGCCGGTTCATTGTGTGGCGCGTCACAGGCACCGGCGGAGCATTCCGATAGCAAAGCTCCATGGTCTTGGCATCTGTCGCCGACGCTTGTGGAAGTGGCCGCCATGCAGGCCGGTCAATCCGCCGGGATGAGCGGCACGTCGCTCTCGATCACCGGCAGCAGTACCAGCAACTCCCAAGCGGCCCTCATCGGCCCACCGCTCGATCTCAGCGATCCGCCTGTCCGCGATCGCATTCTGGACGAACCCAAACTCATCCTGCCCAGCGGACCGGTCTTTGAACTCCTCCGCCCGGCGTAGCTCGGGCCATGGTTTCCCGAGGCTATGTCTGGGATTTCGCGTTTCTGGTTGGTTTATCAAGTGAGCGGAGGAATGTTATATGAGGCGTTATTTAGCTTTTGTCATTGCAGCGGCCATTGGTTTTTGCAGTGCGGCCCAGGCTCTGGCAGCCATCTATCCGTGGGATGCCATTGATTGGACCGGGCAATATGTCACGAAGATCAAGTTCACGAATAATGAAGTGGTTTGGAGTGCCGTTGATAATAGCTTCAAGCCAGCAAATTACACACCCCAGGTGGGCGATGTAGTTTACCAGATTTTCACCGCCACGACTATTGCATGGGAGACCGGTTCAGGGGATATTGTCAAGTGGACGAGCTCTGACGCTGGCGAGCTGACCGCTTACGCCGTGGCAAAGATAACCGGGGTTAGCAGTGGCGTGTATACCTTTGGGCCTTTTGGAGCAGGGACGGACCAACTTGGCTACACGTGGGCGACCGATGAGGTTGTGGCGCTGTTCTTTGATACCAACAAGAACTACACCGCCAACAGCGGCAATCGCACAACGGACCGACAAAGGGCGACTGACGGAACCCTTTTTGCAACATTCGGTTTTGGGGCGGCGGCCGACGCAGGACAGGGCGGTGCTACGGGTACGCCGTTGCTTCAATCTCAAGTGCTGACTACCAGTCCGTTACTTGTATTCACTTCTGGGGGACTTAACGTCAAGGCGTTGGGCGCTGCATTTTCGACTGTTATCTTCCGCCCGGTTGACCTGCCGGACCACGATTACAGTGCCACCTTGCAAAGCAATATTCAGGTCGCTTCACCCACCAACGATAACTGGCCACTCAAGAGCGAAGACCCGTTCCGCATCCGACCGACCCCCGAGCCAGGTGCGCTTTCGGCCCTGCTCGGCATCGCGGCTGCTGGCGCGATCGGTTTCCTCCGGCGGCGGCGTAAAGACACCTGACGTCGCTGTGGACCGGGGGGAAAGCCTCCCGGTGGAACGCGATTCCATCGGAGAATCGTTGTAGATGCGTGAGAGAATGTAACGCAAAATGAGGCCATCGCACTTGGTGGAAGGTGTCAAAGCCTTCCACCAAGTTTTGCAATTTGGATGTACAGTACGTCGCTTGGATTTGCTGATATCGTCGCACACGTAACGTTGTTTTGGGGGAATCCAGGGCAGGATGGCCCCCAAATGGGTTTCTAAGCATGGGTTTTGAAGGGGTGGGGATCCGATCGATCAGAGGAGTTCCGGATCAATGGGGCGACCGCGCCAGAGAGATTTGCGACAACGGGGAACTGTGACACTTCCGTCTCGACAAGTTCTATCCTCATCGCGAGCGCAACGAGCCACTCGCCGCGCCGATGCGCGAACCGATATCCGCAGGAGTTGCTCGGGAGAAAGCCGGCCTCGCTGGGGCAAGAGCCCGTGTGCGGGCGTTCCGACCGTAAATAGGTTGGGAGTTTGCGGTCGCGCCGGCAGTGCAATATTCCGGCCCCTTCCGGGTTTCCTCCCGAACCTGCGGCGCGATCCACCTTCGGTTTTCCCCGATTCGAGCAAGCCCGTCCCCGAATCAGCGCTGCCAGGTATCTCGTATGTGATTGGGCACGCGGATTGCATTCTTGACGAATTCGCGCGGACCCATCGGTCCAATCGGGGGACGCCCGGGGATTGGCTGCCGTGTAGTATTCCAGTTGTCTGCCGCGCCGGGTCGGCGTGGTACGGCTGACATCAACTGGTTGAAGGTCGCCGCGCAAATCGGTGAACGATCGCATCAGGGTTTCCCAAACGGGACTGTGTTACGCAAACCTTCTGCGCAACCCACAGGAACGGAGTGCGCGCGGAGGCTCGCTGAGTCTAAGCGGCAAGAACAAGAATAAGAAATGATGCAAAACGCAACAGAATTGCAGCCACAGGTCGTGAAAATGCAACACAGCGGAGACGATCGATCCGCCCAGGTGGCGAACAAACCGCCGGACAAGCGGATTTGGTTGGCGTTTTTGGGCCTTATCGTGCTTTTGGTTGTGATTTTCTGGGATGCTCTCTTCGTCCTCGTCCAACGATGGGCCAAGGATGCCGATTACCATCATGGATTTTTGGTACCGGTTTTCGCGGGATATCTTCTGTGGAGACGACGAAAGCTTCTCGGTGACCTCAGTTCGCTGGCCGTCACTCCGTCTGCCCTGGCAGCCGGGATCATGTGTCTCGTCCTGGCTGGGGTCACGCGAGCGATTTCCGTGCTCTACTACGTGCGGATCGTCGATCCGGCGGCGGTGATCCCTGCTTTTATGGGGATCGTCTTGTGTTTATTTGGGTGGCGAGGTCTTCGCTGGGCCTGGCCGTCGGGCGTGTTCCTTGTCTTCATGCTGCCCATGCCGGGAGCGGTGGCCACCTTGTTGAGTCATCCGCTGCAACGGGTGGGAACTCTCGCCTCCACTTTTATCATCCAAACCTTGGGGATCCCCGCTATCGCCGAGGGCAACGTCATCACGCTTCGCGAAGGACAGCTCGAAGTTGTGCGGGCATGCAGTGGTTTGAAAATGATGAGCCTGTTTTTTGCCGTGTGCTGGGGGGCTGCGTTTCTCAGCGATCGCCCCTGGCTCGATCGCCTGTTGATGATTATCAGCGCGCCCCCAGTGGCCCTCGTTGCCAATATCCTACGAATCACGTTGACCGCGGTCCTGGTCGAGTGGGGGCTGACCAGCGCAAATTTGGATCACGAACTGGCCGGTTGGCTGATGATGCCCATGGCGGTCTTCCTCCTGTACGGTGAAATGGCCCTCTGGGACAGGATTTTTATCCCCGCAGAACAGGGCCCACCTCCTGTAATCACAGGAGAGTCCCTGCCCAAGAGTCTTGCGGCTCGACGGACCAGGTCCCATTAAGGAATTTGGCACAAATCTTGCACCAGTGGGTCTTTTCTACCCCCTGGAGTAATTCCATCAGGCAAAAGGTTGCGTGCAAGTTTTCTGCTGGACATAATAGGACACTGAGACTGGTACGGCACCTGTGAGGTTGCTGACGTGACACCGGAACGAGAAGCAGGCATGAGTGAACATCAACATCTTCCGGCACCAATTGGCCAGGAGCGCATTGGGGCGGCGCGGCCGTCTGGGGCGGCACCGATTTATCTGGACGCGGAATGGCAACCCATTCCCGCCATGGAAGCAGGGCAGGGTTTCGGGGCGTATCTCCACGCTTTACGCAGGCGGTGGTTGGCCGTCGCGTTTTTGGGAATCCTGTGCGGAGCGGGAGCGGCGGCGGCCGCCTGGTTTCTCTTCATTCCGCAGTACACGGCAACGGCCCTCATTCGCGTTTCCTCGTCGGTTCAGTCGGTGCTGTTTCCCACGCAACAGGGGGCGGGGCCGAGTTTCGATATCTACAAGGCGACGCAGCTTGAATATCTTCGCAGCCGATTTGTGCTGGTGGCGGCTCTGCGACAGCCGGAGGTGGCCAGGCTTCCCTCCATCCGGGAGCAGATCGACCCGGTGCAATGGGTGAGCGAGCACCTGAGCGTGAGATTCCCGGGGAATTCGGAATTCATGAACGTGAGCTTCACAAGCACCCACCCTGAGGAAACCGCCGTGATTGTGAATGCGATTGTGGACGCGTACATGCGGGAGGTGGTCGATACTGAGCAACGGGAACGACGCCAGCGGCTGAGTGAACTGGATCAGCTCTATGCGGAAAAAGAGGCCGACGTCCGAAAGTTGGAAAACGATTTGAAGTCCCTCAGCCAGCAACTGGAAACCGGGGACAGTCAGGCGTTGAGTCTCAAACAGCAGATCACGTTGCAGCAGTTTTCAACGTATCGTAACGAGCTGATCAACGTCCAGTTGCGGATCCTGCGGCTTCAGGGCGAACTGTCCATCAAGAAGGCCATTCGGGATAAGGCCGCCCAAATTCCTGTCACTGATCGCGAGATTGAAGCAGCCGCGCGGACCGATCCCGTCATTCTTCAGCTCCAGCTTCGCGAGACCGAGCTGAAGAATTTGGTTGCGCAGACCCGTGATGTCGTACGGCCGGAGATCGCTTCCAGGTATGGGAACCGCTATCTCCAGGAACTGGCCGACGTACAGAATCGCATCAAGGTCCGGCGAGAAGAAATCCGCCAGGATTTGGAGCAGCGACGTGTCCGCGATCTGGACGAGGAAATTGAGAACATCAACTTTGAGCTTACCATCCTCGCACAACAGCAGGAGCAGCTTCAGAAGGAAGTGGAGAACGTCCGCCGTTCGGCAGAGACGTTCGGAAAGGGCTCCATCGAAGTGGAGTTTTTGCGAGCCGAAGTGGAACTGGCCAGAAAGACGCTGCAAACGATTGCTGAAGAACGCAACCGGCTGGCCATCGAACTGCGAGCGAAGCCCCGAATCACCGTAGTCCAGCGGGCAGAAGCTCCCCGGGTGGCGGATACGGACCGTCGCATTCAACTGGCGGTAATGGGTGGCTTGGCGGGGTTCATTTTGCCCGGTGCGTTGATT
>ERZ795043.524-NODE-524-length-29960-cov-30.409162_pt1 | contig 29960 bp, 27 predicted proteins | sample MGYA00375127_ERZ795043 | MGnify/ENA primary metagenome ERZ795043 (study PRJEB30172, sample SAMN05518447) | compost metagenome | isolation source: Feedstock adapted compost from Newby Island compost facility, Milpitas, CA | place: USA:Newby Island compost facility... | reverse complement strand
GGACCGGCTCAACCACGCCAGCCTGATCGACGCGGCGCGCCTGGCCGGCTGCCGCCTGCGCCGTTACCCGCACTGCGATGCCGAGGGCGCGTTGCGCCAGCTGCGCGGCGCGCAGGGCGGCGCGGCGATGATCGCCACCGACGGCGTGTTCAGCATGGACGGCGACATCGCGCCGCTGCGCGAACTGTCGCTGGCCGCGCGCATGCAGAAGGCGCTGCTGTACGTGGACGACGCCCACGGCGTCGGCGTCATCGGCCCGCAGGGCCGCGGCTCGGTGGCCGAGGCCGGCCTCGACCTGCGCGGCGTGCCGCTGCGCCTGGTGACGCTCGGCAAGGCGCTGGGCGGCTACGGCGCGGTGGTGGCCGGCGATGCCGACCTGGTGCGGCACCTGGCCGAAACCGCGCGCCAGTACATCTACACCACGGCCCTGCCGCCGGCACTGGCCGCGGCGACGCTGGCCGCGGTGAAGCTGGCGCGGCGCGAGGAATGGCGCCGCGACAAGCTGTCGGCGCTGGTCGCCCGGTTCCGCAACGCCGCGCGCCAGCACGGGCTGGAGCTGCTGCCGTCGGAGACGCCGATCCAGCCGTTGCTGTGCGGCGACAACGCGACCGCGCTGGAGATGTCGGCGCACCTGGAGCGCAAGGGCTTCCGGGTGGCGGCGATCCGCCCGCCGACCGTGCCCGAGGGCCGCGCGCGGCTGCGCATCACCCTGTCCGCCGCGCACGCCGAGGGCGACGTGGACGCGCTCGTCGAGGCGCTGGCGCGCGCGCGTGAGCATGCCGCGGCAAGGCACGGAGCCGTCGCCTGATGCTGAAGGTGGAGGTGCGCGGCGAAGGCCCGCCGCTGGTGCTGCTGCACGGCTGGGCGATGCACACCGGCGTGTTCGGCGCGCTGGCCGCGCGGCTCGGGCCGCGATTCACGCTGCACCTGGTGGACCTGCCGGGACACGGCTGGAACCGCGACAGCGCATTGCCGCTGGAGCCGGAAGCGGTGGTCGAGGCGCTCTCGCGCCAGCTCCCGCGCGGCGCGCTGTGGGCGGGATGGTCGCTCGGCGGCCTGTTCGCGCTGCACGCCGCGGCGACGCGCCCGGAGCTGGTGTCCGGGCTGGCGATGATCTGCGCGACCCCGCGCTTCGTGCGTGGCGACGACTGGCCGCGGGGCATGCCGCCGGAGGTGTTCCGCGGCTTCGCCGACGGCCTGCGCCAGGACTGGCGGGCGACGGTCGAGCGATTCATCGCGCTGGAGGCCTTCGGTTCGGAGGACGCCAGGGGCGAGATCCGCGCGCTGCGCGAGGAAGCGTTCGCGCGCGGCGAACCGGCGCCCCGCGTGCTCGCCGACGGGCTGGACCTGCTGGAATCGGCCGACCTGCGCGCGTCCCTGCCGGCGCTGGGCGTCCCGACGCTGTGGCTGGCCGGGCGCCGCGACCGCCTGGTCGACCCGCGCGCGATGGCGGAGGCGGCGGGACGCGTCGCCGATGCGCGCGTGGCGGTGCTCGAGCACGCCGGGCACGCGCCGTTCCTGACCCATGCCGATGCGGTGGCCGCGGAACTGCGCGCGTTGGGAGAGCGCGTCTTCGGCGCGGGGGCGGGCCGGTGATCGACCATCGCGACGACGGGATCTTCGACGCGCGCCACGTGCGCCGCGCGTTCGCGCGCGCGTCGCGAGGCTACGCGCAGGCCGCGGTGCTGCAGCGCGAGGTCGAGGAGCGCCTGCTCGAATCGCTCGACTACCTCGACGACCGCCAGCCGGAAGTGGTGCTGGACGTGGGGTGCGGCCCCGGCCGCGCCTCGCTGGCGATGCGCCGGCGCTGGCCGAAGGCGCGCATCGTCGCGCTCGACATCGCGCTGCCGATGCTGCGCCAGGTGCCGGTGCGCGAGGGCTGGAACCCGCTGCGCAGGCCGCTCGACCGCGTCTGCGCCGACCTGCGCGCGCTGCCGCTGGCCGAGGCCAGCGTGGACGTGCTGTTCTCCAGCCTGTGCCTGCAGTGGGTGGACGACCTGCCCGCGGCCTTCGCCGAATTCCGCCGCGTGCTGCGGCCCGGCGGCCTGCTGCTGTGCTCGACCTTCGGCACGGACACCCTGCACGAGCTGCGCGATGCGTTTGCGGCCGCGGACGAGGCGCCGCACGTCAGCCCGTTCGTGTCCATCGCCGCGTTCGGCGACCTGCTGATGCAGGCGGGATTCCGCGATCCCGTGCTCGACCGCGACGTCTTCGTCCGCGGCCACCCCGACCTGCAGTCGCTGATGCGCGAACTGCGCGCGCTGGGCGCGACCAACGCGCTGCGCGCGCGCCGGCGCACGTTGACCGGACGCGCGCGCTTCGCCGCGGCGGCCGCGGCCTACGAGCCGCTGCGCGGCGGCGACGGCCTGCTGCCGTCGAGCTGGGAAGTCATCACCGCGATGGCCTGGGCGCCGGAGCCCGGCACGCCGGTCCGCGGCCGCCAGGGCGAGATCGCGAGCTTCCCCGCCGACCGCATCCCCGTGCGCCGGCGCTGATCCCCCGCTTTCCGGTTGTGCCTGTGTCCGCGGGCTGCGCTTGCGCGCGTCCGCAGACGGGACGTTCCTGTCAGGACAGGATTGCTGGCGGTCCTGCTGCCTGTTCCACGCACGGTAGATGAGCCAGGCGGCAACCAGCCCGGCGGTCCCGGCAAGGATCTGATCCCAGTCCGGGGAGTAGCTGGCCCGGGTCAACTGGTCTTCCCACAACTCGTGCGCGAAATGAAAACCGGCCGTGGCCAGCCATCCAGACAGGAAGGCCCGTGGCGAGCCATCCATCGCGTAGAAGTAGAACGGCATGGACAGGCAGAACAAGGCGTGCGCGAGAAAGTAATGGGGCGTGAAAAGGAGCCCGATCGTGAGTTGCAGGGCTGTTACGAGCAGGCAGACGGCGACGAAGAACAGGAGCGAGAAAACCACGGTTTTTCTCTCGCGGGGGGACAGCCGTCTTGTCATTGCAGTTCTCCCTCTATGCACGTGCTGATCCGGATTGCAGGGAAGCACTGCCCCCGTCCCCGGGCCCGTGTCGGGCCGTGCGGCCCGACAAGCACGAATCTGCGACCGCCCCGGTGGCAAAAAACGGGTCTATCTGGCCCGTTTTTGGTGGCAATTCCCCTCATCCGGGCAAAAAAAGGGCCGCGCATGGCGCGGCCGGATGAGGGAACCCCTCAGGCGAGGGGGGGGAACTCCAGGTCAAGCTGGATAAATGTCTCGTCTTGACCGGCTGTCGCGGGGACGACCTCCACGACCACAGGCCCCAGGAGGTAAGGATCGGCCTGGTCGATGATCGCCCAGTGGATCGATTGCCCTCCCTCGAACCAGGGATACAGACCTTCTGCCAGGGGGTGGCGTTCTTTCCCATCGAACCCAGCCGGGTCCGGGGACTCTCTGGGAGGAGCCTCGGGGAGATCTGGCTCCTCCTGCTTGCCGGGGGTGGCCGGAAGGGCCGGTCCAGGCTCCGGAAGCGATTGCAGTTCCTCGCCCGGCAAGGCACCAGATGCCTCAACCGGAACAGGGGGCGGCGGGGTCTGCCCGGCCATGGCCTCCTCCTTGGCCGCTACCGCGAGCCAGGCGAAGAAGCAACAGGCGACGAAGCTGGACCCGAAGACAAGGATCGGGACGAAGTTCATTGCGGGCCTCTTTGCGGACATGCGCAACGGGGCCCGGACCCGTACACGGGACCTGACCCCGTGCACGGGTGGTTGGGAGGGGGAATCACCCCAGTCGCGATGAGCACATTGGCTCAACTGGCAAACTGATTAACAGATCACAAACGGACTTTCAAGGGCGCGCCTTGGAGGTAAAATGTCAGGGGAAGAACCTGTGGAGGCCCCATGTTTGCCTTAATCGTCTTTTCGATCGCCTTTGTCTTGGCAACTGGCTTTGCCATCCTCGCCGTCATCGCCTCGCAGGATGCCCCGATCAGCGACCGCAATCTAACCGATGAAATCCTTGAGGAGAAGAAAAGGGAGGAGATCGATAGAGAAAAGCCCATTCCTGGGGGTTCGGGGTGGTCTATCCCTTACTCCACTATGGTCCCTACCGACAACCCCATCATGCCGTGGGTCCGTGATATACACTCGTAAGCTTCCCCGTCAAGCAGGCATTTCAAAAGTAGAACTTCCGGCGACGCGTTGGCGGTACTCGGCCGGGGTCAGATCTCCGAGCGACATGCCGATGTTCCTTGATATGCTCTAGGGGCGGCTTTTTCCCGTTCTAGCGGAAGAGTGGATCCGGGTTATCAAATTGTTCCTTCAATCTTTGCCTGTCCGTGTATACGGGCATCACTCGCTCGCCCCATTGGTCGCCGGTAGGCAGAACGGGCATCTCTTCCAGCCGTTTCAATCGCCCGGCAACTGTCGCGGTTCGCAGTGTCCGTCCTTCATCATAGGACATGCCATCGAACACCCGCTTCTCATGATCGGGTAGGCTGTTGTAGACCGCTCTCAATTCACCCATCTGCTTCTCCGAAAGCGGCCCATATTTAGCGGCCATCAGGTAACCGACCGCTATTGCAAGCTGGCCCTCCAGCGGTTTACCGCTGGTGAAATAGCCCGATTCAGCCAGCTCGATGGCTTTGCCAACATTCGGATTGTCCCTCAGGTTCCCGGATGCGCCGTGGGCGGACCGCGCACGATATGCGTCCTGTGGCCGGCCATATCAGCCGGGGCTTCACGATGATGGATGAATCCGGGCGTTGTCCCGCCGGCGACACGTGCCGGTGCGCCGGCGCTCAGCCCGCGCCCACCTGCGCCAGCCAGTCCTGCAGGTTGTAGTAGTTCGTCACCCGCGCGATGCGGCCCTCGCCGCCGGACCATGCGATGTCGAAGAACGCGCCGCCCGGCAGCACGTAACGCTGGCCGCTGGCCGGCGGCAGGCCCTCGTCGGTGGACAGGTATTCGCCGTGGACCACGTATTCGGCGGCGGCGCGGGTGCCGTCGGGCGAGGCCAGCACTGTGATGTCGTGCAGCTGTTCGCGATAGCAGCGCGCCATCCGCCGCAGGAACGCGGCGAAGGCGTCGCGCCCGGTCTCGCGCGGGCCCTGGTTGAGGTCGTGGACGACGTCGTCGGTGAGCAGGGACAGCATGCCGTCCCAGTCGCCGCGGTTGAACGCGGCGTAGTAGGCGGTCACCAGGGCGATGGCGGAATCGTGCATGGGGATACCGGGTCGGGAGGGAAGGGGTCAGTTCGGGTCCACGAACAGGTCGCGGTGGAAGAAGTAGGTTTCGCGCGCGAGGAACTCCAGGCGCGTGCGCAGCGAGCGGAAGCGGCTGTTGGGCGTGGGCGAGCCCAGCGCGTCGATGCCGAGCCTGCGGCACAGGCGCAGCGCGCGCGCCATGTGCTGCGGGTCGCTGACCACGATCACGCGCCGGATGTCGTGCTCCAGCATCAGTCGCCGTGCCTCGCGCAGGTTCGAGTAGGTGGTGCGCGAAGTGGACTCGATCAGGATGGCGTCCTCCGGGACGCCGGCGCGCAGCGCGTAGCGGCGCGCGACCTGCGATTCGGAGAAGCGCGCTCGGCTGCCGCCGTAGCCGCCGGTGAAGATCAGCTTCGGCGCCAGCCCGCGGCGGTACAGGGCGATGCCGTGCTCGATGCGCGCGGCGAACACTGGCGAGGGTTGCGCGTCGTAGGCGGCCGCCCCGAGCACGACGATGGCGTCCGCGGGCGCGGCCTCGTCGCGCTGGCCGACGTGGTGGATGTAGGCGGCCACGCCCGCCAGCCAGGCCACGAGGGCCAGCAGCAGGCCCAGCGCCCAGCGCAGGAACCGCCCGCGGCGTTGCCGGCCTCGCCTCACCATGGCAGCGCGTCCAGGTCGAGGTTGCCGCCGGTGAGGATCACGCCGACGCGCATCCCGGCGAAGCGGTCGCGGTTGGCCAGCACCGCGGCCAGCGCGATGGCGGAGGACGGTTCCACCAGCGCCTTGGCGCGCTGGTACAGCAGCCGCATCGCAGCCACGGTGTCGGCGTCCCCGACGGCGAGGACTTCGGCGCCGTGCGCGCGCAGGATCTCGAAGTTGGGTTCGCCGAGCGTGCCGCGCAGGCCGTCGCAGACCGTGTCCGGCGTGAACGCGGTGACACGGCGGCCCTCGCGCAGCGAAGCCAGGGTTTCCGCCGCGCCGGCCGGTTCGGCCAGGACCAGCCGGGTGCCGGGCGCGGCGCCCGCGATCGCGATCGCGGTGCCGGAAGCCAGGCCGCCGCCGCCGACCGGCACCACCAGCGCGTCGAACGGGCCGTCGCCCAGCAGCTCCAGCGCCGCGGTGCCCTGGCCGGCGATCACGCGCGGGTCGGTGTACGGGTGCACGAGCCTCGCGCCCGTGGCCCGTTGCACTTCCTCGCACGCGGCCTCGCGTGCGGCGATGCCCGGCGCGCAGCGGTGCAGGATCGCGCCGTAGGCCGCGATCGCGTCGAGCTTGGCGCGCGGCGCGCCTTCCGGGACCACGACGTGGCAGGGGATGCCCCGCAGCCGGGCCGCGAGCGCGAGCGCGCCGCCGTGGTTCCCGGAGGAGTGCGTGACCACGCCGCGCGTGGCTTCCCCGTCGTCCAGCGAGAACACGGCATTGCAGGCGCCGCGGAACTTGAACGCGCCGGCGCGCTGCAGGAATTCGGCCTTGAACGCGAGCGTGCAGCCAGCCAGCCGGTCGATCCCGCGCGAGCGCAGCATCGGCGTGACGTGCGCGTGCGGCGCGATGCGCGCCGCGGCGCAGAGCACGTCGTCGAAACCGGGAAGCGGGGGCGGGGAGGTCATGCGGCGAAAGACTAGCGGATGCGCACCGGCGTGCGCATCCTGCATCTGGTCCGGCCGCGTCCCGTTCATGCGCGCGCGGGACGACGGCTGTTCAGCTTCATGCGCGGCCATGCGGGAGGGTTAAGCACGGATTCAATGCGCAAGGCCGAAGCTGCAGGCGCGAGAACAGGGGCGCCGACCATGAAACGTTTCCGGATTGCCGCCATTGCCGTCCTGCTGCTGGCCGGATGCGCCAGCGACTACGCCTACCGGAGCGGCGATGGCGACTACTACTACAGCCAGCCCGGCTACGTGTACGACGGGTACGACTACTACTACGGCGCCCCGTACAGCAGCATCGTCCATGCCTATCCGGGCGGCTGGTACGGCTCGGTCGGCCTTGGCTTCGGGTACGGGTACTACTATCGGCCGCCGTCCTGGTACTCCGGCTGGCCGTACTACTACTACCCGCATTACGCGTCGTGGTACTGGGTGCGCCCGCCGCGCCCGCACTGGCCGCACCGTCCGCCGCACCATCGCCCGGACAAGCCGGGCCGCCGTCCCGATCCGGGCGGCAGCGGCCCGCAGCGGCCCGCGGGCCCGGTGATGGGCGGAAAGCGTCCGCCGATGGTGGTGCGTCCGGCGCCGGCGTCCGGCGCCATGCCGCCACGCCCGGTTCCGTCCGGCGACAGGCCGTTGAACCCGGGCAGGCCGGCGATGGGTGGCCAGCGCCCGGCACGCCCGGCATCCCGGGGCCTGCCCCTGCGTCCGGATTCGTCCGGCGCCGTGCCGTTGGCGCCCGCCAGGCCGATGATGGGCGGCCAGCGCCCGGCCTCGCCATCGCCCGGTGCCACCCCGGCGCGTCCGGTCCAGGCCCGCCCCCTCCCGGCGTCCACCGGTGAACGGGCTGGCACCCGCCCCGTTCCCGCGCGTGTCGGCACTTCCGTGCCGCCGATGGCCCGTCCGGCGCCTGCCCGCGTGGAGCGGCCGGTCGCGCCGGCCCCGCGTCCCGCCCGCGTCGAGCGGTCCGCACCTTCCCGGCCGGCCCACAGACCGGCGGCTGAACGCGAGCCCTGATCACCGGGTCATGATCGTGATTGCGAACTGCGTCGCTTGCGCGAGGGGGAATCTGCCCTCAAGCTATACGAAGTGACCGGTTACGTCGCAATCCGACGTAACCTGCCAATGACAGCGTTTGCCGACCCCGGCGGGGCATACCGGATCCCCCCTGTTCCGTTCCCGCCGGGTGTCGGCGATCTATTCCCCCGGCCTGCCGCCTCATTCCGCCTGCAAGCGCCCTGCAAGCGCCGGGAAAAAACCGGGAAAATGCGGGAAAAAATCGGGGCCGGACGTCCCCCGACATCCGGCCCCTGTGCTTCCCCGCCTCGTGCTGGCCAGCCCTGTTCCAATTCTGGCCGCGCCCCCTACCGGCGCTGCCGAGGGCGGGTGCAACAATAAGCATGCAGGAATCGTGCCAACTTCCCGGGGCGGTGCCGGCCAGGCGCCGGCCGCCCGGAGCCCATGCCCATGACCGGATCCTTCCACCGCTACGACGTGATCGTGATCGGCGGCGGCCACGCCGGCACCGAGGCCGCGCTCGCGGCCGCGCGCGCCGGCGCGCGCACCCTGCTGCTGACCCACAGCATCGAGACCGTGGGCGCGATGAGCTGCAACCCGGCCATCGGCGGCATCGGCAAGGGCCATCTGGTCAAGGAGATCGATGCGCTCGGCGGGATCATGGCCCGTGCGGCGGACGCGGCGGGCATCCAGTGGCGCCGGCTCAACGCCTCCAAGGGCCCGGCCGTGCGCGCCACCCGTTGCCAGGCCGACCGCGCGCTCTACCGCGCCTTCATCCGCCGAGCGATCGAGCGCCAGCCCAACCTCCGGGTGTTCCAGGCCGCGGTGGACGACCTGGTGATCGAGGGCGACGCGGTCCGTGGCGCGGTCACCAACACCGGGCTGCGCTTCGAGGCGTCGGCCGTGGTCCTGACCGCCGGCACCTTCCTGGCCGGCAAGGTGCACATCGGCGAGACGCAATACGCCGCCGGGCGCATGGGCGACCCGCCCGCGACCACGCTGGCCGCGCGGCTGCGCGAACGGCCGTACTTCGTGGTGGACCGGCTCAAGACCGGCACCCCGCCGCGGATCGACGGGCGCACGCTCGACTACTCGGTGATGGAGGAGCAGCCCGGCGACGATCCGCGCCCGGTGTTCTCGTTCATGGGCTCGCGCGAGGACCATCCGCGCCAGGTGCCGTGCTGGATCACCCACACCACCGAGCGCACCCACGAGATCATCCGCAACGCGCTGCACCGTTCGCCGTTGTACACCGGACAGATAGAGGGCATCGGCCCGCGCTACTGCCCGAGCATCGAGGACAAGGTGGTGCGCTTCGCTGACAGGCCCAGCCACCAGGTCTTCGTCGAGCCGGAGGGGCTGGACGTGGTCGAGATCTACCCGAACGGCATCTCCACCTCGCTGCCGTTCGACGTGCAGCTGGAGCTGGTGCGCTCGATCCGCGGGTTCGAGCAGGCGCACATCACCCGCCCCGGCTATGCCATCGAGTACGACTTCTTCGACCCGCGCGGGCTGAAGTCCACGCTGGAGACCAAGTCGGTTTCCGGCCTGTTCTTCGCCGGCCAGATCAACGGCACCACCGGCTACGAGGAGGCCGCCGCGCAGGGTCTGCTGGCCGGCGTCAACGCCGCGCGCCACGCGCGCGGGCTTGAGCCGTGGTCGCCACGCCGCGACGAGGCCTACATCGGCGTGCTCGTGGACGACCTGGTCACCCAGGGGACCAGCGAGCCCTACCGCATGTTCACCAGCCGCGCCGAGTACCGGCTGCAGCTGCGCGAGGACAACGCCGACCTGCGGCTGACGCCGGTCGGTCGCGAGCTGGGGCTCGTGGACGACGAGCGCTGGGCGCGGTTCGAGGCCAAGCGCGAGGCGATCGCGCGCGAGACGCAGCGCCTTGGCGGGCTGTGGGCCTCACCGAACAATGCCGCCGGCCGCGAGGTGGTGGCAAAGCTCGGCATCGAGCTGGGCCGCGAGTCGAGCGGGCTCGACCTGCTGCGCCGCCCGGAACTGGACTACGCCAGGCTGGTCTCGATTGATGCGTTCGCGCCGGAAGCGCCGGTGGACCCGGAGGTGGCCGAGCAGGTCGAGATCGAGGCCAGGTACGCCGGCTACCTGCAGCGCCAGCGCGAGGAGATCGAGCGCGCGCGGCGCCACGAGGGCACGCCGATCCCCGTGGGGTTCGACTACGCGCAGGTGCGCGGCCTGTCCGCCGAGGTGCGGCAGAAGCTCGAGCGCGTGCGCCCGCAGACCGTGGGCCAGGCGCAGCGCATCCCCGGCATGACCCCGGCGGCGATCTCGCTGCTGCTGGTGCACCTGGAGCGGCAGCGCCGCGCGCGCGTGGCCTGAGGGCGCGTCACCGCGCCTGGCCAGCCGTCTCCTCCGCGGCCTCGCCGCCGTGGTAGCCGAAGCCGAAGCCGCGCAGCGCGTGCACCCGGATGCCCTCGAACAGCGGATAGCCGAGCTTCTGGCCATGGATGGTGCCGCGCACCGGCAGCGACAGCCACGCCGGCAGGCGCTGCTCCAGCTTGCGGTACAGCGCGTTGCCCGTCACCGGCGAGGCCATCAGCCAGGCGCACAGCAGGATGCCCAGCACCGGCGTGGCCAGGGTGATGCCGGCGAACAGCCCGGGGGTGCGGAACAGCGGGTAGCCGCGGAACAGCGCCAGCGTGTACAGGCCGAACTTGGCGATGTGGGCCAGCGCGCCGTACAGCGAGAACACCAGGGCGATGAACGGCACCAGCAGGGCGCGGCGGGCGTCGCGCCCGGCCTGCACATCGCCTTCCAGGGCCAGCTGGCGCGCGGTCTGGCATTCGGCCTCGCGGTCGTAGACCTCGCGCTTGAACGCCGCCGCGTCACGCCCGGCGCGGCCGGCGTCGAAGGATTCGATGCAGGTGTAGCCCAGCACGCGCAGCAGCGGCGCCTGGTGCTCCGGCTCGGTGTACAGGCTGTTGACGTGGTCCGGCAGCGCCACCCCGCGCAGTCCGGGGATGTGCTCGCCCACGGCCTGCCGCAGGCGGGTGCGGGCGTCCTCCAGTGGCCAGCGGCTGGCGGCGGCGATGAAGCCGGCACGGTCGGCCGGGTGCCAGTCATGCGGCACCGGCACGCCGTTGCCGCGTACCTGGCTGCGGATGCTGGCGTGGTAGCGGCGCGGCGGCGCGTCCGGGTTCAGGCCGCGCCGCCGCAGCTTCTTCCGGTACTGCTGCCACTCCCCGCCGGCCTTGGCCTGGATCTGCGCGCGGGTCTGGTCGAAGGGCTGGTACAGCGCCGCCAGGGAGCCGTACAGGTCGACGTAGTGCCGCATGCGTTCGTTGGGGTCGCCCATGGCGCTGACCACCAGCTTGCGCGTGACCTCCCCGCGCAGCGCCGGGCCGAAATCGGCCTCGACCCGCTCACCCAGGCCCGAGCCCAGCAGCGGGAACACGGCCAGGAACGCCTTGCCGTCCGGCCGGACATCCGCGCCCGGTCCACGTCCAGGCCTTCCAGCTCCACCAGGTTGCGATGCAGGCCGTTCTGCAGCAGCACCAGGTGCTGGGCCGAACGCAGCTGGGCCGGCGTGCCGCGCGCCACCAGCCAGCGCACCAGCGCCTCCTGGGCCACGTACACCGCCACCATCACCAGCAGCGTGCGCAGCAGCAGCACGAACCAGGCGCGCAGCCGACCACGGGTGCCGTCGTACAGGCGGCGGATCCAGCCCGGCCAGAGGAACAGCGCGGCGGCGAAGCCGGAGATGCCGCGGCCCCACAGCTCGATCGCGTCGATCTCCTCCAGCGTGGCGCCGCCGCCGGTGTGTACGGAAGGCATCCGAGGACCGATGGACGCCGCCATCGCGCGTCCATTGGGTTTGGCTTGCTGGTGGCCACACGGGCGCCGGTGCTCTATCCATCGTGTGGTGCGTGACCGCCTCGGTCATCGCGGCATCGTTAAGCTGGTAGCCGCTGGGACTGCGGTGACCAGGTGTTGGATGCATGGAAGGCGGAACACACAAGCGGCCCATACTCGCAGCGGCACTTTCCCTCCGGAACCATTGAGTCTGCACCGGCGCGTTGCCGGTGTATTCATCTGCCGTTTACATGGGTCCGTATAATCGGGCGCATGCCTCTGCGCGCACTCCTGATGCGGTTGCTCCTGATCGTAGCCTTGCTGGCTAACGGTCCGGGCATCGCTGGTGCGTCCATGCACATGACGGAGCACCCGAGCAACTCCCCGGGTGACGCCGCCCACGTGACAGCGACGCAGACAGCGGCCGACTGCCACGGGGCCGGAGTGATCGCTCCGGTGACCGACGACCACCATCATCCGCAGGCCGCTGATCACACCGGGACAGCACCACCGTTGGGCGACTGTTGTGAGACGGGCAATTGTGGTGCCTGCATGCACCACTGTTGTTCAGCGGCAATCGCCGGGTCGGCACTCGCCGATTTCACCACCCGGTACCGGCACACCGCCGAACCGTTCCTGTCAGTGCACGCGTCCGCGGCCCTGACCAATCTCTTCCGACCTCCGATCGGCTAAGTGTCGCCGCGCGCCTTTTAAGGCGCTGATGGGCCCTGTTCGCTGCTCCGCACTGACAGGGTAACGCTCGTCCCGCGAGCCTTCGACCTTTCCCGGAGTTCCCATGTCATCCGATTCTTTCGGCCGTGCCGAGGGGCTGTCTTCCCCGTCGCGCCGCCGCTTCGTCCAGGGCCTTGCTGTTGGCGGGGCCGTCGCAACCTTGGGCCTGTGGCCCCGTTCCAGCTGGGCCGTCAAGGCCGAAGGCGTCCCCAATGTGCTCTCGGGCACCGAATTCGACCTGACCATCGGCGAGACGCCGATGAACTTCACCGGTGCCACGCGCCCTGCGATCACGGTCAACGGATCGATCCCAGCGCCCCTACTGCGCTGGCGCGAGGGCACCACGGTCACCCTGCGGGTCCGCAATGCCCTGCCCCCCGGCTCGATCCATGGCGACCAGACATCGATCCACTGGCACGGCATCCTGCTGCCGGCGAACATGGACGGCGTACCCGGACTCAGCTTCAACGGCATCAACCGCGGCGAGACCTACCAGTACCGCTTCAACGTCGTACAGGGCGGCACCTACTGGTACCACAGCCACTCCGGTTTCCAGGAGCAGGCCGGCCTCTACGGGCCGCTGGTGATCGAGCCGCTGGAGCCCGAGCCCTTCGCCTATGACCGCGATTACGTGGTCATGCTCAGCGACTGGACCGACCTCGATCCGAAGCGCCTGTTTGCCCGGCTCAAGAAGCGGTCGGATTTCGACAACTTCTCCAAGCGGACGGTTGGCGACTTCTTCGCCGACGTGAAACAGCACGGCCTGGCCGCCACGGTCGAAGACCGCAAGATGTGGGGCCGGATGCGGATGACGCCGACCGACCTGTCGGACGTCAACGGCAACACCTACACCTACCTCATGAACGGCATGACCTCGCTCGGCAACTGGACCGGGCTGTTCCGGTCGGGCGAGAAGGTCCGCCTCCGCTTCATCAACGGCTCCGCGATGACGTACTTCGACGTGCGGATCCCGGGCCTGAAGATGACCGTGGTCGCAGCCGATGGACAGTACGTGCATCCGGTTTCGGTCGACGAGCTCCGCATCGCCACCGCCGAGACCTTCGACGTCATCGTCGAACCCACCGGGCAGGATGCGTTCACCATTTTCGCCCAGGACAGCGGCCGTACCGGCTACGTCAGCGGCACGCTGGCCGTGCGCGAAGGCCTGCGCGCGCCGGTGCCCGCGGTCGACCCGCGCCCGATCCTGACCATGGCCGACATGGGCCACGGCGGAATGGGCGGCGGCGGTCACGACATGTCCTCGATGTCTAGCTCAATGGCTGGGATGGACCACAGCGGCCACGACATGTCGTCGATGGCCGGAAGCGCAATGGCCGGCGGAAGCATGGCAGGCATGGATCACGGCGCCGGCGGAATGCAGCAGCACCCGGCCACCGAGACCGGCAACCCGCTCGTCGACATGCAGACAATGACACCCGCGCCCAAGCTGGACGATCCGGGCATCGGCCTGCGCGACAACGGCCGCCGCGTGCTCACCTACGCCGACCTGCGGAGCACGTTCCGCGATCCCGACGGGCGTGAACCCGGCCGCACGGTCGAGCTGCACCTGACCGGCCACATGGAGCGCTTCGCCTGGTCCTTTGACGGAGTGAAGTTCGCTGACGCGGAGCCCCTGCGCCTCAACTACGGCGAGCGCATGCGGATCGTGCTGGTCAACGACACGATGATGTCGCACCCGATCCACCTCCACGGCCTGTGGAGCGACCTCGAGGATGAATCCGGCAACTTCATGGTGCGCAAGCACACCATCGACATGCCGCCTGGTACGAAGCGGGCCTTTCGCGTGCGCGCCGACGCGCTGGGTCGCTGGGCGTTCCATTGCCACCTGCTTTACCACATGGAAGCCGGCATGTTCCGCGAAGTGCGGGTGGAGGAATGAACGCCATGACCCTATCCCGCCGCAACCCGCTCACCCTCGGCTTGGCCACCGCGCTGCTCCTCACTGCCGGTGTCGCGCCGGCGTGGGGCCAGGAGACAGATCACGCCTCGCACCATCCGGCAGCGAAGCCGACTGCCGCACAGTCGCAGGCCAAGCCGGTTGACCCACGCCCCAGCGACCATGCGCACCACGCAACCCCGTCAAAGCCACCGGCGGAACCGATGGAACATGGAACGCAGGATCACGGATCCATGGACCACGGAAACATGGACCACGGCGCCATGAAACAGGGGGCGGCGGACCCTGCCGGCAGCGATCACTCCACGATGGACCATTCCTCGATGGATCACTCTGGAATGGATGGATCGAACATGGACCACTCGGGCATGGATCACGCTTCCATGGGCCACCAGGCAGGTGCCAGCCAGGATCTCCCGGCCACGGCCGAACCACACGAGCCTATTCCTGTCGTCACGCCGGCCGATCGGGCCGCGGCGTTCCAGGACCTCGATGCGCACGTAATGCACGGCGAATCGATCAACTCCTACTGGTCGCTTGACCGGCTTGAGGCCTGGGACGCGGATGAGGACGGCACCGGCATGGCCTGGGAAGCGAAAGCCTGGGTCGGCTCCGACTTGAACCGGCTCTGGCTGCGCAGCGAGGGCGAGCGGGTGAGTGGATCCACCGAGTCGGCGGATGTGGAAGTCCTGTACGGTCGGGCCATCGCCCCCTGGTGGGACGCGGTCGCCGGTGTCCGCCATGACTTCGGTTTCGACGGCGGTCCATCGCGCACCTATGCCGCGCTTGGCGTCATTGGTCTTGCCCCGTACAAGTTCGAAGTCGAAGCCACGGCCTACCTGGGCGAGTCCGGCCAGGTCGGACTCGGGGCGGAAGCCGAATACGAAATGCTGTTCACCAACCGGCTGATCGGCCAGTGGCTGGTCGAGGGCGAAGCCTGGAGCAAGGACGATCCGGCGGTTGGAATCGGCAGCGGGCTGAGCAAGGTCGAAGCCGGTTTCCGCCTGCGCTACGAGTTCCATCGACAGTTCGCGCCGTATGTCGGCGTGGTCTGGGAGCGTGCCTACGGCGGAACGGCGGACCAGCGTCGCGCACGGTCCGGGGACGTCCACGACACCCGGGTCGTGGCCGGCGTCCGAATCTGGTTCTGATGGGAGAACACACATGCAACCAAAGACACGCAAGCGTGTTTGGTTGATCGGGGTTCCGCTGGTTGTCGTGGCCGGTACGGCGGGCTTCATCTGGGGCGGCGTGTACAACGTCGCCGCCGATGACATGCACACGAAGCCCGTGCATTTCCTGCTCGAAACCGCACGCGAGCGCTCCATCCTGGCGCGTGCGGGAAGGTTGGACGTCCCGCCGGGCCTGGACGATCCAGCGAGAATCGTGCAGGGCGCGGGCAACTACGCAGCGATGTGCGCCGGGTGCCACCTGGCCCCGTCGATGGCCGAAACCGAGTTGAGCCAGGGCCTGTATCCCACGCCGCCGGACCTCAGTAAGCACAAGGTCGACGTGGCCAAAGCGTTCTGGGTGATCAAGCACGGGATCAAGGCCAGCGGCATGCCCGCCTGGGGCAAGAACATGAGCGACGAGGACATCTGGAACATGGCCGCGTTCCTGCAGGTGCTGCCTACGCTCGACGCGACTGCGTACAAGGAGCTGGTCGACAGCAGCGAAGGCCATTCGCATGGCGGCGGCGAGACGCAAGGCCACCATGACGACGAAACGGCCGAGGACCACGTTGCCCCCTCCGAGCCGGGCAACAACTCCATGCCGCATGCGCACCCGCTGGGTGTGGCCGATGATCACCACGGCCCATCACCCGGCGACACGGAAGTCGGCTTGGTGGACCACCGCCATCCCGACGGCAAGGTGGAGTCGCACCCTCCACCACGCACGCCCGAGGCCGGTGACGGCCATGCACACACCCATTGATCTCCTTGGAGCCCGCGCAATGAACGCAACAGCAATCTCCTTCACCTTGGCGCTGGCACTGGCCGTCGTGTCCCCCGCAATGGCGCAGGCGACACCGTCGCATGCACATCACCCCGCCGCTGCGGCAGCGGCGGACGTAGACGTGCCGGCCGCCGCGAAGGCCGCCGTCGACGTGGCGGAGCGCTTCAACGCCGCCCTCTCCAGCGGCGACCTGGCCACGGTCGAAGCCCTGCTCGCTGCCGACGTTCTCATCCTCGAGTCCGGAGGTGCAGAACGCAGCCGCGAGGAATACATGGGCCATCACGCAGTCAGCGATGCGGCGTTCCTCAAGGGCGCCCATCGCCAGCTGCTCCGTCAGCGTGCACGAACCGCTGGCGAGTTCGCGTGGGTCGGAACCGAAAGCGAGCTGCACGCCCAGCAGGACGGCCAGCCACTGACCGTCCAGAGCACCGAGACGATGGTGCTGAAGCAGACCACGGACGGCTGGCGGATCGTCCACATCCACTGGTCCTCGCGGACCAGGCGCTGAGCGGAGAACCGGAAATGAAAGCCTGCAGATTGAACCGACTGGCGTGGGCGGCTTTTGCGGTCGCCGGCTTGGGTGCCTGCACCCAGACGGCGACACCCGCGCAATCCACCATCGCACCCGCTGCACAGGTCGTCTCTGAAACAGCCGACGCCACTCCCGCTGCCCTGCCACGCATGACCGTCCACAAGACTCCGACCTGCGGGTGTTGCGGTAGCTGGGTCGACCACGTGCAGAAGGCGGGCTTCACCGTGGATGTGCACGACATGGATGACCTGGGTCCGGTCAAGGAGCGTCTGGGTGTCCCCTATGCAAAGGGCTCCTGCCACACGGCCGAGGTCGGCGGATACCTCATCGAGGGCCATGTCCCGGCCGAGGACATCAAGCGCCTCCTCGAAGAAAAGCCGGACGCACGCGGCCTGGTCCTGCCGGGAATGCCGCTCGGCTCGCCAGGCATGGAGGTCCCTGCCGGGCGACAACAGCCGTACACGGTCGAGCTGGTCCGTCACGACGGAACCACCGAACCCTTCGCACAGCATTGATCCGTCGGAGCAACAGGGGCGGTGTTGCGGGCGCGCCGAGTCTCGTCCGCGAGGAAGAAGGAGAACCACATGACCCACCATTCCGCGGCACACCGGTCCCAGGCCATGAACGAGTGCATCGACAACTGCACGCAGTGTCATGAGATCTGCCTGGAGACCATCAACTATTGCCTGACCAAAGGAGGTGCCCACGCGGCCCCGGAGCACATCGCACTCCTTGCGACGTGTGCCGATATCTGCGCAACCAGTGCCGACGCGATGCTGCGCGGTGCCAGCGTTCACGACGTGGTTTGCGGTGCCTGCGCGGAGGTCTGCCGCCAGTGCGCCGATGCATGCGACGCCATGAACGACCCGGAGATGGCGCGCTGCGCCGAAGTTTGTCGCCGTTGCGCGGAAAGCTGCAGCGCCATGGCGGCTTGACGCGTCGAGGATCCCGCCTGAGCAGGCGGGATCCTCATCTGCAATATCAAAGCTGACCAACCGTGTTTTCGGTGACAGCCCGACATCCAACGCATGTCGGGTCCAACACAGCACGGCCCCCAACGGGGCTTAGCATCACATTCGCAATGAGGATTAATCACTATGAGATCATCAAACGTCCTTCGCTCCTTCGCGCTCGTCCTCGCGATTGCGGCTGGGCAGTTCTCCCTGCAGATCGCGCACGCCCACGCCGCGCTGCAGCAGTCCACACCGGCGGCAAATGCGGTGGTGGCCTCGCCAGACCAGATCGATCTCGTATTCAACGAAACATTGATTCCGCGGGCGTCGCGTCTCAAGTTGCTCATGAAGCACGGGAGTTCCACCATGCCGATCGAGAATTTCACGACCGAGATCGTCAACAACGGCAAGACCCTGCGTGCCAAGTTGCCCCAGCCGCTGGCTCCGGGCGTCTATACCGTGGAATACCGCGCAGTCGGTGGCGACAACCACCCCATGACGGGCAGTTTCAGCTTCACGGTGCGCTGAGGAGCCACAAATGCTCGACCTGTCGGCTTATGCAGTGAGGTTCCTGGAATACCTAGTCCTCATGGTTCTTTTCGGGGTCCCATTGCTCGGGTGGTACGGTTCGCGTCGAGCGGCACTCACCGATGCCCTGGCCGGATGGCCACTTATGGGCGTTCTGTTGGTGAGTGCCACCGTCGGTCTCGTGCTCACCGGGGCCGAAGTCGTCTTCAAGACCGCGGGCATCATGGGGATGCCGGTCGCCGACGTTGATCGCGCATCGCTTGGCTGGTATCTGCTCGAGACGTCCGCGGGCCGGGCAGCGATGGCGAGAGGCGCGCTGCTGCTCGCCCTGATGTTTGTGCTTGGATGGCATCGTCGCCGCGGGAAGGTGGAGCCCGCCTTCCCGCTGGCGGTGACGCTGGCGGGCGGCGCACTCGCTTCTCTGGCATGGAACGGCCACGCGGCCGCTGGTGAGGGCGTGGCAGGCGCGGTCCGGCTTGCTGCGGGCCTTGTCCATCTTCTTGCGGCAGGCGGCTGGATCGCAGCGGTCCTGATGTTCCTGGGGATGCTCCTGCGCGGCAAGGAGGCCTCCGGCAGCGGGCGTCTGCGATCAACGCATGACTTTCTGCATGGATTTTCGACGCTGGGAACGATTTTCGTTGCTGCGCTCGTCGTGTCCGGCATCGTGCACTACGGGGATCTCACCGCGTGGTCGTTTTCGGCCCTGTTTCAGAGCACCTACGGGAAGTTGCTGCTGTTCAAACTGGCTCTGTTCGGCGGAATGCTGGGCCTAGGGGCGCTGCACCGATGGACGCTGGTGCCGCGCCTGGGACGGGCGCTGACCAGCGGAGATCCCGCGCAGGAGGTGCGGGCTTTGCGGCAGAGTGTTACGGCTGAGGCCGCGCTGGCCATCTTGATCCTGGTTGTTGTTTCAGTGCTCGGGACGCTCAGCCCCGAATAGCTGTGTAACCCCCAATGGCACACTGCCTTGGCAGTCCATCCCCACTAAAGCGAGCATCGGCATGAACTCACCGTCGTCCCATGACCATCACTCCGCAGGCGCTGTCCCTGTCGAGACTGCAGATGGACGGGTAACCGACCCGGTCTGTGGCATGCAGGTAGATCCCGCCACCACGCCGCATCATGCGGACCACGCCGGCGCCCATTTTCACTTCTGCTCGGAGCGATGCCGCGCGAAGTTCGTGGCTGATCCCGAGCGCTACCTGACGTCCCGGGACGAACCCGAGGTGGCACGGCCCGGCGCCATCTACACCTGCCCGATGCACCCGGAAGTTCGACAACAGGGTCCAGGCAACTGTCCCTTCTGCGGCATGGCGCTGGAGCCGGAAATGCCCAACCTGGAGGACGACGACAATCCGGAACTTCGCGACTTCTCGCGCCGGTTCTGGTGGACGCTTCCGCTGACGGTGGTGACGCTCGTGCTGGCCATGTTCGGCCAGTACCTCCCGCGTATCGTGCTGGGCGGCGTGCAGATCCTGCCGCTGTCGATCGACCTGCAAACCTGGGTCGAGCTGGTCCTGACCACACCGGTCGTGCTGTGGGCCGGCTGGCCGTTCTTCGAGCGCTGCGTGGAGTCGATCCGCAACCGCAGCCCGAACATGTTCACCCTCATCGGGATTGGCGTTGCGGCCGCCTTTGGCTACAGCCTGGTCGCCACGCTGGCACCCGGCTTGTTCCCGCCGTCGTTTACCGAGCACGGGCGCGTCGGTGTGTATTACGAAGCGGCAGCGGTAATCGTATCGTTGACGCTCCTGGGCCAGATGCTGGAGCTGCGGGCACGTTCGAAAACCTCCGCGGCGATCAAGGGCCTGCTCGGTCTCGCGCCCAAGGAAGCACGGCGGGTCAACCCCGACGGTACCGAGGAAGACATCCCGCTGACCCACGTGCATGTCGGCGATCACCTGCGCGTGCGTCCTGGCGAGAAGGTGCCGGTGGATGGCGAAGTGGTCGAGGGCCGCTCCAGCGTCGACGAATCGATGCTCACCGGCGAGCCGATCCCGGTCGAGAAGACCGCGGGCGACCAGGTCATCGGCGGGACCCAGAACGGCACTGGCGCACTGGTGATCCGCGCCGCCAAGGTGGGTTCCGATACGGTGCTGTCGCAGATCGTGCAGCTGGTCGCGCAGGCGCAGCGCTCCCGCGCGCCGATGCAGCGGATGGCTGATACCGTCGCCTACTGGTTCGTGCTCGCAGTGCTGGCGATCGCGGTGGCCACCTTCTTCATCTGGGGCTTCTTCGGCCCGGACCCGGCCTGGACCTTTGCCATCCTGAACGCGGTCTCGGTGCTGATCATCGCCTGCCCCTGCGCGCTGGGCCTGGCGACGCCGATGTCGATCATGGTCGCCACGGGCAAGGCGGCGCAGGTGGGCGTGCTGTTCCGCGATGCCGAGGCCATCGAGCACATGCGCCGCATCGACACCCTGATCGTCGACAAGACCGGCACGCTCACCGAAGGGCGCCCGGCCTTCAAGGAAGTCGTGGCCTTCGAGGGCTTCGACGCCGACCAGGTGCTGCACCTGGCGGCCAGCCTGGACCAGGGCAGCGAGCATCCGCTGGCCGATGCCATCGTGGCCGAGGCCCGACGCCGGAACTTCGAGTTCGACCGCGTGGAGGACTTCGACTCGGTGACCGGCATGGGTGTGCGCGGAACCGTAGCGGGTCACGCGCTTGCGTTGGGCAATACCGCACTCATGGATGATATGGGCGCCGATCCCGGTGCGCATCTCGACGTCGCCGAGCGTCTGCGCCGCGAGGGTGCTAGCGTCATGTTCCTCGCCGTGGACGGTCGCTTGGCGGGTCTGATCGCGGTCGCAGACCCGATCAAGGCGTCGGCCGCGACCGCCATCAATGAGCTGCACGCCGCCGGGCTGCGCATCATCATGGCCACCGGTGACGGGCTCACCACCGCACGGGCCGTAGCCACCGAGCTAGGCCTGGACGAAGTGCATGGCGAGGTCCGCCCCGAGGACAAGGCCGAACTGGTGCAGCGCCTCAAGGGCGAAGGCCGGCGGGTGGCGATGGCCGGCGACGGCATCAACGATGCTCCCGCGCTGGCCGCCGCCGACGTCGGCATCGCCATGGGCACGGGCACCGACGTCGCGATGTCCAGCGCCCAGATCACCCTGGTCAAGGGCGACCTGCGCGGCATCCTGCGCGCCCGCAAGATCTCCCAGGCCACCGTGGCCAACATGAAGCAGAACCTCACCTTCGCGTTCCTGTACAACGCGCTTGGGGTGCCGGTCGCGGCCGGGGTGCTCTACCCCGCGTTCGGGATCCTGCTGAGTCCGATGGTCGCGGCGCTGGCAATGAGCTTGAGTTCGGTATCGGTGGTGGCCAATGCACTTCGCCTGGCCAAGTCGGCCGCCGTACCGCCCTCGCCGACGGCACCCGTGCGGGACCGTACCTTGGGCCTCGCCAGGGATTGACTTGAGTCGGAAAAGATGTCCGCAGCGCTCACACGTCGTTCCGCGACCTTCCTGTTCGTGCTGTCGTTCGTCGCCGTGTACCGCGAGGTCTTCGAGACCATCCTGTTCTACGCCGCGATGTGGAACGAACAGGACAGCTCCGCGATCCTCGCCGGGCTGGGCTTGGGCCTGGCCGTCCTGGCCGTCATCGCATTCGCGCTGCTGCGACTGGGAACGCGCTTGCCGATCGGCCAGTTCTTCCGCTTCAGCTCGATCCTGATCGCCGTCCTTGCCGTGGTGCTTGTGGGCAAGGGCGTGGCGGCGCTGCAGGAAGCCGGCTGGATCAGCCAGGCCTTGGCTGCTGTGCCACAGATCGAGTGGCTGGGCCTTTACCCGACGTGGCAGTCGATCCTCGCCCAGATCGCCGTCGCGGCGATCGCCGTCCTCGGCTTCGTCGCCAATGCGCGTGGCGCAAAGGCCATGCCTTCCGCGCACGAACGTCCGAGAGGTAATGCATGAGTGCAGCACTTCGCCAGGTGGTGATTCGTTATGGGAGCTATCCCGTGGTCATGCTGCCGGCGGCAGTCGCGGCCGTAGCCGTGGCCAGCAGCGCCCTGCCCGCGTGGCCCGCGCTTGCCTTGATCGCATCCGTTGGTGTCACGGCCGTGGCCTTGCTGGAAAGGCTCTCCCCTTACGAGCCCGAGTGGCAGAGGGACCATGGCGACCTGAATGCTGATGTGGTGCATGGCGTCGTCAACTTCGGTCTGCTTGCGCTGGCCGGCGTGCTTCTCCATGCGCTGCGCCAGTTCCTGCCTATCGACGGCGGGTGGCCCCACCAGTGGCCTGGCGCGATGCAGCTGCTGCTGGCCGGGCTGATTGTGGATGCAGGCCTCTATACGATGCACCGACTGAGCCATCGGTACGCCTGGGCGTGGCGGCTGCATGCGGTACACCACGGTGCCGAACGTCTCTACTGGCTCAACGGCGAGCGGCGTCATCCGCTGAGTGCGTTGCTGATGGCGGGCCCTGGCCTGGCGGTCGCGGTGCTGCTCGGCGCGCCGCCTCACGTGCTGAGTGCATGGCTCACCCTGCTCAGCGTCCAGCTCGCGTTCCAGCACGCGAACCTGGACTATCGCGTCGGCCCCCTGCGACGTTGGCTTGGGGTGGCCGAAGTGCATCGATGGCATCACAAGCGCGAGTACGAAAATGCCCAGGTGAACTTTGGCGAGTTCTTCATGATCTGGGACCGCTTGTGTGGAACGTACCTGGGCCGACCGGAAGCCCTGCGGGCGGGCGACGTGGGGCTGCGCGAAGAGAAGCTTCCACTCGACTACCGGGGCCAGCTCACCTGGCCATTCCGGCAGCACGCCCGTCATCGCGAAACTGCCGCTGGGATTTTGGCCTTCGCCCAGCACCTGTCGGCAGGGTATTCGGCGCTATACGCAGGTGATTTGAAAGGCGCGTACGCGGCGTTCGAGCGGGCCCACGTGCTGGCGCAGACGCACACGATCCGGCACGTCTGCAGTCACATCGCATTCCTGAGATGGGCGATCAGCGCCCGTGACTGGCGCGAGGCGGCCGGTCAGCTCGTTCGAATTCCCGCGTCCTTGCTGTTTACCTGGCTATGGATGCCCCGCGGCAATACCGGTGGTGCACGCGTGGGTGCGCTGCGCTCGATGCCGGTTGCCGATGAACTCCGTCCGTTTCTGGAACCCTACCGATGAGTGACTGCGGCTGCCACCACGAAGCGAAAAATGCTCAGGAGCGCAAGATCCTGACAATCGCGCTTGCCCTCAATGCGACGATGGCCGTCGTCGGCGGCATCGCAGGCTGGATCGGCCAGTCCACAGGCCTGCTCGCCGATGCGCTCGACATGCTGTCGGACGCCACGGCCTACGCCATCGGCCTGGTCGCCATCGGCCGCGCCGCGAGTTTCAAGGCCAATGCCGCCATGCTCAGCGGCGCTGCGCTGCTGCTCCTCGGTCTCGGCGTGCTGTTCGAGGTGGGGCGACGGGTGATCTACGGCGCCGAGCCCGCCAGTGGCTGGATGATCGGCACCGCCATCCTTTCCCTCATCGTCAACATGGCGGTCCTTCGCATGCTCGCGCCGCTCAAGTCGGCTGAAGTGCATCTGCGGGCGACCTGGATCTTCACCCGCGCCGACATGGTCGCCAACGTCGGCGTCATTCTCGCGGGCGTGCTGGTGCTGTGGCTGGGGTCACCGTACCCGGACTTTGTGATCGGAACGCTGATCGGCCTCTACGTGGTCAAGGAAGCGGTCGAGATCCTCCGCGAGGCGCGCGAGGCTCGCCACAACGCAGGAGGTACCCCCGAGTGATCCGTTCGAGACGAGTGCCGGCTTTCTGGGTGAGGTGGCTGATGACGGCCGGCCTTGTCCTGGGCCTGCTCGTCCAGCTGGTCATTGGTGCCATGGGCGAGCTGCACGAGCTGATGTCCACCCGGCACGCCGAAGCGATCTCCTCCGGCTCGCTGGATGGACGCTCGAGCCTCGCCGCAGCGACGGACGACTCCGATGCGCTCCAGCTCGTCCACCATATCGCGCATTGCTGCGGTCACATCGCCGCGATGGCGACGGCCGAGATCGCGGTCCCGCAGATGATTCCGGCCCAAGCTGTGCCCCGACTCGATATTGCACAGCCCCCAACGGCTGGGCAATGGCCGGCACCGTTTCGACCCCCGATCGTCAGTTGAGTGCCACCCGGCACCGCCAGACCCTCAACCTGCATTCGGAATTTCAACCTGCATTCGGAGTTTCCATCATGTCGATTCGACTGGCGGCTCGCGCCGCCTTGTGTGCGGCCGTGCTGGCTGCATCCGCTGCCCATGCGGCGGAAATTTTGACCCTCGACGACGCGTTCCGCCGTGTCGAGCAGACCCATCCGGAACTCAGGCTCTTTGGCGGACGCCGGGATGTTCTGACGACCGAGCTGGACCGCGCGGCCTTCAAGCCGCCTCTGGTCGTTGGCATCGAAGCCGAGAACGTACTCGGCACCGGCGAGGCCAGCGGCCTGCAGGGCGCCGAGATCACCTTGAGCCTGGCCTCTGTGCTGGAGCGGGGCGGCAAGCTCGACGCCCGCCGCGCGCTGGCGCAGAGCCGCATCGATGTACTTGCGGTGGAGCGTGAAGCCCGTCGCCTGGACCTGCTCGCCGAGGTGGCTCGCCGCTACCTGGCGGTCGTAGCGGCCGAGAAGCGCGCGGAGATCGCGCGCCTGGATATCGCGCAGCGCAAACGCGCGGTGGCCGGCGCTCGGCAACGCCTTCAGGCCGGGGCATCGCCGGAATCGGTCGTGCTGACTGCAGAGGCCGCGCTCGCGCGTGCGGAACTCGATGAGGCGCGCGCGGTGCAGCAGGCACGGGCGGCCCGACAGCATCTGGCGACCCTCTGGGGCGAGCGCGCACCGAGCTTCGACGTCGTGCCCATCAACCCGTTGGCGCTGCCGAAGATCGCCTCGTTCGACGAGCTCGCCTCCTGGCTCGCCAAGACACCCGAGCTTGCCCAGTTCGCCGGCGAGCAGCGCATTCGAGAGGCTCGCCTCCAGCTCGCGCGAACCGCTGCCACTCCCGACCTGGACTGGCAGGTCGGCGTCCGGCGTTTGCAGGCGACCGACGACTTCGGGTTGGTCGTCAGCGTATCGATGCCGCTGGGCACCAAGGTGAGGGCGCAGCCGGAAATTCGGGCTGCGGAAGCGGAGCTGGCACTGCTCGGCCTCGAGCGCGAGGTCAAGAGCCTGTCGCTGTATTCCACCCTCGCCGAAGCGCATGGACGGTTTCTCACCGCACAGCTCGAAGTGCGCCGCTTGGGGAGCGACGTGATCCCGAGGCTCTCGCGCGCCGAGGCGGCTGCCGAGCGCGCCTACCGCGCAGGCGCGGCGAGCTATCTGGAGTGGGCGCAGCTGCAAGCCGAGCGCACGGCCGCCCTCCGCGACCAACTCGAAGCTGCACTCGAGGCCCACTCGGCACTGCTCGAGATCCAGCGCCTGACCGGGCAGCCGTTCGTTTCGGCCGGCCCGTCCATTGAACAAGGAGACACCCCGTGAAACTTCATTGGATTGCAGCCCTGTCGTTGGCCGCGCTGCTGGCAGCATGCAACGCGTCATCTCCGACGGGAGGCGAGGCGGGCGAGGAAGGTGAGGAGGGCGAGCACGGCGAGCTGCCGACGAGCACCAAGATCGGCACGCAGGCCGCTGCGGCGGCGGGCGTGCGCGTGAGCCCTGCCGGGCCGGGCGAGATCTCGGACGACCATGAAGTGCAGGGGCTCCTGACCCCGGTCGACGGAGCAATCGCGCGGGTCATGGCGCGCTTCCCCGGACTGGTGCGCGCGCTACACGCCAACGTCGGCGACCAGGTCCGCGCCGGCCAGCCGCTGGCGACGATCGAGAGCAACCTGAGCCTGACCACCTACACGGTCACTGCCCCCATCTCGGGTGTGGTGTTGTCCCGCGATGCATCGGTGGGGACTGTGGCAGGCGAGGGTGCGGCCCTGTACGAGATCGCAAATCTCTCGGACCTGTGGGTCGACCTGCATGTCTTCGGGCGCGACGCCCAGCGTCTGCGCGTCGGCAGCCCGGTCATCGTGACGCGCATGAGCGATGGGGTCACCTCTGAGACCCAGATCGAACGGATCCTGCCCAGCACGGCGACAGCGAGTCAGAGCACGGTCGCCCGCGCGCGCCTGCGCAACCTGGACGGCCTCTGGCGTCCAGGGTCGGCAGTCAAGGCTCGCGTAATCGTGGACCAGGCGCGCGCCAATCTCGTCGTGCCACTCAGTGCACTGCAGACGTCCAACGGCGAGGAGGTCGTCTATGTGCAGAAGGGCGAGACCTACCACAGGCGACCGGTGAAAACGGGGCGGCGCGACGCCGACACCGTGGAGATCCTGGCCGGGTTGAAGCCCGGCGAGCAGGTCGTCGTCCAGCAGAGCTACCTGATCAAGGCGGACATGGAAAAGTCCACCGCCGAAGAGCATTAGGGCCGCCACCATGCTCGAGAAAATCATCCGATTCGCGATCACGCATCGGTGGCTGATGCTGCTCCTGACTCTCGCCCTCGTGGGGCTTGGCGTCTGGAGCTTCACGAAGCTGCCGATCGACGTCACTCCGGACGTGACCAACGTCCAGGTCCAGATCAACACGCAGGCAGAAGGTTACTCACCGCTCGAGACCGAGCAACGCATTACGTTTCCTATCGAGACGGCACTCGCGGGCCTGCCGGGGCTCGACTACACGCGATCGCTGTCGCGCTATGGGCTTTCGCAGGTCACGGTCGTCTTCAAGGACGGTACCGACATCTTCTTTGCCCGCCAGCAGGTGGCCGAGCGACTCCAGCAGGTGCGTTCGCAGCTGCCCGGGGGGATGGAACCCGAGATGGGCCCCATCGCAACGGGCATGGGCGAGATCTTCATGTACACCGTGGAGGCCGATGCCAAGGCGCTGAAGAAAGACGGCACGCCCTACACCGCGACTGACCTTCGAACGCTGCAGGACTGGGTCATCCGCCCGCAGCTGCGCAACACACCCGGGGTCGCCGAAGTCAACACGATCGGTGGGTATGAGCGCCAGATCCACGTCACCCCGGACCCGGCCCAGCTGGTCGCGCTCAATCTGACGCTGCGGGACGTCGTTTCGGCGATCTCGGCCAACAACCAGAACGTGGGCGCCGGCTACATCGAGCGCAACGGCCAGCAGTTCCTCGTCCGCGTGCCCGGGCAGGTCGGGGACCTCGATGCCATCCGCAGCATCGTGCTCGACCGGCGCGGTGGCGTCCCGATCCGGGTAGGCGATATCGCCACGGTGGCCGAGGGGCGCGAGCTGCGCTCGGGCGCCGCGACCCAGAACGGGCACGAGGTGGTCCTCGGCACGGTCGTGATGCTGGTCGGCGCCAACAGCCGCGAGGTCTCGCAGGCGGTGGGTGCCCGTCTGGAGGCGGCCAATGCCAGCCTGCCGGAGGGCGTGCGCGCCGAGCCGGTCTACGACCGCACGGCCCTGGTCGACCGCACCATCCATACGGTCTCCAAGAACCTGATCGAAGGTGCGTTGCTCGTCGTCGTCGTGCTGTTCCTGCTGCTCGGCAACATCCGGGCGGCCCTGATCACCGCAGCTGTCATCCCGCTGGCGATGCTGTTCACCATCATGGGAATGGTGCGGGGCGGCGTGTCGGGCAACCTCATGAGCCTGGGCGCGCTGGATTTCGGCCTCATTGTCGATGGCGCGGTGATCATCATCGAGAACTGCCTGCGCCGGTTCGGGGAGATGCAGCACAGCCTCGGCCGGAAGATGACCGACGAGGAACGCTTTGATGTCACGGCCTCCGCCACGGCGGAGGTGATCCGGCCGAGTCTGTTTGGCCTCGGCATCATCGGAGCGGTGTACCTGCCGATCTTTGCCTTGAGCGGGATCGAGGGGAAGCTCTTCCATCCGATGGCGATCACGGTGGTCCTCGCGCTGACCGGCGCGATGATCCTGTCGCTCACCTTCGTTCCCGCCGCGATCGCCGTCTTCCTGAATGGCAAGGTCGAGGAAAAGGAGAACCGGCTCGTGGCCTGGGTCCGGCGCCGCTATGAGCCGATCCTGGCGTGGGCACTCCGACGCCGTATGGCGGTGATGGCCGGCGCGGCCGCGCTGGTGGTGCTCTCGGGCCTGCTGGCGACCCGCCTGGGCTCGGAGTTCATCCCGAACCTGGACGAGGGGGACATCGTCATCCAGCCCATCCGCATCCCCGGTACCAGCCTGACGCAGGCGATCGGAATGCAGGAATCGCTGGAGCGAACGCTGGCCGGCTTTCCGGAGGTCAAGCGCGTCTTCTCCAAACTTGGCACCGCGGAAGTGGCGAGCGACCCCATGCCGCCGTCCATAGGCGATACATTCGTGATCCTCAAGCCGCGTGAGGAATGGCCGGACCCGCGAAAGCCCAAGCAGGAGCTCATAGAAGAGCTGGAAGAGGCGCTCGAGGCGATCCCCGGCAGCAACTACGAGATCAGCCAGCCCATTCAGCTGCGGACGAACGAGCTCATCTCGGGCGTGCGCGCCGATGTGGCGGTCAAGATCTATGGCGATGATCTCGAGCAACTGGTTCGCACGGGTGCGCAGATCCAGCGGGTGCTCGCCTCGATTGATGGCGCCGCCGACGTGAAGGCCGAACAAGTCACAGGCCTTCCGCTGCTGACAGTGACGCCCGATCGCGCTGCGCTGGCGCGCTACGGGCTCAACCCGGGGGATGTGCAGGAGACCGTGGCGACGGCCATTGGCGGCGAGGTCGCCGGTCACCTCTTCGAGGGCGATCGTCGCTTCGAAATCGTCGTTCGCCTGCCCGAGGAGCTGCGCCAGGATCCGGCCGCGCTGCTCGATCTGCCGATCCCGCTTCGCGAGGCCGAGCCGGACGAGTCCGCACTGGATGCGCGCTGGGCTGCCGGCACCCCCAAGACCGTGCCATTGCGTGAGGTTGCACAGATCGACACCAAGCCCGGACCGAACCAGATCAATCGCGAGAACGGAAAGCGACGGATCGTGGTGACGGCCAACGTGCGTGACCGGGACCTCGGCAGCTTCGTCAAGGAGCTGCAGGAACGCGTCCGTGCCGACGTCAAGCTGCCCACGGGCTACTGGGTGGACTACGGCGGCACGTTCGAGCAGCTGATCTCGGCCAGCCGCCGGCTGGCAATCGTCGTTCCCGTGACCTTGGTGATCATCTTCGGCCTGCTGTTCATGGCGTTTGGATCAGCGAAGGACGCGGCGATCGTGTTCAGCGGAGTGCCGCTCGCGCTCACGGGCGGCGTCGTCGCGTTGGCGCTGCGTGGCATCCCGCTTTCGATCTCGGCGGGGGTGGGCTTCATCGCACTGTCGGGCGTGGCCGTACTCAACGGCCTGGTTATGATCGCGTTCATCCGCAAGCTGCGGGAGCAGGGCGATCCGCTGGACAACGCAATCTTAGACGGTGCGATCGGTCGCCTGCGGCCCGTCCTGATGACAGCTCTCGTGGCCTCGCTCGGGTTCGTGCCCATGGCCCTGAATGTCGGGGCCGGCTCGGAGGTTCAACGTCCACTCGCCACCGTCGTGATCGGCGGGATCGTGTCGTCAACCCTCCTGACGCTCATCGTGCTGCCAGCGCTCTATCGCTGGCTGCATCGCGACGGCGACATTCGCGGAGTTCCAGCGAGCTAGTCTGAACCCTTCGACATCCGGCGGGCTTTAGCCCGCCGGGTGCATGCAGGGTCGGCCTGCGTAATACTTGGTTCTTCACCCAAGTCCGGTGAAGGCCGCCCGGATCTTCAGGAAGAAGTAGGCGTCGTCCCGGTAGCCGTAGGCC
>ERZ795043.521-NODE-521-length-30235-cov-35.879987_pt1 | contig 30235 bp, 25 predicted proteins | sample MGYA00375127_ERZ795043 | MGnify/ENA primary metagenome ERZ795043 (study PRJEB30172, sample SAMN05518447) | compost metagenome | isolation source: Feedstock adapted compost from Newby Island compost facility, Milpitas, CA | place: USA:Newby Island compost facility... | reverse complement strand
GGCCTTTTGGCCTTAACAATTTTCACGTTATCAAAGCTTTTCGACTTCCTTCACTTTTCCGTCCAGCTCGTAAATGACGACCTTGTCGCCGCTTTTCAGATCACTGGCGTTCAGGCGGTTGCCTCCCTTGTGGATGTAAACGGAAGCGTCCAGATCGTATTCTTTCTTGTCGTTCATGTTAACGATATAAACCCGCAATTTGCCGCCGCTGTATTCCCGCACTTCCTTGCTGACGCCTTCGATCACGCGGATGGTCACGCGGTCGTTCGCATCCGTGCGCAAGTCGACGCGATCATGCGGCTGCAGCGAAGAAAGCGCGATGTTGCCGGCGCCCTTGGTCACGATGGGCGACGTGCCGACGGTGTACGTGACCACTTTGCCGTCCGGCAAAGTCAGGTCCAGCGTGCCGGCGCTGGCATTGACCGCCGCCACCCGGCCGTATGCGCGGGGAGCCAGTTTCAGCTTCTCCACATTGAATCGGCCGATCAGCGTCACGTTGACGTAGGCCCCTTGAGGAATCTGGGAAATCGTGATTCGGTTGCCCTTTTCATCCAGCAGCTGTGCCGTCGCGGGCACTTGGAAGCTTTGGACCACGCTGGAGTCCGGCGCCTTCAAACCGATGTACATGCCGAACGGATTGATGGACGTTACCTCAAACTGTGCCGTCGTCCGGTATTGAATGGAGACAATCTGATCCTGGTTGTCGTTCAGGATAACCGTCACCTGATCGCCAGGCTTCACGTCCGCATACGTCATGTTGTCCTTGCCATAGAACTCGACGCTCGGGAAAACGTATGGCAGCGTCACGGTATTGCCGCCGTCCATGCGCAGCGTCAGCCGTTTGGCGGTCAGATTGTTATCCTCAACGGTGCCGCTGTATTTGCCAATGAAGTAGATGGCGATCAGGTTGTTGCCGGATTTCGCCACCGTGACTTTTTTGCCTGCCCGCAGGTTGTTCAAAGCCTGCTGTTTGCTGATGCTCGTGCCGTTTTGGTCATAGAGGACATTGTCGCCCAGATGGAAGTTGAAATAGTTGCCCGCAGTGTCTTTGAGGGTCAATTGATCAATTTCCTCAATGTATCCAAGATAGGTGACACTGCTCAAATATTCGACCTTCCGGTTGTTGACCGCGATTTTGGTCACTTTGTCATTGGCGTCCACGGTCAGCGTGATGCTGTCGTTTTTCTGCAAATCGGCAAGCCCCGGATTGGACATGCCCTCAATGGTGACCGTCACGGAATCGGCCAGGGATTTTGCCACCGGTTTTCCGTCCGCCAAATATACGATGTAACGGCTGCTTGTGACTTCCTGGAATATGCCCTCCACCGTCTCAAACGGGGGCTTGGCCATCACGACCCTGACGACGGAGCCGTTGACCACCTCATAAGTGATGGAAGCGCCAACTTTCAGCTGCTCCTTCTCCATGGGCGCATTTTCCAGCCGGAATACCGCATTCGGCGCCACCGTCCATTTTTCCGTCGTGCCCGTGGCCGGGTCCGCCACCTCCAGCACGCCCGACGCCGCGTCCCACGAAACGACGGTGCCGCTGGCGGTTTTGCTGACCAAAGCCTGATTGACGGCAACGGAGAGCACCCAATCCTGCGAATCCAGCGTCAGCGTGACGGGGGCGCCTTCCGGAATCTCATCCAGGTTCAGCTTTTTGCCCGTGGCATCCACCACATAAGGCTCCGAAATGCCGTCATAGCGGTAAGCTTTGAAGCCGCTGCCGACGGAGAGCCAGATCTGGGCGGATGCCACGTCGTTCTTGCTGAACGTGCCTTCTTCCGTCCGGATGTGCGTCCGGTTGTCCACCTGTTCCACAAAGCCGATGGTGCTGTCATCCTTATGAAGCAGCATCACCTGGCTGTACATCTGCAAGGATGCGGGGCTGACCGGCTGATCCGAGTCGAATCGGGCGTAAAGGACATCGGGACTCAGGAGATATTCCCGGATGCTGCGGTCCTCATGAAGAAGCCTGATCTTGTCCCCTTCCATGGCCACCAGCACGCCGTACACCTGGCCCGAATAAGCCACGCTCACCTTTCCTTGCGCCTTGCTGATCAAGGTGGCCATCTCGGCCCGCGTGATCGGCTTTTTCGGCTCAAAGCGCGTCACCGTGACGCCGTTTCGGGTGGTCTGAATGCCCGAAATGAGGCCGTTTGCCACCGCCGTCACCACATAGGCTTTGTATTCCGGCGCGATGGAAGCGTCGTCTTCAAACGGCGTGGCCTTTCCGCCGTTTTCCACCGCTTCGGCCTCTTTGCCGATGGCGCGAACAAGCAGGCGGGTCACCCACTCGCGGGTGGCGGGAGATTGTCCCCAGTGCCCGAGCTTCTCGTTTTCCGCCAGAGCCGCTTCTTCTTCCACATACAGCAGTTTTTTCTTGATGGCTTCGTTCACGTAGTGGATCGCATAGCCGTCCACGGTCAGCGCACTGGGCAGAAAAATCGTCTCGCTGGTGTCAATCTGATCGTCCAGGCCCAGGAACCTGATGACCATCAGCACGGCGTCTTCGCGGCGGATCGAGCCGGAAGGATCGAAAATACCGTTCCCTTTGCCGCTGACGATCCCCTGCAAAGCCAGTTTGGTCACATGCTTCTCCGCCCAATGGCCCGTTCCGACATCGCTGAAAAGGCCGGCAGCGAAAACTGGCGGCAATCCCCAGATCGCGCCTGCCCAGACCGCTAACGCAAGCGCCAAGGCGGTAAACCGGCGGATGAAAGACGTTTTCTTCGACATTGGTTGATCCTCTCCCGTTCCATGCAACATCGCCGGCCCCCATTAACGGAGGCCGGCAGCCTTAAGTTAAGACAGTTTGAAATACTGCTTGATTGTGGCGGCAATGGCTTCGGCAACCCGCTGCTGGAACTTCTCGTCCAGCATTTTTTTCTCGTTGTCCGCGTTGGACAGGTAGCCTACCTCCAGCAGCGCCGCGGGCATCGTGGTGTATTTGACCACCTTGAACTCGGCGGTGCGCACGCCGTTGTCCTTGAATCCCGTGGCCGCCACCGCATTCTTGTGCAGCAGCTCGGCCAGCGGCTGGCTTTCCGGGCGCCAGTAGTACGTTTCCGTGCCGTTGACGTCGGGCTTCGTGTTGCTGTTTCCGTGCACGGAGATGAACAGATCCGCATTCAGGGAATTGGCCAGGTTAATCCGGTCGTCCAGCGTGGGGTATGTATCACCTTCCCGGGTCAGCACCAGTTGGATTTTGCTTTCTTTCGACAAAATCTCTTTTACTTTCTTCACCACGGACAGGTTAAAATCCTTCTCCCATTTGCCGGACAAACTTTTTGCGCCCGGATCCGAGCCGCCGTGCCCGGCATCCAGCACCACGATGTATCGATCCTTGGCTGGAACGGGAGGGGCCTCGGGTTTCAGGCGGAGGGTGACCACGCCGAGGTCTTCGTGATTCGTCAGCTCATAGGGCGGCAGCGCGCTCAAATCCAGCACCACGCGGACGGTGCGGGGGTTATCCGAAAATTTGGAAAAGCGAATGCCGGTCACGTGCGAATCGCCGCTTACCTTCATCTCCGCGATCTGGCCGCCCGCCGGCGCTTCTGTCAGCACGGGCCTGTAATCGGGCACGATACCGGATGAGAACCCGGAGGAAAATTCGTCGGCAAATTCCGCGTGAACCAGATCGACAACCAGCCGTTCAGGCCCGGAGAGATAATGAACGACGGGCGTCAGGGTGCCGGTGTATGTCAGCACCAGAACATTCGGCTGGTAACGGATTTCGCTCAGTTTGGCGGGCTCCGCCGGGGGATCCGGATCGGGCGTGCCGGACGGTCCTTCTTCCTGTTGCTGGCCTTCATCCCGGCCGGCCCCGCCGCCCGGCGCTTCGGTGCCGGTATTTCCGCCTCCGGATGCGGGCTTGCCGGCATCCCCGGTATCCCCGTTATCGCCGCCCTTCTCCGCCGGCGAATCCGGCCTCTGTCCGGACCCCGCAGGATTTTCCGGCTCCGCCCCTTCGTCCTGCCCATGGCCGGACGGTTCGTCTGCGCCCGGTTTACCGGCAGCGTCCGTGTACAAATAAACGGCTTTGTCCTTGTTGTCCCACAATATTTGCACGCCCAGCGATTCGCTGACGAACCGCAAGGGGATCAACGTCGTGTCGTTCAGCAAAACAGGCGCCGCATTCATGCTCATTTCACGCCCGTTGACCAGGGCGGTCTTGCTGCCCAAAGTCATCAGAATTTCCGTGGAGCCGTCCCGCACGGTCACCTGTTTGCGATCCTGATCCCAGCCGACTTTGTAGCCCAGATGTTCCGCCACCGTGCGAATGGGCACCAGCACCCAGTCGTCGATCAGCATGGGCGGAACGGCGGCCTTCACTTCCTTGCCGTCCAGAATCAGCTTGGGAACGGTTTCCGTTGTTTTCGGTGTCGCTGCGCTCGCCGATGCCGCACCCGCGCAAAGCAGAAAAACCGCGGCAACCAGCAGAAAAATCCACTTCTTCATGGCCCACCTCAGGATGCGAAAAGATGCTGTCAGCCGTCCCGAAAAGCAGCGGCGCTTCGCGTTATCCACGCTTTTTTAGACGCTTTGGGCTGCCAAAAGTTGCGTCTTTGAAGGCAAATAAGGCCTTTGGACCCGAATTTTGGCGATTCGCAAGTCCAAAGGCCTTATAAGTCATTTTTCCGCGCATCCGGCGGCTCGGCCGTTCCGAAACTCGCCGGTCAGCGACTCCGCTCAGTACCCCCGCGCCGCCCGCATCGCTTCATAGGCGGCAATGGCCGCTTCATGCTGCAAGGTCAGCCCGATGTCGTCCAATCCCTGGAGCAGGAACTGGCGGCGGTGCTCATCCACATCGAATTCGTAACGCAAGCCTTCTTCGTCGGTGATGACCTTGTTTTCCAGGTCGACCGTCAGCTTGTAGCCTTCTTTCGCATAAGTGCGTTTAAACAGCTCGTCCACCTGCTCCTCGCTCAGCCTGACCGGCAAAATGCCGTTTTTGAAGCAGTTGTTGTAGAAAATGTCGGCGAACGAAGGCGCGATGACGCAGCGGAAACCGTAGTCCAGGATCGCCCAGGGCGCGTGCTCGCGGGAAGAACCGCAGCCGAAGTTGGCGCGGGAAATCAGAATGGAAGCGCCTTTGTAGCGGGGCTGGTTCAGCGGAAAATCCGGCTTTTCATTGCCCTGCTCGTCGAAGCGCCATTCGTAGAACAGAAACTGGCCGAAGCCGCTGCGCTCGATCCGCTTCAGAAACTGCTTCGGAATGATGGCGTCCGTGTCCACGTTGACGCGGTCCACCGGCGCGACAATACCCGTCAATTTCACAAAAGGTTCCATCGTTTCGCGTTCCTCCCGTTCATTTGAATTCCCAGTTGCGGACGTCCACGAAATGTCCGGCGATGGCGGCGGCTGCCGCCATGGCGGGCGACACCAGGTGGGTGCGGCCGCCGCGGCCCTGGCGCCCTTCGAAGTTGCGATTGGATGTCGATGCGCAGCGCTGTCCCGGCTGAAGCATATCGGGGTTCATCGCCAGGCACATGCTGCAGCCCGCGTCGCGCCATTCGAACCCGGCTTCGATGAAGATCTTGTCCAGGCCTTCTTTTTCGGCTTGCATCTTGACGCGGCCCGACCCCGGCACGACGATGGCGGTGACGTTCGGGTGCACCTTGTAGCCTTTGGCGACTTTCGCGGCGGCGCGCAGGTCCTCGATCCGGCCGTTGGTGCAGGAGCCGATGAACGCGTAGTCAATCTTGATTTCCGTCATCGGGGTGCCCGGCTTGAGGCCCATGTATTCCAGCGCGGCGGCGGCTGCCTTGCGCTCGTTTTCGGTCGGGAAATCGTCCGGGTTCGGCACGACGGACGTGATGTCCGTGCCCATGCCCGGGCTCGTGCCCCATGTGACCTGCGGCGCCAGCGTGCTGATGTCGAATTCCATGACCTTGTCGAACACCGCGCCTTCGTCGGTGCGCAGCTTTTTCCAGCGTTCCACCGCGCGGTCGAATTCTTCGCCTTTCGGCGCGTACTCGCGGCCGCGCAAATATTCGAAGGTCGTTTCATCCGGCGCGATCATGCCGGCGCGGGCGCCCGCCTCAATGGACATATTGCAGATCGTCATGCGCTCTTCCATGGACAGCTCGCGGATCACGTCGCCGGTGTATTCGATGACGTAACCGGTCGCAAAATCGGTGCCATATTTGGCGATGAGGCCGAGAATCAGGTCTTTTGCGGTAATGCCCGGCGGCCGTTTGCCGACAAAGCGGACTTCCATCGTTTTCGGCTTTTGCTGCGGCAGGCACTGGGTGGCCAGCACATGCTCCACTTCGCTGGTGCCGATGCCGAACGCCAGCGCGCCGAACGCGCCGTGGGTGGAGGTGTGGCTGTCACCGCAGACGATTGTTTTGCCCGGATGGGTCAGCCCAAGCTCCGGTCCCATGACGTGCACGATGCCCTGGTCCACGTTGTGGAGGTCAAACAGCTTGATGCCGAACTCTTTGCAGTTGCGCTCCAGCGTCTCCACTTGCTGCCTGGAGATCGGGTCGGAGATGTTGAAGCGGTCCTGGGGCGTCGTCGGCACGTTGTGGTCCATCGTCGCGAACGTCAGGTCCGGACGGCGCACCTTTCGGCCATTCAGGCGCAAGCCCTCAAACGCTTGCGGGGACGTCACCTCATGGACCAGGTGCAAATCGATGTACAGCAGGGCCGGCTTGCCCTCTTCCGCCACCACCACATGATCGTTCCAGATTTTCTCGAACATCGTCAATTTGCTCATCGCGATTTCACCCCGATTAGTGGTCTGTGAATTGCCCTTATCATAACATTTAATTGTTCATTGTTCCAAGATATAATATCTATAATATTTATAGATTTCGACTATAGCCAAGCCGTCCGCGCCAGCCGAAAAATCAGGGGGGATTCCCGTTGGAATTGCGCCAAATGATTTACGCCGTGCAAATCGCCGCCGAACGCAACTTTTCCCGCGCCGCCGAAAAGCTGCACATTGCCCAGCCGTCGCTCAGCCAGCAGCTTTCCAAGCTAGAGAAGGAACTGGGCGTCCTGCTGTTTAAGCGCAGCACCAATTCCGTCGAGCTGACCCACGCCGGATCGGTGTTTGTGAAGCGCGCGCAGCAAATTCTGGATCTCGTCGAGCAGCTTCGCCAGGAAATGGAGGACCTGGCCGAATTGCGCAAAGGCCGCGTCGTTGTCGGCAGCGTCCCGGTTACGGGCGCCCACGTGCTGCCCGACGTGCTGACCGCTTTCCGCGCCAAATATCCGGACATCGAAATCGTGCTGATCGAGGAAACGAGCAAGAAACTGGAAGAGCTGACCGTAAGCGGAAGCCTCGATGTCTGCCTGATGTCGCTGCCCATCGAAGACCCGGCGCTGGCCTGGCATCCCCTCATGGAGGAAGAAATTTTGCTCGCGGTGCCGCCGGATCATGCCCTGACCCGGCGATATGGCCGGGACCGTCCGGTTCCGGTCGGGGCGCTTCAGGATGAGTCGTTTATCCTTCTGAAAAAGAGCCAGGGCTTTCGCGCCATTTCCGACCAGCTGTTTCAGGAACACGGGTTCGAGCCGAACATCGTGTTTGAGAGCGGAAATATCGAAACGGTGCAGGCGCTGGTGTCGGCAGGCATGGGCATCTCCTTCGTGCCCCGCATGGTCGTCCACGAAGGCCAAAACGGCCGTGCCCCGGTGTACCTGCCCTTGCAGGGCCGCCCCAAGCGCACGCTGGTTTTGGCCTATCGCAAAGGGCGCTACCTGTCCAACGCCGCCGAGGCGTTTATCGAGACGTTTATCGGCACCGTAAAAAAGGCGTATGAATGACGCTGGAGGAGCGCCAGCTTTGCAATGTAGAGCAAAAATATCTTTTATTTAACCCAATTTGCGGAAAATAGCCAAATATAAGGCAGAAGTATCTTACATTTCGCGCGGCGGTCAAAAAACGGGCTAAATGTGAGATAAAAATGCATTACATTCGGGCCATTCAGCGAAATGGGGCTCAATGGAAGATAAAAATGCACTATATTTGCACAACAGATATGCGCATTGCGCTTTGCCGCCGTTTTGGTCTTCGCGGCAAAGCCTCACAGCGCGATTTTTTCGCTCTGTTGCGTCCCTTGAACCCGTGACAAATCTTCACAGTGCGGTTTTTTCGCTTTGTTGCATCCCTTGGACCCGCGGCAGAACCTCGCAGCGCGATTTTTTCGCTCTGCTGCATCCCTTGGACCCGCGGCAGAGCCTCACAGGGCGGTTTTTTCACTTTGTTGCATCTTACGGACCTTCAGCAAAAGCTCACTTCGCGTTTTAATGCACGCTTGCCTCGCACGGCCCCTCGTCACTCGTACAGTTGCGGCCGGCGATCCGCAAACACCGGAATGCGCCCGCGCACCTCGGTGACAAGGCCAAGATCGATTTCCGCCTCGAGAATCGTCTCTTCTTCGCCGGCTTCGGCCACCACTTCACCCCACGGGTCGATGACCATCGAATGGCCGAAAAAGGATGCGCCGCCGCTTTCGCCGACGTTGTTGCAGGCCACCACATACATCTGGTTTTCGATCGCCCGGGCCATGAGCAAGGTCCGCCAGTGATGCAGGCGCGGGTGCGGCCATTCCGCGGGCACGAACATGATTTGGGCGCCCGAAAGGGCGATTTTGCGGAACAGTTCCGGGAAACGGATGTCATAGCAAATCATCATGCCCGCCGGCACGCCTTCCAGCTCAAAACGGCCCGGCGTTTCTCCCGGCAGAAGATGCTTGTGCTCGTCCATCAGCCGAAACAGATGGATTTTCGAATATTCCGCCAGCAAAGCGCCGTCGCGCCCGAACACGTGGATCGTGTTCGTGATGCCGCCGGGCCGCTTCACCGCCACGGACCCCGCCACCGCGTTCACCCGGTGCTCGCGGCAAAACGCCGAAAAGAGCGCCTTCGTGCGCTCACCTTCCGGATCCGCGATCTCCCCCATCCGGTTCCAGTCGTAGCCGGTGTTCCACATCTCTGCCAGCAAAATGACATCCGGCTTGGGCGAGCGGCTGACCGCCCTCTCCAGCCATTCCCGGGCCCGCGCGTAATTGCGCTCGGGATTGCCGGCTTCCACGTTGAACTGGATCACCGCCAGTCGAAGCTTTTGACCCATCTCGCCAAATCCCCCCTAAAGCCATTTGCAAACTACCTTCATCCTACCCCAAACGCCCCTGTCCGGCAATCGTTTGCGCGGGTGCGCCCGGCTGGCGGCCGCCCGCCAACACCCGCCAACGTCCGCCCTGCTGGCGTCTGCCTGTCAGCGCCCGCCTGAACTACGCCCTCCCGCTTCCGCGGCTAGCGCCCTCCCGGCCGATATCCTCCCCGCGCAAGAGGCGCGACCTGGAATATTTCCGCAGCCGGACCGTTGCCGAACGCCGCGTTTCTGTGCTAAAGTCTACTTATCATATCGGAATTTGCGGAGCGTGAAGTTCTTCCATGTCTTTTCCCATTGTGTCAGCCCGGCGGCTCACCAGGCTGCCGGAACAGTTTTTTGCCGCGCTGGTGGCCAAAGCCACAGCCCGCGTCGCCACCGGCCGCGATGTCATCAACCTGGGCCAGGGCAACCCCGACTTGCCCACGCCGCCCCACATCGTCGAGGCCTTGCGGGCAGCGGCGGGAAACCCGCTTTATCACAAATACTCCCCTTTCCGCGGCTACTTGTTCCTTAAGGAAGCCGTGGCCCGCCGCTATCGCGAAGACTTCGGCGTGGAGCTCGACCCGGAACGGGAAGTGGCCGTTTTGTTCGGCGGCAAAACCGGCCTCGTGGAAATCAGCCAGTGCCTGCTCAATCCGGGCGACGTCTGCCTCGTGCCGGACCCTGGCTATCCCGACTACTGGTCCGGCGTGGCGCTGGCCGGGGCGGAAATGGCGTACATGCCGCTGCGGGCGGAAAACCGGTTTTTGCCCGACTATAAGGCCATTGATCCGGACAAGCTGCGCCGGGCCAAGCTTATGTTCATCAACTACCCGAACAACCCGACGGGCGCCGCCGCCAGCCGGGAGTTTTACGTAGAAACCGTCTCCTTCGCGCGGGAGCACCGGATCGTGGTGGCCAGCGATTTCGCGTACGGGGCGATCACGTTTGACGGCAGGCGGCCCGTGAGCTTTCTCGAAACGCCGGGCGCCAAGGAAGTCGGCGTGGAATTTTACTCCATGTCCAAATCGTACAACATGGCCGGATGGCGGGTCGCGTTCGCCGTCGGCAACGCCGAGGTCGTGGAGATGATCAACCTCATCCAGGACCATATGTACTGCAGCCTGTTCGGCGGCATCCAGGAAGCGGCGGCGGCGGCCCTCACGGGGCCGCAGGATTGCGTCCGGGAGCTGGCGCGAACGTACGAACAGCGCCGCGACGCGTTTTTTGCCGCGCTGGAACGCATCGGCTGGCAGGCGGAAAAGCCGGCGGGGTCCTTCTTCTGCTGGCTGCCCGTACCGAAAGGCTTCACTTCCGCCGCCTTTGCCGACCTTTTGCTGGAACGGGCCGACGTGGTGGTGGCGCCCGGCATCGGCTTTGGCGCCTGCGGCGAAGGCTACGTGCGGGTCGGCCTGCTGGCCAGCGAAGAACGGCTTGCGGAAGCGGCGGAGCGCATCGGCCGGCTGGGGCTGTTCGGATAAGCCAAAATGCCCCGACTGGTCCCGCGTTGGCGGCGCCGCTCCTTTTCTTTACATCTTCTGCGGCTCATGGTATGCTGAAAGAAACACCCTTGACAGGACCGTCAATGAAGGTGGTACCGCGGAAGAGCTGCTTCCGTCCTGTGCGGACGGGAGCTTTTTTACGTCATGCGCCTGCGGGGCCGTTGGAAGCCGTCTCCCGCGCGCCTGCACGAGCCCGTAGGCAGGCATATGGCGCCGCTCGATCCGCGCTGCCGCCGGAAAGGATCGTCAGGCAAAATGAAACAACGGATCGTCGTCAAGATCGGAAGCAGCTCGCTCACCTCGGAAGAAGGCGGACTCGTAGAAGATAAGGTTCATTTTTATGCCGATGAGCTTGCCTCCCTGCACAAGGAAGGCCACGACGTGCTGCTCGTCACCTCCGGTGCGGTGGCGGCCGGTTTCCGCAAGCTCGGATATCCGGCAAGGCCCCGGCTCATCCATGAGAAGCAGGCTGCCGCCGCCGTCGGCCAGGCGATGCTCATGCGGGTTTATCAGGAGGCGTTCGGCAAGCACCGCATTCCGGCCGCCCAAATCCTGCTGACGCGGCCGGATTTCGCGAGCCGCAGCCGCGCCCGCAACGCCGCCCGCACCGTGGAGGAACTCTTGAAGCAAAGGGCGATTCCGATCATCAACGAAAACGACACGGTGGCGGTGGAGGAGCTTAAATTCGGCGAAAACGACACGCTTTCGGCCCTGGTGGCCAACCTCGTCAAAGCGACCGGGCTTTACATGCTGACGGACACGGACGGGCTGTATACGGCCGATCCGCGGAAACACCCGGACGCCGTCCGCATCGACCGCGTCGACTTCATTTCCGACGAGCTTTACAAAATCGCCAGCGGCGCCGGTTCGGCGGTCGGCTCCGGCGGCATGCGGTCGAAAATCGAGGCCGCCCGCATCGCGATGCAAGGCGGCATCCCCACCTTCGTCGGCCGCGTCATCGAGCCCGGCGATCTGAAAAGGGCCGTGGCCGGCAGCGGCAGGGGCACGTATTTCTCCCCCGTCTTGCAAACGTTGTCCGCCAAGAAACAGTGGATCGGCTTTCTGTCGGTGCCGAAAGGCCGCATTATCGTCGACGAGGGCGCGGCCCACGCGCTGCTTTACGGCGGCAAAAGCCTTTTGCCGGCCGGCGTCGTTAGCGCCGAAGGCGAGTTTCATCCCGGCGATGTGGTCGAGGTGGCGGACACCGGCGGAAGAACGCTGGGACGCGGCGTCACCAACTACAACAGCTGGCAAATAACCGCCGTCGCCGGGCTCAGCAGCGATGAAGCGGCCAAACGGGTTGAAGTCGCCCGCGTGGAAGTGATTCACCGCGACGATTGGGTGACGACTTTGATGATCAAGGAGGCTGACGCGCATGAGTGAAGTCGTGGAAAAAGCGAAAGCGGCCCAGGAAGCTGCGGCCAGAATGGCGCAGCTGACCACGGAAGACAAAAACGCGGCCCTCGAGACAATGGCGAAGGCTCTGCTGGAGCGCATGGACGAGCTCCTTAAGGCCAACGAGGAAGACATGGTCCGCGAAAAGGAGAAAGGCTTGCCAAGCTCCCTGCTGGACCGGCTGAAGCTGACGGAAGCGCGCATCCGGGACATTGCGGAGGGCATCCGCCAGGTCATCGCGCTGCCGGACCCGGTCGGCGAGACGCTGGCCTCCTTCACCCGCCCCAACGGCATGCGCATTGAGCAAGTCCGCGTTCCGCTGGGCGTGATCGGCATGATCTACGAAGCCCGTCCGAACGTGACGGCCGACGCGGCGGCGCTGTGCCTGAAAACCGGCAACGCCGTCGTCCTGCGCGGCGGCTCCTCCGCCCTTTGCTCCAACCGGACGATGGTGCGCATTTTGCGCGATGCGCTGGCGGGAACGAAGGTGCCGCCCGACGCGCTGCAGCTCATCGAGGACCCGAGCCGCGCCTCGGTGGACGAAATGCTGAAGCTGAACGGCCTGCTCGATGTCGTCATTCCGCGCGGGGGCGCTTCGCTGATCCAAACCGTCGTCCAAAACGCCACGGTGCCCGTCATCGAGACCGGCGCCGGCATTTGCCACACGTACATCGACGCTTCGGCCAAGCCGGAGATGGCGGAGTCCATCGCCTGGAACGCCAAAATGCAGCGTCCATCCGTCTGCAATGCGATGGAAACGCTGCTGGTCCACGAAGCGTATGCCAACAAACACCTGCCCGCCCTGCTGGCCAGGTTCCATGAAGCGGGCGTGGAAATCAGGGGCTGCGGCAAAACCCGCGATCTGTTCGATAAGGCCATTCCCGCCACCGACAAGGACTACGCGACGGAATACAACGACTACATTCTGAACGTGAAGGTCGTCAGCGGCCTGGAAGAGGCGCTGGAGCACATCCGCCGCTTCGGCACGAAGCACTCCGAGTGCATCGTGACGGAAAACGAGGAAAACGCGCAGCGGTTCCTGAATGAAGTGGATGCCGCGGCCGTCTATCACAACGTGTCCACCCGGTTTACCGACGGCTTCGAATTCGGTTTCGGCGCCGAAATCGGCATCAGCACGCAAAAACTGCACGCCCGCGGGCCGATGGGCCTGCCGGCCTTGACGTCCACCAAGTACCGGATCACGGGGTCCGGACAAATTCGCCAGTAATCCCGCGACAAGGCGCGCTAAAGAAGGTGAAACGCCATTGAGCACGAATTACAGCCGTGCCGTCTACAGGCTTTTTGACGACAAAGCGGACTTTCACAAAAAAGCGGAAAGCATTGCGGTCGGCCTGACGGTCGGCAGCTGGACGGACTTGCCGGAAGCTTCCAAGGCGCACATGAAAAAGCATCTGGGCCAGGTCGTGTCGGTGGAAGTCCGCGAACCCGAAGACGGCGCACCGGGCCGGCGCTATGCGGACATCACCATCGCCTATCCGGACATCAACTTCAGCCGGGATCTGCCGGCGCTGCTCGTCACCGTCTTCGGCAAGCTGTCGATGGACGGAAAAATCAAGCTCATCGACCTTATACCGTCCGACGATTTTCTCGCCGCGATGCCGGGCCCGAAATTCGGCGTTCAAGGGGTCCGGGATCTGCTCGGCGTCCATGACCGCCCGCTCGTCATGAGCATTTTCAAGTCCGTCATCGGCCATGACCTGACAAGTTTGCGCGAGCAGTTTCTCCAGCAGGCCCTCGGCGGCGTGGACATGATCAAGGACGACGAAATCCTGTTTGAAAATGAGATCACGCCGCTTGACAAGCGCGTGCCGGCCTGCATGGAAGCCGCGCGGGAAGCCGGCCAAAAGACCGGCCAGAAGCTCATTTACTTCGCCAATCTGACCGGCCCGACTTTCAAGCTGCGCGATAACGCCCTGCGGGCCATCGAGGCGGGCGCGAATGGCCTTCTTTTCAACGTGCTGGCCTACGGCTTTGACGCGCTGGCGGGCCTGGCGGCCGACCCGGACATCAACGTCCCCATCGCCGCCCATCCGGCGCTGGCGGGCGCCTTTTACCCGTCCCCGCACCACGGGATTGCGGCGCCCCTGTTGCTCGGCAAACTGGCCCGCATCGCCGGGGCGGACCTGTCGCTCTTTCCGTCCCCTTACGGCTCGGTGGTCATGCCGAAGGAAGAAAATCTGGCGGTCAGGGACGCGCTCCTTGCTCCCGATCTGCCGCACAAGCCGGCGCTGCCCGTGCCTTCGGCGGGCATTCATCCGGGACTCGTGCCGCTCATTCTGCGCGATTTCGGACCGGAGGTCGTCATCAACGCCGGCGGCGGCGTGCACGGCCATCCGGGCGGTGCGGCGGCGGGCGGACGGGCGTTCCGCCAGGCGGTGGACGCCGTGCTTGGCGGCCAGACGCTGGAGGCGTACGCCGAAACGCACCCGGAACTGAAAGCCGCCATCGAACGCTGGGGGGTCGCAAAACCATGACGCAAGGCGCCGGCGCCGTGAACTTTCCCCGTCCTCCCGTGCTTTTTTGCGACTTTGACGGCACGATCACGCTGAGCGACAACATCGTCGCCATCATGCAGCATTTTGAGCCGCCGGGGGTCCAGGACATCGTGGACGACATCGTGGCGCAGCGAAAATCGCTCAGGCAAGGCGTCGGCGAAATGTTCGCCTTACTACCCTCTTCCCTGAAAGATGAGATCCGCGATTTTGTCCTGCGAACCGCCGGCATCCGGCCGGGCTTTCCCGAGCTTCTGGACTGGTGCCGGCTGCATGATGTGCCCTTTTACGTCACCAGCGGCGGCATCGATTTTTTTCTGCTGCCGATCCTGGCGCCGTTCGGCATTCCGGCGGACCACATTTTCTGCAACGGCAGCGATTTTTCCGGCGAGACGATCCGCATCACCTGGCCGCATCCGTGCGATGACGATTGCGACAAGGATTGCGGCATGTGCAAGACGACCATCATGCGGCGCTTTCCGCGGGAACAATATTTCCGGATTTTGATCGGGGACAGCCTGACGGATTTTGAAGGGGCCAAAATCGCGGACCTGGTGTTTTCCCGCTCCCACCTGACGGAAAAATGCAAGGAACTGGGCGTGCCCCACATTCCGTTTGAAACGTTTTTTGACGTGATCCGGCATCTGGAACAAGGCATGAAGCAAGGAGGGCTGGTCCCGTGAACTTTGCGGAGCTGTCAACCGAACAAAAACGGCGCGTGCTGGACGAGCTTGCCGACATCAAACGCGAGTTTGCCGCGCGCGGCTGGTTCCCGGGCACCAGCGGCAACCTGTCCATGCGCGTTGGCCCGTTCCGTCCCGATTCGTTTCATTTTGCCATTACGGCCAGCGGCAAGGACAAGACCAAATCTTCGCCGGAAGATTTTCTGTTTGTCGACCAGTCCGGCGTGCCCAGCGAACCGACCGGCCTCAAGCCGTCGGCGGAAACGGTCATCCACTGCGAAATATACCGGCTGACCGGCTGCGGCGCCATTTTTCATGTCCATACCGTGTTCAACAACCTGGTTTCCGAAATGTTCTGGCCGCGGCGTTCCGTGCCCGTGGAAGGCGTCGAGCTGATCAAAGGGCTGGGCATCTGGGAAGAGGACGCGGTGATCGAGGTGCCCATCGTCTCCAACTTCGCGGAAGTGCCGCGCATCGTGCCGGAAATCACCGCGCGGCTCAATCCGCGCGTTCCCGGCATCCTCCTGCGCAAGCACGGCGTGTACGCCTGGGGAGAAGACGCCTTTGCCGCCAAGCGGCACCTGGAATCGCTGGAGTTTTTGTTTGAATACGTGTACCGCTGGGAGCTTCTCAAAGCCTCCGGCGCCAAACCAAGCTGAGAAAAGGGCTGCACCTTCCGCCACCGGACGGAAGGTCAGCCCTCCCTTTTCCGCATAAAATGAGGAGGAAACCACTGCATGTCCGACACAACGCTTCCGGCCAAAAAGCCGCCCTACGGCATGATCGCCGTGCTGATGGTCGGCGCTTTTTTGACCTTTCTGAACAATACGCTGCTGAATGTCGCGCTGCCATCCATCATGCGCGACCTGAATGTCAGCACGGCCACCGTGCAATGGCTGCAAACCGGATTCATGCTGATTAACGGCATTCTGGTGCCGACCACCGCATTTCTGATCCAGAAGTTTTCCGTCCGCCATCTTTTTATCGTGTCCATGGGGCTTTTTGTCATCGGCACTCTGCTTGCCGCCATCGCCCCCAATTTTGCGATTCTGCTGACCGGACGCATGACGCAGGGCGCCGGCTCGGCAATTCTGATGCCCGTGCTGATGAACGTCATGCTCGTCAGCTTTCCCGTGGAACGGCGGGGACGGGCCATGGGCGTCTTCGGCCTTGTCATGATGGGAGCGCCGGCCATCGGGCCCACCCTGTCGGGCTGGATCGTCGAACATTTTGACTGGCGCACGCTTTTTTACATGGAATTGCCGATTGCCGTCGCCATTTTCATCGCGGGAAGCTTCATGCTGAAAGACAAGAAAGACAAAAACGACCTGCGGCTCGATCTGCTTTCGCTGGCCTTGTCCACCGTCGGATTTGGCGGCCTCTTGTACGGCTTCAGTTCCGCAGGCAACCACGGCTGGGGTCATCCGCTCGTTTACGTGCCCATCCTGGCGGGGGCCGTATCCCTCGTCTGCTTCATTCTGCGGCAAAACCGCCAAGAGCAGCCGATGCTGAACTTCCGGATTTTCCGCTATCCGATGTATGCCCTGTCGGCGGCCATCACGATGGTGATCACGATGGCCATGTTCTCGGGCATGATTTTGTTTCCGGTGTACGTCCAAACGATCCTGGGCATCTCCCCGATGGACGCCGGACTGATGATGCTGCCCGGCGCGCTCATCATGGCCCTGATGTCTCCCGTCACGGGCAGGCTGTTTGACCGATATGGCGGCCGCACGCTGGCCGTCATCGGGCTTACGATCATGACGGCCACTACATGGTATTTCGCACACCTGACGATGAACACCGGCTATACCGAGCTGGTGGCGATGTTTGCGGTGCGCATGCTGGGCATGTCCATGGTCATGATGCCGGTCGCGACCAATGGCCTCAACCAGCTGCCGCCCCGCTATTATCCGCACGGCACGGCCATGAACAACTCGACGCAGCAAGTTTCCGGCGCCATCGGCACGGCGTTCCTCGTCACCGTGATGTCCAACCGCCAGGCGAAGTATTTTCAGGATGCTGTCCGGGAAGCGGGCGGCAGCCTGGCGCCCGAGGTGCTGCGGCAAACTCAGCTGGAAGCGATGCTGGGCGGCATCAACGATGCGTTTTTTGTGGCCACGATCATCTCGGCCGTGGCGCTGGTTCTTTCCTTCTTCATCAAGCGCGTCAGGAAGCAAGGGGAAGAGCCGGCCGGCAAAACGGCCTAACGGGGAAATTTCGAACCGCCGGCGCCCCATCGGGAGATCAAGCGGACCGGTCAGCGCCAACGGACCGGCTTGCCTGCCAGCGCCGCCGGAGAATTCTCCCGCTCCGCAGCGTGCAGCACGGCCACCGCAGCCGTTGTCCTTTCCCTTTCCCTTTCCGCGCGCGGCACGGGGGCGGCGTTTGCGGCGTGTTCCGGCTCAGGCGCGTCTTCCGTCCATGCGGCGGCATTCGCATCCGGCCTGAACCATACGTACAGCCCGATGGCGGCGGCGACTACGGGGATGACAAGCAGCCATTCCATGATCGTATCCTCCTTTGCATCCATCCCGCACACGGGTCATGAGAGGTTGTCCGTATCGCATGTATATGTGGCGGGGATGCGTGCGGTTCTGATGACAACGCCTGATTTTGCGCGTAAATGTTCGTTTGACGGATGTGATCGGTGATGAAATATTCGGACACGGTCCGCGGCGAGTTTGTGCGGAGGCTCAACCGCTTCGCCGCGGAAGTCGCCGTCGGGGGAATCACGGAAATCGCCCATGTGAAAAATTCCGGGCGCCTCAAGGAACTGCTCGTGCCCGGCGCCCCGGTGATCCTGGAGCGGCCCGCCAATCCGCTGCGCAAAACGAAATATTCCGTTATCGCGGCGAAGAAAAACGGCGCCTGGGTCAACGTGGATTCCCAGGCGCCGAACGCCGTCGTGCATGAGGCGCTTCTTGGCGGGAGGATCCCCGAAATTTCCCCGGTGGCGCTTCTGAAAAGGGAAGTTGCCTGGGGAGGTTCCCGCTTCGACCTGTATTTTGAAGGCGGCGGCCAAAAAGGGTTCATCGAGGTGAAAGGCGTCACGCTGGAACAAGACGGCGTCGCCCTGTTTCCGGACGCTCCCACCGAGCGCGGCGCCAAACATGTGCGGGAACTGGCGGCCGCGGTGCAGGCCGGGTACGCGGGGATCGCGTTTTTCCTGGTGCAGCGGAATGACTGCCGCGCGTTTTCGCCGCATGCGCAAATGGACAAGCCGTTTGCCGACGCATTGCGCCAGGCGGCCCAAGCCGGCGTGCAAATCCTCGCCTACGACTCCGTCGTGACGGAAGATGAAATCGTGATCGGCAAGCCGGTCGAGGTGCAGCTTTAACGGCAGTCTTCCGGCCCGGCGGTTGGCTGAAGCTGCTTCTCCCCGTTAGTCCCCACCGCTAACGGAACGTACGGACCTTATTTCGGCCAAAACGGGCGTTTTCAAAATTTTAACGGAACCAAATGATCTTATCTGTGACAAACGCGCCGAAAAGCAAGGGTTTTGTCACAAATAACGTCTTCTGGTTCCGTTAAGATCGCCCAAACCGTGAAAATGGGCCCCATAAGGTCATCCGGTTCCGTTACGGTCGGATTCCTCCCTATGCCTCATGCCGCTGCCCACACGATACCGTCGGCTGGCTGCCGCCAATACGAAAGGAGGCGCGCCATTTTGGCACGCCCCCTCCATAATAGCCGCGATCTCCGGAAAGTTTCACTCCCCGTTCCCGCCCGCTGCGGGCGCTTCCGCCGGTCTGGCCGCCTCCAGGTCGACTTTTTCCGCCACCGTGTCGCGAATGATCGAGACGATGGACTGGAGCATGTAATTCACGTCCACCTGGCTTTGCTTGAACTGCTGCACGATGGGAATGCTGTCCAGCTCATCCTGCAGCTCGTCCATTTCCTTGCGGATTTTGGCGGCCATTTCCTCGTTTTTGAACGTGTTTTCAAACGCGACCAGCTCCTGCTGCCGCTTTTTCAGCTGGGCGATCAATGTTTGCACCCGCTCGTTGGCCTGAATCTGCTTCTCGGCGCGCTGAAACAGCCGCACCTCTTCCGTGGTCGCGATCATGTCGGCCAGCTCCCTGGCCTTGGCCAGAATGTCTTCCCGGATGATCAGCTCGCGGCTGTCGTACACCGGGATATTGTGGTGGTCAAAGTGAACGTGACCGTGCCCATGTTCATGCGCATGTGCGCTCATCTCTTTTGCCCCCTCTTCAGCCCGCGCATTCCGCAGCTTCCCGCGCTTCGCCGGTCACCGCTTCCGCCCGGATATACCATGTTTGCGGCTGGGTGACGCGCACGTGGACAAACTGCCCGATCCACTCCTTCGGCCCTTCGAAGTGGATGAGCTTGTTCGTGCGGGTTCTTCCCGAAAGCACGCCGGATTTCGTCTTGCTTTCGCCTTCGACGAGCACTTCCACCACCTGGCCTTCGAGCTCCCGGTTGCTGGCCAGCGACAGCTCGGCCACCAGCTCGTTCAGGCGCAGAAGCCGCTCCCGCTTCACTTCGTAAGGGACGTCATCCGGCATCTGTGCGGCCGGGGTCCCTTCCCGCGGCGAGTAAATGAACGTAAAGGCGGACGCGAATTTCGCCTCCCGGACCAGCGACAGCGTTTCTTCGAACTGCTCCTCCGTTTCGCCCGGGAAACCGACAATGATGTCGGTCGTCAGCGCCACGTTCGGAATGGCGGCGCGGATTTTCCGCACCAGTTCCAGATACTGTTCCCGGGTGTATTTGCGGCTCATCCGCTTCAGCACTTCCGTGCTGCCCGACTGCACCGGCAGGTGGATGTGCTCCACCAGGTTGCCGCCTTTGGCCAGCACTTCAATGAGCCGGTCGTCAAAATCCCGCGGATGGGAAGTCGTGAAGCGCACGCGCGGGATGTCCACCCGGCGGATTTCGTCCATCAGATCCGCGAAGCGGTAATGCCTGTCCGTAAAATCTTTGCCGTACGCGTTTACGTTTTGCCCGAGCAGCGTAATTTCCTTGAAACCTTGCCGCGCCAGTTCGCGCACTTCCGCGATGACGTCTTCCGGCCGGCGGCTGCGCTCCTTGCCCCGGGTGTACGGAACGATGCAGTAAGTGCAGAACTTGTCGCAGCCGTACATGATGTTGACCCACGCCCGCAGGCCTTCGCGCTTTTTCGGAAGGTTTTCGAAAATGTCGCCTTCCTTGGACCACACTTCCACGACCATTTCCTTGCCGAAATGGGCTTCCTGCAAAAGATGCGGCAGGCGGTGAATGTTGTGGGTGCCGAAGATCAGGTCCACGTACGTGTATTTTTGCAAAATCCGGTCCACGACGGCCTTCTCCTGGGACATGCAGCCGCAGACGCCCAGGATCAGTTCCGGCTTTTCCCGTTTCAGCGACTTCAGATGCCCGAGCTCGCCGAACACCTTGTCTTCCGCGTTCTCGCGGACGGCGCAGGTGTTGAGCAAAATGACGTCGGCCTCCTTGCGGTCTTCGGTGGGCTCATAGCCCATTTCCTCAAACAGGCCGCGCATCACTTCGGTGTCATGTTCGTTCATCTGGCAGCCGTAGGTGTAGATCAGATATTTTTTGCCTTTGCCCAGCGTTTTCAGCTCTTCGGGCACGGCGTTGTCATAATGAACCTGAACCTGCTCCTTGCCGCGCTGCTTGCCCTGGCGGTAATCCGGCTGGGAAGCCAAAAAAATGTCCCGTCCGTTCAGCCGGATCGTGCGGCCGCGCTCGTCTTCGGAAATGACCCTGGCCCCGGAGAAGTCAAAATATTTGGCGTAATCCTTCGACTCTTTGGCCACTGTCCTTTCCCCCTGTTCTGGCGAATCCGGCTTTGACGGCCCGGATTCAAATTCAAGATTGCTAACCTACGTATTATAGCACGAACACGCCGGCAGCGCCATCAAAGAAAAGCTGCCGAAGCATCCACGATTTCCCCGAAATCGCCGGTCTTGACCCCGGCCGCGTTGCCCTCATCCGTATCGATGTGAAGTTCCGGCACATATTCGTCCGAAACCCGCGCCAGCACCCGGCTGAACGTGAGTCCCCGCTCGCCGCCGACGCGAACGCTGACCGTCTGCATATGCCGGATGCCCCAGCGCTCGGCGGCGGCGGTGGACAAATGCAGATGGCGGGCCGCCACAATGACGCCCTTCCGCAAGATCACTTCCCCGGCCGGACCCACAAGCCGCGCCCCGGGTGTATGCTCCAGATCGCCGGAATGCCGAAGCGGCGCGTCAATGCCCAATAAAAATCCGTCCGAGCGCGAGATCTCAACCTGCGTCTCCGCCCGCGGCGGGCCGACGACGCGTACTCCCGCAAGAAAACCTTTGGGCCCGTATACCGTCACCGTTTCGCGGGCCGCAAACAGGTGCGGCTGCGTCAGCGAACGAAGCCTTGTAAGCGCGGCGCCCGGGCCGAACAAAATTTCGACATGCTCTTCGCTCAAATGCACGTGTCGGGCTGAAACGCCGATCGGCACGATTTTGGGCTGCATGAATCCTCCGCCTTCATTCACCATTTTAGTTCAAAAGGCGCACGGTCCAAACCCGTACGCCCTTTGGGAAAATCTTATTTGCGCCAATTTACAGGAACTCGGCCACCAGTTCGTCGAACTGCTCCCGCGACAGGCGGATATCCTGTTTCGCCAGGGCTTCTTTGCGGTCGCGGTAGCCGACGGCCAGATCTTCGTAGGACGGGCGATTTTTGTTCTGATAAATCAGGCCCGTCAGCATGCCTTTGGTTTCCATGATCTTGTTCATTGCCATAATGCGGTCGGACGGATCGTAATCCGGGAACTGTTCGAGGTTGACGATATGATCCTTGAACCAGTCGTAGGTGTTGATCTTGTTGAACGTGACGCAAGGGCTGAACACGTTGATCAAGGCAAACCCTTTGTGTTTGATGCCTTCCTCGATCAGCCACGTCAGCTGTTTCAGGTCGCTGGAGAACGACTGCGCGACGAAGGTGGCGCCGGCGGACAGGGCCAGTTCCAGCGGCGAAACCGACTGCTCGACGGACCCTTCCGGCGTCGACTTCGTCTTAAAGCCTTCCGCGCTGCGCGGCGAGGTCTGACCCTTCGTCAGGCCGTAAATCTGGTTGTCCATGATGATGTAGGTGATGTCGATATTCCGGCGGATGGCGTGAATCGTATGTCCCATGCCGATGGCGAAGCCGTCGCCGTCGCCGCCGGCGGCAATCACCGTCAGCTCGCGGTTGGCGAGTTTCAGGCCCTGCGCGATCGGCAGCGCGCGGCCGTGGATGCCGTGGAAACCGTAAGCGTTGATGTAACCGGAAATCCGTCCGGAACAGCCGATGCCGGAAACGACGGCCAGCTGATGCGGCTCCAGACCCACGTTCGCCGCAGCGCGCTGAATGGCCGCCTGCACGGAGAAGTCTCCGCAGCCCGGGCACCAGTTGGGCTTGACGTTATTGCGAAAATCTTTGAATGTCGCCATCTCAGATCAGCTCCTTGCAGGCTTTGTAGACTTCCGAGGGCAAGAACGGCGTTCCGTCGTACTTCAGCACGCTTTGAATCTTGTCGTGATAGCCGATGAACCGCTTGATGAGCCCCGCCAGCTGTCCGGTCGCGTTGTTTTCGATGACGACGACCTTCTTGGCTTCCTTAAGGTGCGGCTCCAAAACTTCCACCGGGAACGGATAGAGCTGGCGAACCATAAGCTGGCTCGTATTCACGCCGTCTTCCGCCAGTTTGATGCGGGCCTGCTCGATGGTTCCGCCGGTGTAGCCCAGGGAGATGATGAGCAGATCCTCGTCCGGCTCGTCGGCGACCACCTTAACCGGCGTTTTGATGCGCAGGTTTTTGATCTTGCCGAGCCGTTTGTCCATCATGTTCTTGCGGTTGATCGTTCCCTCGTTCGGCCGGCCTTCCTGATCGTGCTCGTTGCCCGTCACGTGATGGATGCCGTTTGGCGTGCCCGGCAGCACGCGCCGCGAAATGCCGTTTTCGGTCCATTCGTAGCGCTTGAACATATGGTTTTCCTCAAGCGGCGGCAGCCCATCCGTAACGAGATTGCCGCGATTGATTTCGATGGCGTTGAAATCGAGCATTTCGCAGGACTGCTTGCCCAAAGCCAGCTGCAAGTCCACGGCGACGATGACCGGGATCTGATATTCCTCGGCCTTGTTGAAAGCTTCGATCATGTCGTAGAAGCACTCTTCGATGGTGCTCGGCGCGATGACCAGCTTCGGAATTTCCCCGTGGGTGCCGAAAATGAGCGCGTTCAGGTCGGACTGCTCGTTTTTCGTCGGCAAGCCGGTCGACGGACCGCCGCGCATCGTATCCACGATGACCACCGGCGTTTCGGTGATGCCGGCAAGGCCGATGGCTTCGGTTTTCAGCGACAGCCCCGGGCCCGAAGAAGCCGTCATGGCGCGGACGCCGCCGTAGTTGGCGCCGATGGCCATCGTCACGGCCGAAATTTCGTCTTCTGTCTGGATGACCGTGCCGCCAAATTTCGGCAGCACCTTGATCAGATATTCCATAATTTCGGAAGCCGGCGTGATCGGATAGGCGAACATCAGGCGGCAGCCTGCGGCCACCGCGCCAAGGCCGATGGCCTCGTTGCCGATCATGAACAGCTTTTGCACGCCGTCGGCCGGCGCCAGCCTGAATTCTTCCAGCGGCCCGCCCGCCAGCTCCAGCACGTATTCCGCGCCGCGGCGCACAGCCTCGATGTTTTTCTCCACGATGGCCGGGCCCTTGCGGCGAAACTCTTCTTCCACAGCTTTCGTAAACACGTCCAGCGACAGCCCGAGCAGCGCCCAGGAAGCGCCGGAAGCGACCATGTTTTTCATAAGGGAGGTGCCGAGTTCCTCAGCGATGGCAGTAAAAGGAACTGCGAACAAACGGGCGTTAATGCCTTCGGGAAGTTTGGGATCAAACTTCGCGTCGGCAATGACCACTCCGCCCGGACGCAGCTCATGCACGTTCAGATCAATCGTTTCCTGGTCGAATGCCACCAAAATGTCCAAATCATCGGAAATGGCACGAATCGGTTTGGTGCTGATCCGGATTTTGTTGTTGGTGTGCCCGCCCTTAATCCGCGAGGAAAAATGACGATACCCGTACAGGTAATAACCCAGCCGGTTGAGCGAGGTGGAGAAAATGCGGTCGGTACTCTCCACGCCTTCCCCCTGCTGACCGCCAATTTTCCAAGACAGCTGACTGATCACGGTTTTTCCATCCCCTTAAAGATATCATCGTATGACACTGCCTGTGACAAAACTGCGACAAAATCTTGAAAAAATTATGATTTCATGTGCCATATAAATAATATGATTCACGGTGATAAAAAACAAGATGTAACCCTCCGAATGAAACATAGTTCTTTTCGATCGTATTCATATCAGAAAGAGAACAATATGCGTTTAAAGATTCAATTTCATAGATTTTTTTGCAGAAAACGTAAGGCATTGTCATACAGAAAACCGCGGACCAACACTTCAGGGTAACGGTCAAGCAGCGCCCGGATCAGCGCAGGGTACCGGCCCGGGTGTTCCAGACCTTCCACATGGCGGTCGATGCCGTCAAAATCCGAGCCGAAGGCGATATGCTTCTCTCCGCCAAGGGCGCAAATGTGCTCCACGTGCCGAAGCACGTCATCAATGCCGGCGTGGGGCCGGTCCGTCAAAAAGTCGGGCACAAACGTGATCCCGATAATGCCGTCCACGGCGATGATCGCGCGGATCTGGTCATCGGTCAGGTTGCGCGGCCGGTTCACAAGTGCCCGCGCATTGGAATGGGAAGCGAAAAAGGGCTTTTGCGCCATGTCGGCCAGATCCCAGAAGCCCCGGTCGGACAAATGGGACACATCCAGCAGAATACCCAGCTTTTCGCATTCTGAAACCAGCCTTCGGCCCGCTTTCGTGAGACCGCCGCCCCTCGGTTCGCCCGCGCCGTCGCAAGCCCAGTTGGCATGGTTCCACGTCGGGCCAAGGAGCCTGAGGCCCAGCCGATGCAGAAGGCTTAGCGCCCAGAAATTGCCCTGCAGCGCGTCCGCGCCTTCCAATGACAGGATCGCCCCGGTTTTGCCCGGTTCGGAAAGCCGTTCCAGATCCCGTGCGCTGGTGACGGGGAAAATGTCCGGGCGCGACAGCACTTGGCTGAAATACAGCTCCGCGGCGCGGAAGGCGCTTTCCGGATTTTGGGCCACCTCATCCGGCAAATACAGCGCAAACACTTGCAGCGCAACGCCGCCCGACGCAAGCCGCGCCGGCGTCACGTCCAGGCGCTTGTCCGAATCGGACCAGGAGAGCCCGGGATATTCCAGCATTTTGCAAATCACATCGCAATGAAGGTCGATGACGCGCAAATTGATTCACCCTCTTAAATGTTTATCGTCTGAAATTCACAAAAAAAAACCGGCCGCGCGCAATGGAATAAAGCGGCCCGGCCGTGCGAAGCACAAAACCGGATGTCCATTCGGCGACAGGTAACATGCGATTTGGCCTTGCTTTGGCGCAATTTTGCGCGGGTCAGCGCGGTTCCACGATCAGTTTGATCGCGGTGCGATCCTCGCCGTCAATCACGATATCCGTAAATGCAGGGATGCAGATCAGGTCAACCCCGCTTGGCGCGACAAAGCCGCGTGCGATGGCGACGGCTTTGATCGCCTGGTTCAGAGCGCCCGCTCCGATCGCCTGCAGTTCGGCGTTGCCGCGTTCGCGCAAAACGCCGGCCAGTGCGCCTGCGACGGAGTTTGGATTGGATTTTGCGGAGACCTTCAGAACGTCCATTTCCAGTACCTCCTTGAACACCGATCATCGTACGGGGTGTTGTTACCGGATCGACGGAATCAAAGGATGGGCTCACTAACGGATACTATTCGTGAAGGCTCATGAAAATTCCTTCTTTGTTTCTGGGCAAACACAACAAATTGCCAAAATTTTCGCACATCAGCCCGCGATCCAGGAATCCTCATCCGTACGGATCAGTTGGATTTGCGTGGCGCACCCGGTTTCTTCATTAATATCGACAAAAACGGCGCTGAACATCCATTTGCCCTCCGCCACCGTGAAGCGCGACGGCAGACCGGTGCGGAATTTGTACAGCACGCTTTCCTTTTCCATCCCGAGAATGCCGTCCCGGGGACCGGTCATCCCCACGTCCGTCACATAGGCGGTGCCTTCCGGCAAAATCCGCTCGTCGTTGGTCTGCACATGCGTGTGCGTGCCCACCACCAGCGACACTTTGCCGTCCAGATGCCAGCCCATCGCGATTTTCTCGCTGGTGGCTTCCGCATGAAAATCCACCAGCAAGCATTTCGTTCTTTTGCGCAATTCGGCGATAAGTTCATCGGCCACGCGGAACGGGTCTTCCGAAGGAGGCAGGAACGTGCGGCCAATCAGGTTGATGACGCCAAGCTCCTTGCCGCCGCTGTTTTTGACAATCATGCTGCCCCGCCCCGGCGTGCCCGGCGTCAGGTTGGCCGGCCGGACAATCCGCGGCTCGTCATCGATAAAGTCAAAGATTTCCTTGTTGTCCCACGTATGGTTACCCATCGTGATGCCATGCACGCCCCACTCGAACAAGTCGCGGGCGATGGCCGCGTTCAGCCCTCTGCCGCCGGCCGCGTTTTCGGCGTTGGCGATAATAAAATCCGGCCGATATTTTTCCGTCACCCAAGGCAGGAGCTTGCGGACGGTTTCCCGCCCGACTCTGCCGACGATATCGCCGATAAACACTACTCGCATGCGGATTACTGACTCCCTTCATCTCCAAACAAAAGCGGCTGCCGTCAAGCAGCCACTTGTTAGCATTTCCTGCCAGGCCCATATTATTTCGCATATTCGACAGCGCGCGTCTCCCGGATAACCGTGACTTTGATGTGACCCGGGTAATCGAGCTCGCTCTCGATTTTTTTCGTAATTTCGCGTGCCAGTCGGAAAGCCTCCGCGTCGTCAATTTTGTCAGGCTGCACCATGACGCGGACTTCTCTGCCCGCCTGAATCGCATAAGATTTCTCGACGCCTTCGAACGACTCGGTAATTTGCTCGAGCTTTTCGAGGCGCTTGATATACGTTTCAAGCGTTTCCCGACGCGCTCCCGGACGGGCGGCGCTCAGCGCGTCGGCTGCGCCGACGAGCATCGAAATGACGGATGTCGCTTCCACGTCACCATGGTGGGATTGAATGCTGTTGATGACGACCGGATGCTCTTTGTATTTCTTTGCCAATTCCACGCCAATCTCGACGTGCGAACCTTCCACCTCGTGGTCGAGGGCTTTGCCGATGTCATGCAGCAAGCCGGCGCGTTTGGCAAGTGCCACATCTTCTCCCAATTCCGCTGCCATCAGCCCTGCCAAATGTGCAACCTCAATGGAGTGCTTGAGCACGTTTTGTCCGTAACTGGTGCGGAATTTCAAACGTCCCAGGATCTTGATCAAATCCGGGTGCAAACCGTGCACCCCGACTTCAAAAGTCGCTTGCTCACCGTATTCGCGAATCCGCTCATCCACTTCCCGCCTTGCTTTTTCCACCATTTCTTCAATGCGGGCCGGATGGATCCGCCCATCAGCCACCAGCTTCTCCAGCGAAGTTCTGGCGATTTCACGGCGGATAGGGTCAAACCCGGACAGGATAACCGCTTCCGGCGTGTCGTCGATGATCAGATCGATGCCTGTCAAGGTTTCAAGCGCGCGAATGTTGCGGCCTTCGCGGCCGATGATGCGCCCTTTCATCTCTTCGTTGGGAAGAGTCACGACAGAGACCGTCGTCTCCGCGACATGATCCGCAGCGCATCGCTGAATCGCCAGCGTGATAATCTCGCGTGCCTTTTTGTCCGCCTCTTGTCTGGCTTCCGTCTCAATATCCTTGATCAGCTGGTTCACTTCATGGCGCACTTCCTGTTCCACCGTGGACAGGATGAGCTGTTTGGCTTCTTCCGTGGTCAGGTTGGAAATGCGCTCCAGTTCCGCCAGCTGACGCTTGCGCAACTGTTCAACCTCTTCGCGTGCTTCCTCGACTTGCTTCTCCTTGTTGGCGACCTGCTCCTCTTTGCGCTCCAACGCTTCAAGTTTACGGTCCAGCGACTCTTCCTTTTGCAGCAGCCGCCTTTCTTGGCGTTGAATTTCGTTACGGCGTTCGCGTATATCCCGTTCCGCTTCGATACGGAGCTTATGCACCTCATCTTTGGCTTCCAGAACCATTTCTTTCCGAATGGCCTCGGCATCTTTTTTGGCTTCTTCTATGATGCGCCGTGCCTCTTCATTGGCACTGGAAATTTTCGCTTCCGCAATGGATTTGCGTACCACATAACCGATCCCAAAGAAAAGCGCGCCAACAACGAGAACGATCAAGACCCAAATCCCGGTAGACATGGTCTCACCTCCTCGTTGCATCACCAAGGCAAACGCTTGGGATACTGCTTATGAAATTGGTTGTTTTCGCCGTTTTTTCCAATGTGCAACTTTTTCGCTGGAAAGGGCGGATTGAAGTCGGATGAAAGCGCTCCTAAACAGATTTTTTGGGTAGGCAATTAGGTTCGGAAATGGGAAGATGCAATACAGACTCATTTTATCTTTTGTGAAAATGTGTTGTCAAGCAAACCGAATGCCGGGTCCAGGCCGCGCCCGGGCCGGTCATTCCGCTTCCGAACCGTCCAAAGATGCGTCCGCTTCCTCCGCCGCCCGTTCGGCAGCCGCCTTGGCCAATTTGCCCGGAAAACCCCGGCGCACAAGGAAAGCGGTCAGCTTCATCTTCCTCTCCCGCCGGTCGCCCTTGATTTGCGGCCATTTCTTGCGCGCCAGAGCCATGGCCGCCTCCAGCTCCGTCTCGCGGTCCACCTGCTCCAGCGCCCGGTCGGCTTCCGCCTTCGAAACGCCGCGCCTTAGCAGTTCCTGCCGCACGAGAAGGCTGCCCTTGCGGTGCAAGGCCACCCTCTGCTCGGCAAAACGCCGCGCATACGCGGCATCATCCACCAGCCCCCGCGCTTTCAGGCGCCGGATGGCGCCGCCCGCCGCCTCCGGGGAAAACCCTTTGCGCTTCAAAGCCTCTTCCAGTTCCCTGCCGGTGCGCGCTTTTCGCTGCAACATCATCAGCGCGGCGCGGTAAGCCTCTTCCGCCGCTTGTGCGCTTAACAAGCTTTCCCATTCTTTCCGGTCCAAACGCCGGCCCTTCAGCAGGCGCATGCCGACCAGCGTATCCTCATGCACGGCAAGCTGCGTCTCCTCAAGACCGCCCGGCAAACGGACCGTCAGACGATACATCCCCGGCTGCTTCGGATCCGTCTCCACCGCCAGGATTTCCGCCGAATCCCCCGTTGACACCGGGGCGGGATCTTGCGCCGTATCCGCAGCATTGCCGATGAGCCCCGGGTCCTCCATTTCCGCGTCCGCCTCATCGCCGCCGACGGCGGCAACCGCATCTCGCCCGTCACCCGTGTCTCCTGCCGGAAAGACCGCTCCATCACCGTCCAAACGGTTCATCATCCGCTTCCTCCCGTAAAGTGATACATAATTTTAGGGGGAGTTAACCCCGTTAAACTGCTCCCTTGCGCCCCTCGCAGGATCTGTTAAGCGAGTTTGGCCCCGTTAAACGGCCCTTTCGTCCCCTCCGAGATCCTCATAAAGAGGGTTTGACCCTGTTAAACCACTGGCCATGCGCTCTTTTATCCCCACTAAACGGTTGTCAATTTCAACCCGTTTAAACTTCCGCCATGCTCTCCATGGTCCCCATGAAACGGGTTCGCCCCGGAAAGCTGCGCTCATCCTGGCTTGCTGCGCAAATCTGCAAATCAGCCAAAACTCCGGTTCCAGCACCACACAGCATGTTAAGTCGATTTTCTGGACTAAAAACTCGTTTCCGGCGCCTCGGCAAAACTGTTAAGTCGATTTTGTTGACTTAAACCTTAAGTTCCAGCCGCCTGCGAACCACAAATGCCCGTTTTAAGTCGATATTTTTAACCAATTCCCATTTCAGGGGCACCTTGTAGCCTGGTTAAGTCGATATTCGGGACTTCGCTCCAAACTCCTGCCCCTAATCGGGTAAGAGGGGACTCAACTGAGTCCCCGTCTCCCCACACCACCGTACGTA
>ERZ795043.513-NODE-513-length-30748-cov-6064.059949_pt1 | contig 30748 bp, 26 predicted proteins | sample MGYA00375127_ERZ795043 | MGnify/ENA primary metagenome ERZ795043 (study PRJEB30172, sample SAMN05518447) | compost metagenome | isolation source: Feedstock adapted compost from Newby Island compost facility, Milpitas, CA | place: USA:Newby Island compost... | reverse complement strand
CAGCTTTTACGCAGGCCCATACCCCGCGCCCCGGCATGATGAGCGGGCATGTGCAGGGCATGTTACTCCGCATGCTCAGCCTGATGATCCGACCGAAATATGTCCTTGAAATCGGCACTTTCACCGGCTATTCAGCGATCTGTCTGGCAGCGGGTTTGCAGCCGGGAGGATTGCTGATTACCATCGATCGCGATGAACAACTGCATGCACAATGCAAAACATTTTTCCAGCAGGCCGGCCTGGCAGATGTCATCCGTCCAATTACCGGCAATGCACGGGATGTGTTGTCCGGCTTAGCTTACACCTTTGACCTGGTATTCATCGATGCCGATAAAGAAAATTACATGGCTTACTATGAAGCCGTTTTGCCCAGCGTGCGCGCAGGGGGATGGCTGTTGGCCGACAATGTGTTGTTCCACGGTGAGGTGTTGCAACCTGAGGATCGGCAAAGCAAGCCTGCCCGGGCTATACAGGCCTTCAACGCACATGTCGCTGCAGATGATCGGGTGGAGCAGGTATTGCTCACCATTCGCGACGGATTGATGCTGATGCGTAAAAAATAAACCAGACCCGCATGCAAACCCAGCTGTCGGCACGTTTGATAAGTATAATGCTGCTTGTCGGCGTCACCACGGCGCATGCACAGGATCAGCTGCTGACCACGGAAGCTTATATTCAGCAATACAAGCATGTAGCCATAGCCGAGATGATCCGTACGGGCGTGCCTGCATCGATTTCTCTGGCCCAGGCCATCGTAGAAAGCCAGTCGGGCAACGGCTGGCTGGCCCGTAATGCCAACAATCATTTCGGTATCAAATGCAAAAACTGGACGGGCCCCACCGTGGCTTATGATGACGATCAACCCCATGAATGTTTTCGTAAATATGCCACGGCTATTGATTCCTGGCGCGATCACAGCGATTTTTTAAGGAACAACTCGCGATATGCATTTTTATTTCAATATCCACCGACGGATTATCAAGACTGGGCTTATGGTTTGAAGCGGGCCGGCTACGCCACCAATCCGGCTTATGCGCAGATGCTCATCAAGGTCATTGAAGACTATCACCTGCAACAATATACCCTCGAAGCCCTGGCCTTAGAAAAAGGGCAGGACACGGCCGGCATGGCTGCAGCCATAGCCTCCACCCTCCCGGCGCCCGCTGCATCGCCATATCCCTCGGGAGTATTCACCATCAACCATCGCAAAGTGATTTATGTGCCCGCCGGCACCTCATTGTTCACATTAGCCCGGCAATACGGCATCAAGTTGCGTAAATTATTGCACGACAACGATCTCACTTCCGATGCACCCCCGGCGTATCCCATGCTGATTTTTCTACAAACCAAAAAGAAAACAGGCGCCCACCTGAGCCATGTCGTACAGCCTGGTGAAACCATGTACAGCATTGCCCAGCAGGAGGGCATCCGGCTGAAATGGCTCTACAAGCGCAACCGTATGCAACCCGGCGATGAGCCGGCTGCTGGAGAAACGCTGGTCTTGCGTGGAGAGGCTTCGCATCCGCCTCATCTAGCTAAGGCTACGTCCAGACGCGAAGCCGGCCTATTTTCTACGATCATAAACGCTGCGGTTGGACCAGGCGTCGATTCCACCTCCGGTGCGAATGCAGATGTTTCGGCTCCCGACACAGGACAGGCTGCGCTGCCACCGACACCGCCGTCGGCCCCCGATCGGATTCCTAACCCCTGGAAACGGCAGGCTCCGCCTTCGCAACCCAACGGCCGACAGATCATCTATCATACCGTGGTGCCCGGCGATACCCTTTACAGCCTGGCCAGGAAATACCGTGTAAGCGTGCAACAGCTCATCGACTGGAACCACCTGTCCGGCACCACCATCCGCGCCGGCCAGCGTTTGATTGTGAATGCTTCCGCTCCATAAATCGTATCCCATGTCATCCATACAGGTACACGACAAAATCTTTGTTCCTTATCTTTCACAACAGCAAATCCAGCAGCGCATCGGCGAGCTGGCTCAGCAGCTCAACCACGACTTGCAGGCCGAACGGCCGCTGTTTTTAGCCGTGCTCAATGGGGCCTTCATGTTTGCCGCCGATCTGTTTCGACAACTCACCATCGAAGCCGAGATCTCGTTTATCAAGCTGGTTTCTTACAAGGGCACCCGCTCCACGGGCCATGTGATCACGTCCATTGGACTGGATGAAGACCTGTACAACCGTACGGTGGTGATCCTCGAAGATATCGTGGATACCGGCAAAACCCTGCACGAGTTTTTGCCGCAGATCCGCCATCAGCACCCCAGGCGCCTGCTCATCACCGCCCTGCTTTCCAAGCCCGATGCCCGTCAGTACCCTGTGGATATCGATTATCTGGGTTTTTCCGTGCCCAATCGTTTTTTGCTGGGTTATGGACTCGACTACGATGGCCTGGGACGTAACCTGCCCGAGATCTATCAGTTGAAGGAATGAAGCAACACGTGCGGAAGACGGCTTGACAGAAAAGTATTTGCATACCTATCGTCATGCAGAACGCGGCGAAGTATTCAGTCGATAAATTTTTTTCACGTATGCCGTTTGATTTTATATTATCTTTAACCTGAAATTATTGTGATTTCCTAATCGTATCCGTACGATTAGGCCGATGACATGAGCCACCTATGAAAAACCGACGTACATCCCGCTGCGTCCTGTCTGTGCTATCTGCCTGGATCTGGATAGCCATGCTGGTTTGGGATGTGCCCAGTGCCTCGGGTCAGGTGGTGGCTCGTTTTGAAGCCGATACAACGCAGGGTTGCTCGCCCGTTATCGTGCATTTCATTGATCAATCAACCGGCAATATTGTTTCTCGTTACTGGGATTTTGGCAATGGCAATCATATCCGTTACGACAGTGCGGTGAATCCCAGCGCCAGCTATATCAATCCAGGTTATTACAATGTTTCGTTGACGGTGACGGATGCAGCGGGTAACAGCTCCACCCAGACGCTGCAGGTCGCTGTTTTCGGTTCACCCCGCGTGCGTTTTTCACCCGATTCCGCAACGGGCTGTTATCCGGTCACGGTGCATTTTACCGATCAATCGTTGCCCGGCTCGGGCAGCATCACCAGCAGGCTCTGGGATTTTGGCGATGGGCATACGTCAACCGATGTCAACCCGGTGTATACCTATTCCAGTCCGGGCAAATACAGCGTGCAGTTGATGGTGACGAATACTTACGGGTGTACATCGGTGTCGGATACGCCTGGTGTGGTGGTCGTACCCAGGCCTGTGGTGGCGGGTTTCACGGCCGATACCACCATCGCTTGTTCGGCGCCGCTGACGGTGCATTTCACAAATACCAGCACGGGATCGGGTAGTTTGCGTTATCACTGGGATTTTGGGGATGGTTATACGTCCACCGACCAGAATCCCATCCATACCTATAACCAGAACGGTGCCTTCACCGTAAGCCTGGTGGCGATCGACAGTGCTGGATGTACGGATACACTGGTGAAACCGCAGCTCATCCAGGTAGGTGATCTGCCTCCGGTCATCGTAAAGATTCCATCGCCGATCTGTGAGCAAAACCCGGTGCTGTTCGTCAACCAGACATCGCCTGTGCCGCGCCAGATTCAGTGGGATTTCAGTGACGGCACCAGCTACAGCGGCCCCCAGGTGAGCAAGTCATTTTTTTCGGCCGGGCAATATTCCGTTCAGGTCATCAACACCTACAGCAGCGGCTGTACCGATACCGTAAGTCGGGCGTTCACTGTTGTTCCCCGGCCTGTGGCCGATTTCAACGCATCACCACGAACGGGTTGTGATGTGCCGATGTCTGTCCAGTTTACCTATACGGGATCGGGTGCTACGCAGTTCTTATGGGATTTTGGCGATGGCACTACCGATACTTCAGCCTCTCCCACGCATGTGTATCGCACGCTGGGCAACTATACCGTGAAATTGAAAGTCGTCAATGCAGCCGGCTGCAGTGATTCGGTGGTGCGTAATGCCTATATTCAGATTCAGCCGCCTCGTGCCCAGTTGTATGCCAGTACAGATCATGGTTGTGTACCGCTTCCGGTGGATTTTTCCGCTCGCGTGCAGAGCCTCGACAGTGTGGTAGCGGCGGTCTGGGATTTTGGCGATGGCACTACCGACTCGGGATTTGCCGTGCAACATATTTATACAACAGAAGGTGTTTATACGGTGAAATTCACGCTTACGACCAGCCAGGGATGCACCCAGACTTTCACCTATCCTACCCCCATCCGGGCGGGCTCGCCCCCTGTGGTGAATTTTTCCGGCACGCCCACCGAAGCATGTGCCGAGACGACCATTCATTTCACCGATCTGTCCGACAAAGGCGAACAGTGGCTCTGGCTATTTGGCGATGGCGGAAGCTCCACACAACAAAATCCAGCGCATGTGTATGGCGACACAGGCTATTTCAACGTGAGCCTGATCGTCACCCATCTCGGCTGTACCGATACCCTTACCCGGCCCCGGTATATTCATATTTTACCGCCCATTGCCGCTTTTGCCATCCGAAGAAATTGCAACACGCCTTATACCATTCAGTTCCTGGATCGTTCCATAGGCGCCGTTCACTATCAGTGGGATTTCGGGGATACGGCCTCTGGCGCGGCGAATTATGATACCCTGCCCAATCCGGTGCATGTGTATTCCACTACGGGGACGTTCACCGCCATCCTCACGGTCAGCAACGACACCTGCACCTATACCACCCAGCAAACCTTTCAAATCATTGACGAGCATCCCGATTTTACGATAAGCGATAGCCTGTTATGCCGCAACAACGCCGTTACCCTGCAAGCGACAAACATCCATCCAAGCCTCATCAAATCCTATCAATGGTTTTACCGTGGACCTGCTTCGGGCAGCCAGACCACCACAAATCCTTCTGTGCGCTTCACCCTGAGCCAGCCGGGGGTATACAGTTTTAGTTTGATTACCACCGATCTCAACAACTGTCAGGACACCGTGCGGAAAGACAGTGTGGTGCGGGTCGTGGGTCCTACGGCCAACTTTTCGGTGGGCACACAGGGTTGTGCACAGGTGGCCCTACCTTTTCAGGATCTGTCGAAGCCCAATGGTAGCCCGCTGGCTTCCTGGATATGGGATTTTGGTGACGGCATGAAAGATACCTTGCTGGCGGGTGATAGCGTGCGAAACGGCGATATCCAGCACATCTATCAGCAATCGGGAACCTATGCGATCACCCTCATGGTTACCGACAGCAATGGTTGTTCGCAGCAAATCACGGGGCCGGCGGGTGGCTTGCATATCACCCAGGTGAAAGCGAATTTTTATTCTCCCGACACCTTCTCCTGTCCGGGCCAGCCGGTAAGGTTTGTCAATCAATCTTCGGGCAGTCCCACCCAGGTGAGATGGACATTTGGCGACGGGCAATCGTCCACCCAGCTGAATCCCTCGCATGTGTATGACACCGATGGCGTCTATGATGTGGGGTTGTATCTCATCAATGCATATGGCTGCACCGATAGCTTGTTTCGCCCGCAATACATCCATATTTCCACGCCCCATGCCGCTTTTTCCATCAGCAATCTACCCGACAGCGGCGGCGTGAAATGCCCACCCTTCGTAGCCCAGTTTGACAATCATTCCGTGCATTACAGGCGTGTGAAGTGGGATTTTGGGGATGGGGCCACGTCTCAGTTGGTTAATCCTACTCATATCTACAATTATCCGGGCCATTATACCGTGACGCTGGTGGTGACCAGCGATGGAGGATGTACCGACACGGCTCGTATCAGCTTTGTCATCCATGGCCCCGTAGGCCAGATCATGCACCAGCCCATGGCGGGTTGTGGCTTACCCGTCAGCATTCAGTTTAAAGCCACATCCAAGAATGCCGTTTCCTATCAATGGGATTTTGGCGATGGTCAGGTATCGCCGCCCGGCACCGATACAATCATCACCCATACGTATACCCAGCGGGGCAATTACAAACCGGTGCTCATTGTACGCGATTCTGCGGGGTGCAGCGTATCGTTTCGCAACGACGACTCGCTGATCATTGACCAGCTCTCTGCAGGTTTTATCATGAGGCCCCGCATCGTATGCGACTCGGGTATGGTGGAGGTGATCGACACCTCACATAGCTTTGCCGCCGACACCCTGGGGCTGCCCAATCAGGTATTCTGGGATTTTGGTGATCCGACTACCGACCGGGACACGTCTACACAGCACCAGGCCAGCTATCGATATACCCGTCCGGGCGATTATGTGATCCGGCTTACGGTAACCACCCATTTCGGTTGCAGCCAGACGGTTACCGACACCCTGCATGTGGTAGGTACCACGCATGTAGGTATTCTGGGGCCCGATAGCGCCTGCTATGGAACGCCGTTGCAATTCTCATCCCGGGTATTGAACAGCTATAAGCCTATTGTTTCGTGGTACTGGGATTTTGGCAATGGCATGATCGACACAACGAGCCGTCCATCCGAGCAGCAATACCCATCTGCTGGCGATTTTCAGGTGAAACTCATCGCCACCAACACCGATGGTTGTCAGGATACGGCCTGGCATCCAGTGACTATTTTCCCGCTGCCGATACCCGTTGCCGCTGCACGGGACTCGGTGGTTTGTCTGGGTCAAAGCACCTCGTTGCATGCTCAGGATGGCATCCAATATCATTGGTGGCCGGCCGATGGGTTGAACGATACCACATCGGCCAATCCTCTGGCTTCACCGACCGACGATATGTGGTATCACGTACTCGTGACCAATATGCATGGCTGCCGGCAGGTCGATTCGGTACCGGTGAAGGTATCGAAGCCGTTTGCCATGCAGGTGGGGGTGGATACCACTATCTGTGCGGGAGAGTCGGTGCAGCTATTTGCTCAGGGCGGAGCCGCTCGTTATCGCTGGACTCCTCCTACTTATTTAAACGATCCTGAAGCCGCTCAACCGGTTGCGCGCCCCGATTCATCGATTACTTATCGCATAGTGGGCTATGGCAGGGATGCCTGTTTTACCGATACGGGTTATGTGCACATCCAGGTGGTGCCCCTGCCCGAAGTGCATGCCACGCCCGACCAGACGCTGGTGGTGGGCTCGCAGGTACAACTGCAGGCCAGTGGCAGCCCCGACGTGGTCAGCTACCAGTGGTCGCCGCCCCAGTGGTTGAGCTGCACCGATTGCGCCAGCCCCATTGCCACTCCGCGCGGCAATATCACCTACCAGGTGGTGGCGGCTAATGCAAGAGGTTGTATAGCCGTGGCTACTACGAAAATCAGGCTGGTTTGCTCATCGGGTGTGGTGTTTATCCCCAACACCTTCAGCCCGAATGGCGACCAGCAAAATGATATTTTTTACCCACGTGGGAAAGGCATACAGATCGTTCACTATTTCCGCATTTTCAACCGATGGGGGCAACTCATGTTTGAACGCGATAATTTTCCGATTGATGATAAAAGTTTCGGGTGGGATGGCACGTTTAAAGGAGCGGCACTACCGCCCGATGTATATGTATATGTGACGGAAATGGTATGTGACAATGGCGAAGTATTTCAATTAAAGGGCAATGTAACCCTGTTAAGATAACCATTAACCTGTTTTAAACCATGTCCTATGAAACAACTATACGCTGCGGGAGCAAGCCTACTTTGTATTTGCGGGGTAGGTACAATAGCCGGGTATGCTCAAGATATTCACCTTTCGCAGTTTTATGAGGCACCCCTGCTTCAGAACCCTGCCCTGGCAGGCATTTTTACGGGTGATTATCGGGTGCAGGCGGTATATCGTAACCAGTGGGGAAGCGTTACCGTACCCTATCAAACCGGGGCGCTCAGTGGGGAAGCCCGTTTTCCGGTAAAAAACTCATCCGATTTTATTACGGTCGCCCTGCAATTTACCTATGATGATGCGGGTACCTCTCATCTTCACGCTTCCGAAATCATGCCATGCGTGAATTATCACAAATCGTTGAGTGAAGATCACAGCCTGTATCTTTCCCTTGGGGTAATGGGTGGATGGGTTAACCGACAACTCGATCCCAGCAAGCTCACATTCGATAATCAGTACAATCCCGATAATGGTGGATTTGATCCCAATGCCCCGAGTGGAGACAATATGTCGGCGTATGGCTATCATTACCTGGATGGTGCCGTGGGCATGAGTCTCAGCACATCTTTCGGTGAAAACACCCACCTGTTCATCGGCACTTCCTATTATCACCTCAATAAACCCAAGGTTTCGTTTTACAACAATAGCGCGGTATTGCTTCAACCCAAATGGGAGTATCACGCCGGCATATCCTCTACCATAGGCGATCAGTATCATTTTATCGGGCAATTCAATCAGCTGGTACAGGGAACATATTCCGAAACCATGATTGGCGGTCTGGCAGGCATCGGGCTTTTGAAGCAAGGGTTGGAAAGCAACATGGCCGTGTATGTGGGTGGATTTCTCCGATGGAAAGACGCACTCATTCCCGTAGTAAAGCTCGATATGGGCAGGTATGATCTGGGATTGAGTTATGATATCAATGTGTCAAAACTCGCCACAGCAAGCCATACCATTGGCGGCTTTGAAATTTCTCTTTCCTGGAAAGGATTTTTTACCAGCCAGAACAGCTCTTTAAACAAAGTCAAATGTCCGAAGTTTTAAAAACTACATGCAGTTAAACTATACCGGTACATGTGCTGTCAAACCCATATCGAAAGGCGAATGGAAAACACGGATTTTAAGCAAATTTTATCGAATCTGCACTTGATTTTTTACTTGAAAAAATGTAAGTTTGACTTATGATGAAAAAATTTACACTGATTTTTTTACTTATCCTTTGTAAAACCACCTTCAGCTTTGCTCAAGCCTACGGGAGTGGCGACGGGAAAATATTGAAACTCTATCCCAATCCGGCTTCTACCCAGATTAACCTCGAACTTCAGTCGCATGGTGACCAGCCGTATGAAGTAGTCATTTACAATTTTCTGGGGAAAAAGTTTGATGATTTCAAACTCACCGGTCGCCAGACGCTGAGTCTTTCTAAGTACTACAGCGGTATTTATATTTACCAGCTATTAGACATGCAGGGAAATGTGGTAGAAACGGGCAAATTCAACGTCATTAAGTAACTTAAAGGATTACAAAGGATTATAGTACCTGAACAATAAGAAATTTCAGGTATGCCGTACTTTCAATCGTCCACACAATTGGATGATCGGGTGGCTGGGTATGAAAAAACACCTGTCTGATCTGTCTCCTGGCATCGAATGCAGCTTGCTGGATGATTTGCAGAAATACATCAGCGGGTATGAGATTCGTGCAGGAAGAGGTAATCAGAAACCCGCCCGGGCGAATCATTTTCAAGGCACGCAGGTTAATTTCTTTATATCCGGTGATGGCGCTTTGCATCTGTTGCCGGCTTTTGGCAAAAGCAGGCGGATCGAGCATAACCACGTCGAACTTACGTTTTTCGGCAGCCCATTGTTTCAATATATCAAAGGCATTGGCTTCCAGAAAGCTGCACCGGGATGCAAGGCCGTTCAGACGGGCGTTCTCACGGGCCAGTCGCAAAGCCTCTGCTGAGGCGTCGATGGCTGTGATATGGGTGGCTCCGGCAGCGGCAGCGTGGCAGGTGAAACTTCCGGTATAACAAAATGCTTCGAGTACTTCAGCGTCTTGTACAAATGGCGCAATGGCCTGGCGGTTGAGGTGTTGATCCAGAAAATATCCTGTTTTCTGGCCATTGGCTATATCCACCCAGAACTTTAATCCGTTTTCCTCGATTTGAAAAGTGGTGGGGAAGGGTGCCGATAAAAATCCTTTTACCAGCGGCAATCCCTCCAGTTCACGTACGGGGGCATCATTGCGCTCATAGATGCCGGCGGGATGCACGATATGCTGGAGTGCTTCTGCGATTGTGGCCTTCCAGCGATCCATACCCAGCGACAGGGTCTGGATGACCATATAATCGCCAAATTTATCTACAATAAGCCCTGGAAGCTGATCGGCTTCGGCAAATACCACCCGGCAATTCTCCGTATAACCTATCCGTTTGCGATAGTTCCAGCATTGCTCAAGGCGTCGGAAAAAGAAATCTTCGTTTACAGGCTCATCCTTGCGTGTGAGCAACCTTACCCGAATTTGCGATTGTGGATTCCAGTAACCCCTTCCCCAGAATTTTTGTGCCGAACTGAATACATCCACAACAGCGCCAGGACCTTCCTGTACCTGTTCACTGGCAATTTCGCCTGCAAAGATCCAGGGATGACCCGACCTGAGCCGCTTCTCGGCCTCTTTTTTCAATATAATTTTACCTGCCATGTTTGCTGCTGTTTGGTAAAAATTCAAATATCTGAGATTTCATGCGATATGCAAGTAAAGCGGCAGGACGGTGCGCGATTGCGTGCCAATTTGTCGTACAGCAGGCATTGGCAATATAATTGACTGTCGTAACTTTGCAATTTGCTTTTAAAATCACGACAGATATGGAAGAGAAAGAAATTCAGCAAAACGGGATGTCGCAACAGGAATCGAGTAACCCTTCTTTGCCTCCTGAAGAAAGCCAGCAGGCTGAATTGAATATTGATGAAAATGTAGGAGGCACCACACATCTGTCGGATGAAATGGAAGAACCTTCTGTGGTGGAAAAGCTCGAAAATGAGCTTGCCGAATACAAAGACAAATACCTGCGTCTGGTTGCCGAGTTTGATAATTACAAGAAACGCACGGCCAGGGAGCGCATCGAACTGATCCAGACGGCAGGCAGGGAGATTATCGTATCGTTACTGGACGTGCTCGATGATTTCGACCGGGCCATGCAGCAGATGGATCAGGCAAAAGATGTGGCCGCGCTGAAGGAAGGTATTCAGCTGATTTACAATAAATTCAAATCTATTCTGCAATCCAAAGGATTGAGAGAAATGGAAACCCTTCATGCTCATTTTGATCCGGAATTACATGAAGCCATCTCTGAAGTGCCAGCGCCGGATGAGCAACTCAAGGGTAAGGTACTGGATAATGTGCAGAAGGGCTATTTGCTGAACGATAAGATCATCCGACATGCCAAGGTGGTGGTGGGTAAATAACCGGGTTACTGCAACAAACGGGCAGGTCAGTCGTTATTTTAATTTACGCATTCCATGTCGAAGCGCGATTACTATGAAGTTTTAGGGGTTTCAAGAAATGCCACGCAGGATGAAATTAAAAAGGCTTACCGGAAAATAGCCCTGCAATATCATCCTGACCGCAATCCGGGCAATAAAGAAGCCGAAGAAAAATTTAAAGAGGCGGCAGAGGCCTATGAAGTGCTGAGTGATCCCGAAAAGCGAGCTCAGTATGACCGTTTCGGGCATGCCGGCATGCGCGGAGGTTTTTCGGGTGGCGGCATGCGCATGGAAGATATTTTCAGCCAGTTCGGGGATATCTTTGGCGACGATATTTTCAGCAGCTTCTTTGGGGGAAGTACGCGCACGCGTACATCCACACATCGCCAGCAGGGCACGCGGGGCTCTAACCTCCGCATTAAGGTGCGCCTCAGCTACGAGGAAATGGCCAATGGGGTACAGAAAAAAATCAAGGTCAAAAAATATGTCCCATGCGAAGTATGTGGAGGCACCGGCGCGAAAGACAAAGGTTCGTTTCAAACCTGTTCTACCTGTGGAGGCTCAGGTCAGGTAAGAAAAATCACGCAGACCTTTCTGGGACAGATGCAAACCGTGATGACCTGCCCCACATGCAATGGTGAAGGAACAGTGATTACATCGCGCTGCTCCAATTGCAAGGGTACGGGGCGTGTATATGGTGAGGAAACGATTTATGTGGATATCCCTGCCGGCGTGCAGGAAGGTATGCAGCTGAGCATGAGCGGCAAAGGGAATGCGGGTGAACACGGCGGATTGGCTGGCGACCTGCTTATCGTGGTGGAAGAGGAGCCCCATCCTTATCTGCACCGAGAAGGGCTGAACGTAGCTTACGATCTTTACATCTCTTTTCCGGAGGCCGTTTTCGGCACTTCGGTGGAAGTCCCTACCATCGATGGTAAGGCTAAAATCAAAATTCCCCCGGGTACCCAGAGCGGAAAAATATTCCGTTTAAAAGGCAAAGGTTTCCCTTCTTTGAATTCTTATGAACGAGGGGATGAGTTGATTCATGTAAACATCTGGGTGCCCCAGCACCTGAGTCAGGAGGAAAAAGAAATGCTGGAAAAACTTCAGCATTCACCTAATTTTCAGCCTCAGCCCGACAAATCGGAAAAAAGCTTTTTCGAACGCATCAAAGATATCTTCGGATAATTCGCGGATACGTACGGTACGTTTTTTACGAAAAAGCCCCGCCAGCAGCGGGGCTTTTCCATGTATCATCCAGAATAGCATCAATACCGGTAGTAATCAGGTTTGTAAGGCCCTTCTTTCGGAATTCCCAGGTAGGCAGCCTGTGCATCGGTAAGTTCATCGAGTTCCACACCAATTTTTTTCAAATGCAGGCGAGCCACCTTTTCATCTAAATGTTTAGGCAATACATATACCTTGTTTTCATAGCGATTGTGATGTTGCCAGAGTTCAATCTGAGCCAGCACTTGATTGGTAAAGGAATTGCTCATCACGAAGGAAGGATGGCCGGTTGCACAGCCCAAATTCACCAGCCGACCTTCGGCCAGCACAATGATATCTTTTCCTTCGATGGTGTATTTATCGACCTGGGGCTTAATTTGTACCCGGGTGTGTCCATAATGGGCATTCAGCCAGGCCATATCAATTTCAATATCGAAATGTCCGATATTGCAAACGATAGCCTTATCTTTCATCAGCCGGAAATGTTGTTCAGTAATAATATCCCGGCATCCGGTGGCTGTCACGATGATATCGGCTTCTTTTACGGCGTCGATCATTTTTTTCACTTCATAACCTTCCATGGCGGCTTGCAGGGCGCATATCGGGTCAATTTCAGTAACAATCACCCGGGCGCCGGCGCCGCGAAGTGATTGGGCGGAACCTTTGCCGACATCGCCATAACCGGCCACAACAGCAACTTTACCGGCAATCATGATATCCGTTGCCCGGCGTATGGCATCCACCAGGCTTTCGCGACAACCATACTTATTGTCGAACTTGGACTTGGTTACCGAATCGTTTACATTGATAGCCGGAATGGGCAATGTGCCCTTAGCCATTCGTTCGTAGAGACGATGTACACCGGTGGTAGTTTCTTCCGTAATGCCTTTCACATGCTGCACCAGTTCTGGATAACGGTCGAGTACCATATTGGTAAGATCGCCGCCATCGTCGAGAATCATATTCAACGGTCGGTCGAAACTGCCGAAGAACAGGGTTTGTTCAATGCACCAGTCAAATTCTTCCTGGGTCATACCTTTCCAGGCGAATACGGGAATACCCCGGGCTGCAATGGCAGCAGCTGCATGATCCTGCGTGGAGAAAATATTACAGGAACTCCAGCGCACTTCAGCACCTAATTCAACCAGGGTTTCAATCAACACAGCCGTCTGAATGGTCATATGCAGGCAGCCAGCGATTCGGGCGCCTTTCAGCGGTTTGCTGGGGCCATATTCTTCCCTGAGGGCCATCAATCCCGGCATTTCTGCTTCGGCCAGTTCAATTTCCTTTCGGCCCCATTCGGCCAGCTGCATATCTTTTACCTTGTAGGGTAAACTGAGGTCAATCTTAGCATGTGCAACGGTAGACATAATTGTAACTTGTTTTAATTCGAAAATGATTTTGCCAAAATTACAATTCCAAAGCTATTTTCCCGCCACCTGTTCGGGAAAGAGGCCGAAAAAGTCGTGGTTTTCATGATTTTTCGTGTAAAAATGAAAAACCCACCGGACGATTCACCGGTAGGTTGTGGGTGCGGCAGAGGAGATTCGAACTCCCATGCCCTTGCGGGCGCTACCACCTCAAAGTAGTGCGTCTACCAGTTCCGCCACCGCCGCATCGGGTTTGCAAAGATAAAAAATGACTTCGAGTTTGAAACGAAATTATTTGTACAAAATGATGCGGAATGTGCTGCCCTTGCCGGGTTCTGATGATTTCAGGATCAGCTTTCCTTTGTGATAGGTTTCCACAATACGCTTGGCCAGGGAAAGACCCAATCCCCAGCCCCGTTTTTTAGTCGTAAAACCAGGTTTGAAGATTTTGTTCCAGAGATGTTTGGGAATCCCCTTACCGGAATCTCGGATATCAATCCACCACTGGGTGGGCTGATTGTACATGTTAATTTCAATGCTGCCCTGGCCTTCAGTAGCATCCAGGGCATTTTTCAGCAAGTTTTCAATCACCCAGCTAAACAGGGTAGGCGATACCAGGGCAATCATTTCCGTTTCTCCCTGGGTATGCAGCACAAACTGTATTTTCTGGGAAGCGCGTTTGCGCATGTAGAGCATGACATTCTGCACCAGGGCAATCAGATCGGTTTCTTCAAACTCGGGTTCACTACCTATTTTGGAAAAACGCTCGGCTATCAAATTCAGCCGTTCCACATCTTTCTGAATTTCTGTTGCCAGCGAAGCCATTTGTGCAGGATGTTCTTTTAACATTTCCACCCAGGCCTGGAGCGAGGAAAGCGGTGTGCCCAGCTGGTGGGCAGTTTCTCTGGCCAGTCCAACCCAGAGCTGATTCTGGCTGGAGCGATTGCTGCTGCTAATGGCCATAAACACAATCAATAAGAACAATGCAATTACCGTAAGCTGCACATAGGGGTAGTAGCGAATTTGCTTCAACAAAATGGAATCCCCGTAGTAGAAATAGTTCACGGCTTCGGGATGTGCGGGGTCATAATGTTCAAGGATAGGGGGGTGCTGGGATTTGAATAGATTCAGTTGCCGGGCAAGATAGTACGGGTCATGTGCAATTTTAGTGGAATCCAGGTTCCGGGAATCAATGATTTGCCCTTTGTTATTCACTGCGATGACCGGTATGGTGGTGTTGTTGGTGATGATTTTGAGTTCCAGATTCAAATTATCGTTAGGGGAAGCCTTTTGCAATTCCTGATAAGCTGCCACCCATTCTTCGATGCGGCGTTTTTCTTCGGCTTGCATTTGCTTCACCAAATTGTTCACATATACTACGGTGGTAGCTATGATCAGGCAAGCCAGAAGGAGCAACAAATTACGCCAGCTAAACAGATGCTGCATACATCAGGTTAATGATCAAAAATAACAAGATTTCTTTCCTGGAATCGATGCGATAAATTCCCGGCTTCGAATCGGAGAATCTCTATTTTTGTTGCCAAACCTGTATCCGTTGTCAACATCCGATTTGCATGTGCCCGAGGTGGCGGTGGTGATTTTAAGCTGGAATGGAAGCCAGCAACTGGCCCGTTTTCTTCCATCTGTCTGTCGATCCACTTATCCGGGTCTGAAGATTTATGTGGTGGATAATGCTTCCACAGACGATACGGTAGCTTTTGTTCGACGGGAATTTCCGGGTGTACATTGTTTGTTGAATGATCAGAACTATGGATTTGCAGAAGGGTATAATCGGGCCTTACAACATGTGCAAGCTGCCTATTACGTATTGCTCAATCAGGATGTGGAGGTGGAGCCGGACTGGCTTGAACCTATGATTGCTTTCATGGAGGAACATCCCGAGGTGGCTGCTTGTCAGCCCAAGTTGCGTAGTTACCTGCAGCGCGATTATTTTGAATATGCAGGCGCAGCGGGCGGATGGCTTGATGCATGGGGATATCCATTTTGTAGAGGCCGATTGTTTTATACCGTAGAAAAGGACGTCCACCAGTATGATGATTCCACCTACCTTTTCTGGGCTTCCGGAGCGGCTTTGTGCATCCGTGCTGCCGTTTTTCATGCCGTGGGCGGTTTTTATGGAGATTTTTTCGCTCACATGGAAGAAATCGATCTATGCTGGCGCCTGCAGCGAATGGGCCATAGGATTGGATATTGCCCGCACTCGGTGGTATATCATCTGGGTGGCGGCAGTTTACCGCAGGGCAATCCGCAGAAAACATATCTCAATTACAGGAATAACCTGATGATGATGGCGCGTAATTTAAGCCGCAGAGAGCGCTGGCGACGGATCCCTATCCGCATGTTGCTCGATTTACTCTCGATCGTGTACGGCATTTCGCATCGTACGTTGGCCGAAATGCTGGCAATTCTGAAGGCCCATCGGGATTTTATCCGCTGGTATCGCAAAAACCGTCATGCCCTGCCCCGCCACACATGCCAGTTATGCGAATTACCGGGTTATTATCCCGGTTCTGTGATCTGGCAGTATTTTGCTAAAAGAAGAAAATTTTTTTCAACACTTCCATGTAAAAGCCAGTGCAGTACCCTAAATTTGCAGCATAAATAAACACCTTTGTCGATGGAACAGGAATTGCATCATGTACGGCCGAATTATAACGATATTCTCACCAGCCGCACTTCCACTTCCCGATTTCTTTTCTATCTCTATGTGGCCATCATGGTAGCTTTCTTTCTGGGTATGTGCTACGGCCTGTACGTCCATCGCTATAAAGGCAAGCCCAATGTAGAAATTCCTTCCAGCACGCTTTATAACCCCACTTATAAATAATCAAACGATTTCGCTCAGTAACCAGGAGCGGAATGGAGGGAATAAATAATTAATCCAATCAATAGCAACAGCAGAATCAACGCAAGTATTTTTGCGAACATTTGCGTATGATCAGGAGGACCTTGATCCCGGAGGTTTCTCACAGGTAAAGGTTTTGGACAAATTTACTGGCAATTTGCTCACGACTGCCAACGGTTGATTTATTGTTTTGTTAATCTCAATTTTACACCGATACCTGAAAGTCTCTTAAAGCCTGGTTTAAGCTGGTTTTCAAATCAGTGGAAGGTTTGCGTTTGCCGATGATAAGGGCACAGCTCACCTGAAATTCGCCTGCGGGAAATTTTTTAACATAGCTCCCTGGAATCACCACACTCCTTGCAGGTACGCGGCCGTTGTAGATCACAGGCTCTTCACCTGTAACGTCAATGATTTTTGTGGATTGGGTCAATACCACATTGGCGCCGAGTACGGCTTCCTGTTCTACGATTACGCCTTCTACCACAATGCATCGGGAGCCGATGAAGCAACCATCTTCAATGATCACCGGTGCAGCCTGAAGGGGCTCTAATACACCGCCGATACCCACACCACCGCTCAGGTGCACATTTTTACCGATTTGTGCACAGGAACCCACTGTTGCCCAGGTATCTACCATGGTGCCTTCATCGACATAAGCTCCAATGTTTACATAGGAAGGCATCAGCACCACCTGCCGTCCCAGATAGGCACCATATCTCACCGTAGCGGGTGGTACAGCCCGTACGCCTATCCGGGCAAAGTTTTTTTTCAATGGAATTTTATCATAAAACTCAAATGGCGGTAACTCCATCACCTGCATCTGTTGCACAGCAAAATACAGAAGGATGGCTTGTTTGATCCATTCATGGGTAACCCATCCCTTTTCGCTTCGGGTGGCTACCCGCAATTGACCCTGATCGAGCAGTCGAACGACTTCGTGAATGGCTTCTGCATATACAGCTTGCTGTAAACGCGTACGATCCTGCCAGGCTTCCTGAATAAGTGTAGCTAATTCCATGCAATTGTTTTTCGCAAACATACAAATCAATCTAACAAACTGTTGAACCCGGCAAATAAAGCTATTTCTTAGTTTTGCCTGCATTGTGAAAACTTGTTTAATTATCCAGACTGCCTTTCTGGGAGATGTAGTACTGGCTACTACAATCGTGGAAGAAATTCATGCTGCACATCCCGATTGGCAGCTTGATTTTTTATTGCGCAGCGGTAATGAATCGGTATTGGCCCATCATCCTTTCATCCGGAACATATGGGTGTGGGATAAAACGCACAGGAAATATCTTCACTGGTGGCAGCTTTGCAGGCAGATCAGGCGGGCGCGTTACGACGTGGTCATCAATGTGCAACGTTTTTTTTCAACCGGATTATTGACAGTTCTATCCGCAGCAGCCTGTACCATAGGCTTCGATAAAAATCCACTGAGTTTTCTTTTTAGCCATGCCGTGCCGCACCAGATTGGTGCAGGGATTCACGAAATTGATCGCAATCATGCACTCGCAGCCCACATTACGCCGTACAAGCAGGCATTCAGACCCAGATTGTATATTCCATCGGAAGTTCAGCAACGCGTGGCGCACTGGCAAATGCGCGGACCTTACTGTTGCCTTGCGCCTGCATCGGTATGGTTCACCAAGCAATTGCCCCGGGAAAAATGGCTGGAGTTGCTGAATCGGTTCCCGCCGGGGTTTCAGGTATACTTGATTGGCGGTCCGGGAGATAAAGAGCTGTGTAATTGGCTGAGGGCGCAAACCACCAACGCTGCGGTTGATAATCTGGCAGGCCAGCTTAATCCACTGGAATCGGCTGCTCTCATGGCTGGGGCCCGTATGAATTTTGTAAATGATTCTGCACCTTTGCATTTAGCATCGGCAGTAAATGCGCCCACGGCAGCCGTATTTTGCTCTACGGTGCCTGAATTCGGCTATGGCCCGCTGTCCGATGTGCATACCATTATCCAGACACCGGAAACGCTTTCCTGCAGGCCCTGTGGATTACATGGCCGGAAAGCGTGTCCACAAAAACATTTTCGCTGTGCGTGGACGATACCGGTGGAAGCCTTATTGCAAACACTGGGACAACCATGAGCAACGAGCCTATTTTTCAGGAAGATGTAGAAGCGTGCCTGCAGGTTCTGCGACGGGGAGGCATTATCCTGTATCCTACCGATACGATCTGGGGCATCGGCTGCGATGCCACCTCTGCAGCGGCCGTACAACGCATTTATGAGCTTAAACAGCGCCCCGCCAACAAAAGTATGATCATCCTGCTGGCCGATGAAAAGGATATCCTGCAATATGTGGCAGATCCTCATCCAGCCGTATTTGAATACCTGAAAACCGTCGATCGGCCGACTACGGTTATTTATCCGCACGCCCTTCATTTACCTGATAACCTGGTAAATGCCGATGGAAGCATTGCCATCCGTATTGTTAGAGAACCTTTCTGCCGACATTTGCTTAAACGATTCCAAAAACCCCTGGTATCCACTTCCGCTAATCTGAGCGGAGGACCTTCTCCGGCCACATTTAACGATGTACCGGATGCAATTAAGCGGGGGGTTGATTATGTGGTTCGTTACCGGCAAGACGACGCTACGCCTGCCCAGCCTTCGCGAATTGTGAAGTTTACTGCAGATGGGCAACTGGTGGTGATTCGTTCCTGATAGGCCACAAATTTGGCTATCTTTGCGGCTTTTCATAGCAATTTCCATATTACACTACGAGGAACACACTTATGGCAATATCCATCCATACGATACGCTGGCCTGTGGAGCTCAATGCACAGGAACAGATGATCTTCAGGGCAGTAGCCCGGGCCGCTGCTGAAATGGGTATTCCGGCTTATGCGATAGGAGGTTTTGTGCGGGATAAATTGCTAAAGCGTGCGACTACAGAAATCGACTTTGTTTGTGTGGGTGATAGCATTACACTGGCAAAAGCTTCGGCCCAGAACCTCCCAGGAGAGGTAAAAGGGGTTCAGGTGTTTAAAAATTTCGGGACGGCGCACTTCGAATGGAACGGCTATCAGGTGGAATTTGTGGGTGCACGCAGAGAAAGCTATCGGCCTGATTCGCGTAAACCCGAGGTTGAACCGGCTACCCTCGAAGAAGATTTGCTGCGGCGTGATTTCACCATCAATACCCTGATGATTTCCTTACAATCCGAAGACTTTACTGAACTGCTGGATGCCTTTCACGGATGGGAGGATTTGCAGAAAAAACGAATTCGCACCCCAACCGATCCGGTTATCACCTTCCGCGACGATCCCCTGCGCATGATGCGTGCTATTCGTTTTGCCACCCAGTTACAATTTTCTATTGTACCGGAGGTAGTACGCGCTATCCGCCAGGAGGCCGAACGTATCCGCATTGTTTCCCAGGAAAGAATTACCGACGAATTGAATAAAATTTTGATAGCCGAAAAGCCCTCTATTGGTTTCGACTGGCTGTTTAAAACCGGATTGTTGCAAATTATTTTTCCACAGATGGCTGCCCTTGCCGGCGTGGAAATGATCGAGGGTAAGGGGCATAAGGATAATTTTTATCATACCCTGCAGGTGATTGATAACGTAGCGGCCAAAAGCACAAACCTCTGGCTGCGCTGGGCCGCCCTTCTACACGATATCGGCAAGCCCGCCACCAAACGTTTCGACCCCCAGCAGGGCTGGACCTTCCATGGCCATGAGGTTGTAGGCGCACGCATGGTACCTAAAATCTTCGCCCAGCTAAAATTGCCCACCCATCAACCCATGGAATACGTCAAAAAACTGGTGCTGCTGCATCTTCGGCCTATTAGCCTCACCAGGGAAAATATCACCGATTCGGCAATCCGCCGCCTGCTTTTCGAAGCGGGCAACGATCTGGAGGATTTGATGTTGCTCTGCGAAGCCGATATTACTTCCCGGAATGCGCAAAAAGTAAAACGATACCTGCAAAATTTTGCGCTGGTACGCAAGCGCCTCCAGGAGGTAGAAGAAAAAGACCGCATCCGTAACTGGCAGCCTCCCATCACGGGTGAAATGATTATGGAACGATTTAAGTTACCACCCTGCAAGCTGGTGGGCGATATCAAAAATGCCATCAGGGAGGCTATTTTAGACGGTAAAATCAGAAACGACTTTCAGGAAGCCTGGGATTATATGATTCAGGTAGCCCGGGAATTGCATGTGCCAAATGTTGACTAACTTGCAAATTATACTTTGAGCCGTTAAAATCCTGTGTTATGGCAGTTTTTCGATTTCGGGTGTACTGGGAAGACGATGATAGCGTGTACCGGGATGTACTGATTAAATCCGATCAGACGTTCGCTGATTTTCATCGGGCTATTCTTTCCGCTTTTGATTTTGATCAGATACACGATGCTGTTTTCTATCGCAGCAATGATAACTGGCAAAGGGGGAGGGAAATTATATTGAAAAAAGATGATCGCCCTCACCCGGTTGAGCCCCTATTGATGGCTGAAACTCCGATCAGTGCCGCTGTACGCAATACGAATCAGAAGTTCGTGTATGTGTATGATTTTCAAAAAAACTGGACCTTTCTGATTGAATTGATTCAGGTACTGGGTCAGGAAAATAAAAAACTTACCTATCCTTATTGTGCCCGTAAGGAAGGACTTGCACCGAGCCAGTATGAAAATAAAGTCCCCGGCAATGATAAATTGATGGAGATGGAAGAGAAATACGACCTGCACAGCGATGATTTTTCTTCCGAAGGCTTCGGGGAAGAAGGCGAAGCAGACCAGGATCTGGCAGATGAAGAATCTTTCTAAGTTAGCCATTGTAATTGTAGGCCCTACGGCATCCGGGAAATCGGCTCTGGCGCTTTCCCTGGCCCGTCATTTTCAAACCGCTATTATTTCGGCCGACTCCCGGCAATGCTATCGAGAATTAAACATTGGCACCGCTAAACCCGATGCTTCAGCACTCGCGGAGATTAAGCACTATTTTATTAATTCCCACAGCATCCACGAAACTGTTAATGCAGGCCTTTTTGAAAAGTTAGCGCTCGCGTATGCCGCTGAAATTTTTCAACATCACGCTATCGCCATTGTATGCGGCGGCACCGGGTTGTATGTAAAGGCATTTTGTGAAGGACTCGACCAGATTCCTCCTGTGCCGGCTGATTTGCGGAGGCAACTCCGTATCAACTATGCCACTTATGGCCTGAGCTGGCTGCAGGAAGAAGTACGAAAAAAAGATCCAGTTTTTTATCAGCATGCCGATACACGCAATCCACATCGATTGCTCCGGGCACTTGAAGTCAGGGAAGCTACGGGTCAGTCTATCCTGCATTTTCAACGACGGTCGCCACAGCCCCGGCCTTTTGAAATCCTGAAAATAGGTATACAGCTCCCGCGACCCGTGCTGCATCAACGCATCGCAGCGCGGGTGGAACAGATGGTGCATGCCGGGTTATTTGAAGAGGCAGCTGCTCTTCAGGCGTTTCGCAACCATCCTGCCTTGCAAACCGTTGGATACCAAGAAGTGTTTGCCTGGATGGAAGGGAAATATACACGGGACGAAGCCGTCAGGCAGATCATTTTTCATACGCGTCAGTATGCCCGCCGACAGCTCACATGGTTTCGTCGAGATCCGGAGATTTTCTGGTTCAATCATGCAGATGCGGCCGAGGAGGTTATCCAGCTGGTAGCGCGCAAGCTTTCAGATCTTAAAGCCTAAGGTAAGCACAAACTGGCTTTGCCGGGCTTTCCAGGTTGCGGGTGCAGGCGAAGGTACCTGCAGACTGTTGGGTTGTATCACGTAATAGGGCTGGTTCTGGTCTTTCCAGGAGCTGAACACATAAGTAAAGTCGAGGTAAAATCCTTTGTTACGATATCCCAATCCACCACTGTAGCTATATTGCGCGGCATTTACATTTCCACTTGCGGGTGCATAGGGGTTGCCATAATAAGCAAAACCCGCTCTTACGGCCCAGATATCCCATTTTAATTCGCCACCGAGTCGAATGTTGGAAGCCCCCTGATACAACTGGGATATGCTTTGATTCACTTTGTTTTGCTGTGCAATATCAGAACTGTACGATTGATCATACCGGAAATGTGCTTTCCGGTAATCCACCCATTCATAATCAGCCGTAATAAATCCTTTCAGACGCTCGGGATCGGGATTCGATGCGCCGAATACATAGCTGGCGCTTCCCACCAGATGCATGGGTGTCGTAAGGTTGTAGGCATAATCGCCCGTATAACCACCGGTTACATCAGCTGTAGTGGCGCTCACCACGCCCTGATCTTTGGTGTCGGTGGTCACGGTGGTATAGTAACTGTCGTGCATGGAATAATACGAGGGCGTTTGCACTGAAATACCTAAACGCAGAGCGCTTACCGGTACATAGATGATCCCGAGGCTGCCGCTTATGCCTACACCTGTAGTTTTTAGATAATTCAGCACATCGTATTTATTGAGCGGTGAATTTGCATCGCCCGGATTTGATTCTTCAAAGGTTTCGTGGCGTTCAAACGAAATGGAAGGGATGTTCAGTGCGGCACCGATAAAAAACTTATCCTCATAATTTCCCGCAGCAGCCAGGCTGAATACATCTAATCCGCCCCTGGTCAGCAAGGTTTTTGATTGTAAAAGAGCATATCCATCAGCAATAATCTGGCTGGGAAGGCTGCTCCATCCCGCAAATTGGTTGTTGTTATCATACACGGGCCCAATCAGTCCTGCCCGGACGGATTCGCTGATGCCGAAAGGATAATTTGTTTCAGCTGTTTGTACATCCTGAACCTGATCATTGGACAGGGTAATGAGGTAATTATCGGAATAGGAAGAATATGTACTGGCTGGCGTGTTGATTTTGCCTTGATAATACAGCGCCTGATTAAAATTGGCTATTCTGTTTTCTCCGACGCCAAATGTGATATTTTTCCAGTGGCTTGAACGCTTGCTGTTACTGGCCAGTATCAGGGCAAGGTTTTGCAGGGCAAGCTGGCTTTTGCTATCACTGGCCGATGTTTGATAATACTGCGCGTCGGTATTAATGCTATGCAGCAATGGTGTAAAGGAAAGATCATTGGTTTTAAAAAATCCAATACCTGCCGGATTTACCCAGATATCGGACGCATCGCCGCCCAGCGAACCGGCAGCGCCACCAATAGCTATTGTACGGGCATCACCACCCGAAGTTGTCCTGCTATATCGCAGCGCGTCAGTTTCGTCCTGAGCCTTTACCTGAGTAATACCCAAGAGTATGGCCGATAGCAGCAACATCCAATTTTTCATGCGCATGGTTTTAAAGCCAAGTCAAATATAACCTTTCTCTTTTCAGAAATGGCAACGGTAAAGGCATGTAAAGGTAAAATTGCAAGTATTGTTCCAGATTTAGTGGCCTCCTCTCGGGCTGAAAGTTCTAACAGGCGCTGCGTTTTCAACCGGAGCACTTCTGAATACTGGAGCAGGTGAAGAGAAAGTCCGAGGTTCAAAACTGCGGTCTGGTGCGGGTTGAAAACGGGGAGCAGAAGCATTGTTGTCGTTTGCACGAAAGATCCGGAACAACCCACTTCTATTGTTAGATGGCATACTTGCCGGTCGTTCATCGGGTCGTTGAATAAACACACGCCGGGTACGAGCCGGGGATACAGGGGTCGCCGGCGTTTCTTGAGGTGATGTAGTGAATATCCGACGGGCATTGGAAGGAGTTACGGGCGAAGTGGTATTGTTGTCTTGCCGATAGAATACCCGGGGTGCAGAAGTATTCACAGCTCCACCTGTTGCTCCGGCTGCTCCGCCCATCATGCTGGAGCGCGCTTCATAATTCATCCTTGGCGCATAGGTATTGGCCGGCCTGGGATTGATGACATATTTACCCCCGGCAAATCCATAATAGTAGCCATAAGGAAGTCCATACCAGGCATAAGGCGTGTACCACAGGTAAGGCGAGTACCAGGCATAATAGCCAGGATACCAGGGATTCCAGTAAAATGGAGCATAAAAATTCCCAAAACTCAAACTCCAGGCAAAGGAAGGTCCCCACCAGCTTGAATAAGCGAAATAGGGATTAAATGCATAAGATGGATAAAAAACAAAGGGATCATAGAAATAGTTCGGATCATTGAACATCCTCAGCCTCTGGGTGTAAGTAAGCCCTCCATTGTCCTGATCATCGTACACAATATAATGGCTCCCGTCTTCCGTGTTCACAGCGGTTGATGACGTGGAAGAAGCTGATTGGGCCGTGGCAACCGCTTCCTGCGTTTGTGCAGGAGAATAATATACATCATCGGGCGTCTGGCCGGCACGATAGGTTGTTGCACACCCACCCAGCAGCAGGCCAAGCCCTAACAGCATATATGAGAACGATTTCATGGTCTGACGTTTTAAGGTAACCGACGTAAACTATCCAAAGTTACTGAAATTAAGACGAGTTTCAAAGCAAAATGTTTAGTCTGACTTTGTTAAAAAGATGAATCTACAGGTCGCTTTCCATACGGTTTTGTGATGGCAATGCAGATTTTTCTCTTTCTTTGTGATTTTCTGTGATGTAAAGGCAAAGTTTATGAGTAAAGCGATTACTCCTCGAGCGCAGGATTATGCACAATGGTACAATGATCTGGTTATTAAAAGCGGTTTAGCCGATTATTCGGCGGTGCGTGGCTGCATGGTCATCAAGCCTTATGGCTATGCGCTCTGGGAAAACATGCAGGCCACACTTGATCAAATGTTTAAAGAAACGGGGCACCAGAATGCCTATTTCCCATTGTTCATTCCTAAAAGCTTTTTAAGCCGTGAGGCAGCTCATGTGGAAGGTTTCGCAAAAGAATGTGCGGTGGTAACCCATTATCGGTTGAAGACTGATCCGGCTGGAGGAGGGGTGATTGTGGATCCGGATGCGGCGCTGGAAGAAGAGTTGATTGTACGTCCCACATCGGAAACCATTATCTGGAATACGTATAAAAACTGGATTCAATCTTATCGCGACCTACCTATTCTCATTAACCAGTGGGCCAATGTCGTACGCTGGGAAATGCGCACCCGGCTATTTTTGCGAACCGCCGAATTTCTCTGGCAGGAAGGTCATACGGCTCATGCTACGGCGGAGGAAGCTATGGAAGAGGCCCGTCGCATGCTGGATGTGTATACCCGGTTTGCACAATCTTTTATGGCCTTGCCCGTAATCCAGGGTGTAAAATCACCGGCCGAGCGTTTTGCCGGAGCTGTAGAAACTTTTTGTATCGAGGCGCTGATGCAGGATGGTAAGGCGCTTCAGGCTGGTACCTCGCATTTTCTCGGTCAGAACTTCGCCAGGGCTTTCGATGTACAGTTTTTAAACAAAAACAACGAACAGGAATACGTGTGGGCAACCTCATGGGGCGTATCAACCCGGTTGATTGGTGCACTGGTCATGGCCCATAGTGATGACGATGGATTGAAACTTCCACCCAAACTCGCTCCCATTCAGGTTATTATCATTCCGGTATATAAAAACGATGCCCAGAAAGCTGCTGTACATGCGCAAGCATTAGAAATTCTGGAGCAACTCAAAAAAGCCGGTTTTCGTGTGCAATACGATGATGCCGACCATGTGCGTCCCGGATGGAAATATGCTGAATATGAACTCAAAGGTGTGCCGCTGCGGCTTTCTCTCGGGGAACGGGAAATTCAGCAACAGCAAATTGAAGCCGTTCGCCGCGATACCCGCGAAAAAATGTATTTGCCCCTTGACCGGCTTCCGGAGCAGGTGGGCCGCCTGTTAGAACATATTCAACAGGAAATGTTTCAACAGGCTAAAAATTTTCGGGATCAGCATATCACTTCTGTAAATAGCTGGGATGAATTTCTCCAGGTTTTAGATGAGCCTGGCGGATTTGTATATGCCCACTGGGATGGAACAGCCGAAACGGAAACAAGAATTAAAGAGCTTTCCAGAGCTACTATTCGTTGTATTCCCTTCCCGGATCAACTGCCGGATGACGGTCCAGGTAAATGCATACTCACGGGTAAACCTTCCGAACGAAGGGTGTTATTTGCCAGGGCTTATTAAGCAGATGCGTGACTCAAACCAGAAAGGCAGCATAAAAAGGGATTACAAATTATCGTTATTTTGTATTTTTACCATCAGGTAAAAAATAGGGATGTTTTTAACCCCAACCCAATTTTTTCAAATAACAATACCCATTCCATGAACCCCGTCATCAAAGCTATGATTGTTGAGGATGAACAAAAAAATATTGATATCCTCAAAAATATCCTCGAGAAATATTGTGAAGAAGTGGAACTGGTGGGCTCAGCTACATCTGTAGAAGAGGCAGAAGCCTTACTGGAAGAGATCGATCCTGATGTATTGTTCCTGGATATTGAAATGCCCCCTCACAAAGGATTTGAATTGCTGGAAAAATTTGATCGCCCCAGGTTTGACGTCGTCTTCATCACTGCTTATGAAGAGTATGCGCTTACGGCTATCAAATTTTCTGCACTCGATTATTTGCTGAAACCCATCAAGGTAGGAGAAGTACAGCAGGCACTTGCCAAGGTCAGAGAGCGCAAAGAAAAAAATATTCGTAGCACAGCGCCCACCAGTTATTTGAAAGATTATTTAAAAAACAGCGGTGCCGGCCTCTCCAAAATTGTAATTCCCGTAAACGATGGGTACAATATCATCGACCTGAAAGATATTGTGTATTGTGAAGCGCTTGATAGCTATACCCGTGTAAAATTAACCAATGGTACCCACCATGTAGTTTCCAAATCCCTCAAGGAATACGAGGAAATGTTGGAAGACAAGGGTTTTTATCGGGTGCATAAATCGTATCTCATCAATGTCAACCATATCGTCAAAATCATCAAAGGCGTTGGTGCAGCCGTGATTATGTCGGACAAACAAAACATTCCCATCTCCAATCGCAAGAAAAACGAATTCTTCGATTACCTGCGCACCATCATGAATATCTAAAGCCCTGATACCTTTTGTTTTTATTCTTCGTCTTCGATGTCGTAATAGAAAATGCCATCCACATCCGGATAAATTCCTTCCAGCTGAATATGATGGCCGGCATTCTGCACCAGCTTTTCCAGCTCACTAACCGATTTTACGGGGTATCCATTAATGCGTGTAATCACAAAACCTTCCCGCATGTTGGTTTGGGCCTTAATCAATCCGTCGCCAATATCACCCACCATCACGCCTCCGGAGATTCCCAGCTGATTGGCCTGGCTTTTACTTAACGTCATGAACTCAGCCCCCAGCTTATCGAGTACAGAATTGCGAACAATACCGGTACCACCTTCCCGATTGCGAAGCGTAACCACCACATTCCGTTCTTTACCGTCGCGAATAAAGCTGACATTGATTTTATCACCCGGTTTGAAACCTGCAATTTTTTCGATCAACTCGGATTGTGAGTTTACCGGTTCACCATTGATGGCCGTAATCACATCGCCAGCTTTAATACCGGCTGCCGCAGCGCCACCATCAGGGTCAACACCGGCAATAACCACACCCTTTCCGTAAGGATTGCGATTGTTGAGTGATGCCTGGGTGAAGTTTACATCATTGCGGTACAACTGTACGCCCAGGAATGCCCGCTGTACAGTACCGTAAGTGAGGATATCGTTCACCACTTTTTTCACGATATTCACCGGAATTGCGTATGCATAACCCGCATAAGAACCTGTGGGTGAAGCAATCGCAGCAAGAATTCCAATAAGTTGTCCGTCGGTATTCACCAGAGGTCCTCCGCTATTACCCGGATTTACAGCTGCATCAGTCTGGATATAAGCATCTACCGGATAAGACCCTTGATGATTTACATCGATTTCGCGGGAGGTTGCACTCACAATCCCCGCCGTTACCGTAGTTTCCAGATCCAGCGGATAACCGGCGGCCAGTACCCATTGCCCCACCTTCACGTTATCGGAATTGCCGTATAGCAAATAGGGCAAGTTATGGGCATCAATTTTTAACACCGCCAGATCGGTATTCGGATCATGCCCCACCACTTTAGCCTGGTAACTCTTCCCATTGTAAAGTGTTACCACAATTTTGCTGGCTCCGGAAATCACATGGTTACAGGTAACGATGTATCCATTATCTGAAATAATCACCCCCGATCCGGAAGCCATCTGGCCGGGAATATAATATCGCTGACCACCTCCAAAAAAGTTAAAGGGGTCGAAGATGTTTCCCGGGGTGGTAACTTCTTTAGGTGGAATCGTCGTTTTGATGTGAACGGCTGTTGGAATCACAATGCTTGCCGCCTGTTCAAAATCGGTAGGTGTGCTGGTAGCGTTTGCTGTAGTTATGTTGGAAGCTAAACGAACGTAATTGATGGGCAAATGCTGGCTACCATTCTGGAAAGGGCCTGGAAGTTGATTTACATAACGGGAATACACCCACAGTGTACCCAGGCTTGCAGCTATGCTGATGAGTACCGTTAAGAAAATGTGACGTATTTTCATGATTGTATCGTTTTGATAGGAAGTGTACAAACTGCATACCTGTTGTACAAATTTAGGAACTGACTCAAGCCCGATAGTCTTGAAAACAAAGGGTTTAACAATAATTTATTTCAATAGTTAAACACGGGTTAAAAGCGGCATAACGGCTGATGCGGCTGAATGGGTAAAAGACACTGCTAACCTGTCAGCCCAGGGATAGCAGAAACGCAAGTGTATCTATCCCATCGGCATAATCGCTAAGACCGGGAAATTGCGCCTGACCAAAAGGAATGAATCCTTTACCCACCACACATTGAATCGATGCATCATTGAGCAGGCTACGGGACAGTTTACCCGGTTCTGAATAGGTTTCATAGAGCACCACACTTACCGGGGAAAATAAAGCCGGATCGGGTTTTAGGATGATATGCCCGAGCATCTGATGAGGCTGATGATTTAACAGATAAACCGAAAGATAATAGTCGAAATTATGGCGATAGGGTCGATGATCCAGGAAATAAGCATAGGCCTGAAGGGCATGCCCCAGCGCCTGAAAATCGTATCCCTCCGGCACAAAGAGCTTGGTTACATTGCGACACCCGAGCCCGAAATACGTACAAATGTCTTTTGCCAGCAATTGAAGTTCGTCTGTTGATTCCGTACCATCGAGTATAGCCACAGATGTGCGGTTTCGGCGGATGATATGCGGATATTTACCGAAATAATATTCAAAATACCGGGAAGTATTCTGGCTTCCGGTTGCAATATAGGCATCACAACCCTTTAATAAGTCTGCATCAAAGATCATCAATGGTTCATCAGCCCATTCTTTTAGCTTTTCTACCAGGAAAGGAATCAACACACGATCGCGGGAAGCATATTTGATCCACAGGCTATGCCCGCTGATCCATCCGCATAGCAAATCATGAAAGCCTACCATGGGAATATTTCCAGCCATGACCAGACCTATTTTACGAGGATGAACCAGCTGGTGAAGTCGTTCTGCATAAGGGTTTAACCATTCCTGGAGCTTATGCGGATGCAAATAATTCCGGGCTATATGGTGCGAGGCGAGTTCAATGAATTCAGGAGTGAACCAGGGATTTTCAAGCGAAGCTTTTTCCCTGGCCTGTATCCATGCGGGGTCATCGGAAAGCATATAATGTCCAAGCCTTTCCAGCAGTTCTATTTTTTTATCCAGCAGCATGACATGAGTTTGTCAAAACCCAAACGGGGGATTTTTAAAAATTTGTGTTTTCTTTGCGTGAACGTGTATTTTTGTTGCAAATTAAACCGGTTTTCATAAAACAGGATTCCAATGGCACTCAAGATTACAGAAGAATGCATCAATTGCGGGGCTTGCGAGCCCGAATGCCCGAACAATGCTATTTATGAGGGAGGTGTGGAATGGGCAATTGCCGATGGTACATCCGTCAAAGGGCCTTATACCCTGCTGGATGGCACGGTGGTAGATGCCGAACAACGCAATCCGCCTATCAGTGTGGACACCTATTATATTGTTCCGCATAAATGCACCGAATGTAAAGGATTTCATGAAGAGCCGCAGTGTGCAGCGGTTTGCCCTGTAGATTGCTGTGTACCCGACGAATTATATCGTGAATCCGAAGAGGAATTGCTCGCTAAAAAAGAGCGCTTGCATCTGTAAACTTCGGGATATAACGGATTTTTAGGCCGTTCTTGAACAACCAGGAACGGCTTTCTTTTATTTTTGCTTCAGTACGGAAGCATCCCTGAAAAATTCCGATATTGCATATTGCATGCAGTTTCCGCGAAGAATAGCCATTTTTGGATCAAC
>ERZ795043.512-NODE-512-length-30764-cov-36.686834_pt1 | contig 30764 bp, 22 predicted proteins | sample MGYA00375127_ERZ795043 | MGnify/ENA primary metagenome ERZ795043 (study PRJEB30172, sample SAMN05518447) | compost metagenome | isolation source: Feedstock adapted compost from Newby Island compost facility, Milpitas, CA | place: USA:Newby Island compost facility... | reverse complement strand
GAAATGCGTTGAATACGGCGGCTAGTGTCCAAATTAAGGGGGCTAGGCCGAAAATGAACTTCATCGTTAACCTTAGCCCCGGCAACACCCCAATAGACAAGTTTTTAGTCGAAAAAATCATCTTAATGTGCGTCTGGCAGCCGGAAAGCGAAGGTTTTAGTCCAATAAATCGACTTAACCGTTGTCATGGCCTCAGCAAACCAAAAAGCAAGCTGACACATGGGCAGTCAAAGCCCCATAGTGTCAGCTTCCCATCGTTTCGCATCTATAGACCAATTAAACCGGACTTGCCGGCTTATTGTGTTCTGCCGCGCATTCTGCACGACAAGTAAGTCGATACTGCCGATTTTTCTGATCATTTTCTTCCCCAGGTGCTGCCGGACCGGCTCATCCTTGCGCCTTCGCAAGGGCGGCCTCGGTGCGGGCGCGGTCGCGCTCCAGGATCGGCGCCAGATATTTGCCGGTGTACGAGTTCGGGTTGGCCGCCACTTCCTCGGGCGTGCCGGTGGCGATGACAGTGCCGCCGCCGCTGCCGCCTTCCGGCCCAAGGTCAATGATATAGTCGGCGGTCTTGATCACGTCCAGGTTGTGCTCGATCACCAGCACCGTGTCGCCGGAGTCCACCAGCCGGTGCAGCACCTTCAGCAGCCGGTCGATGTCGTCGGCGTGCAAGCCCGTCGTCGGCTCGTCGAGAATGTACAGCGTCTTGCCCGTGCTGCGGCGGTAGAGCTCCGCGGCCAGCTTGACGCGCTGGGCTTCGCCGCCGGACATCGTCGTGGACGGCTGTCCCAGCTTCATGTACCCGAGGCCGACGTCCATCAGCGTCTGGATTTTGCGGTGAATGCGGGGAATGTTCGCGAAAAATTCCGCCGCATCCTCGACGGTCATATCCAGCACTTCCGAAATGTTTTTGCCCTTGTATTTGATCTCCAGCGTCTCGCGGTTATAGCGCTTGCCCTTGCAGACGTCGCAGGGCACATAGACGTCCGGCAGAAAATGCATCTCAATCCGGATGATGCCGTCGCCCTTGCACGCTTCGCAGCGCCCGCCCTTGACGTTGAAGCTGAAGCGCCCTTTTTTGTAGCCGCGCACCCTCGCCTCGCTGGTCATCTCGAAAACACCGCGAATATCGTCGAACACGCCGGTATAGGTCGCCGGGTTGGAGCGCGGCGTGCGGCCGATGGGCGACTGGTCGATGTCGATGACCTTGTCCAGATGCTCCAGGCCGCGGAGCGCCTTGTGTTCGCCCGGGCGCACCTTGGCCTTGTTGAGGTCGCGGGCCAGCGCCTTGTACAAAATCTCGTTCACCAGCGTGGATTTGCCGGAACCCGACACGCCAGTCACGGCGATAAAGACGCCCAGCGGGAACTTCACGTCGATATTTTTCAGGTTGTTTTCCCGCGCGCCGATGACTTCGAGCCATTTGCCGTTGGGCTTGCGGCGTTCCAGCGGCACGGGTATAAACTTGCGGCCGCTCAGGTATGCGCCGGTCAGCGACTGCTCGTTGGCCATGATTTCCTGGGGCGTCCCCTGCGCCACCACCCGGCCTCCGTGGATCCCTGCGCCCGGCCCCATGTCAATGATGTAATCCGCCGCCAGCATCGTGTCCTCGTCGTGCTCCACGACAATCAGCGTGTTGCCGAGGTCGCGCATCTGCTTCAGCGCCTGAATCAGCTTGTCGTTGTCGCGCTGGTGCAGCCCGATGCTGGGTTCGTCCAGGATGTACAGCACGCCCATCAGGCTGGAGCCGATCTGCGTGGCCAGCCGGATGCGCTGCGCCTCGCCGCCGGACAGCGTGCCCGCCGCCCGGGAGAGCGTCAGGTAGTTCAACCCGACGTTGACGAGAAAGCCGAGGCGGTTTTTGATTTCCTTCAAAATCAGATGGGCGATGGTCCGTTCTTTCTCGCTCAGCGTCAGCTGATCAAAAAATTGCTGCGCCTCGCCGATGGACAGGTCGGTCACTTCGGCGATGTTTTTGCCGCCGACCGTCACCGCCAGCACTTCTTTTTTGAGCCTGCGTCCCTGGCACGTGCCGCAGGGGCGGGCGCTCATGTATTCCTCAATAAATTCGCGGATGCCGTCCGAACCGGTCTCACGGTACCGGCGCTCCAGATTGCGGACGATGCCTTCAAAGGGCACCTGCGCATCCCGCGTATGGCCGAATTCGTTCTCGTAGCGAAAACGGATGCGCTCCCCGCCGGTTCCGTACAGCAAAATGCGCATCTGCTCTTCGGTCAGTTCGGATACCGGCACATCCATCGGGATGCCGTAGTGCTCGCAGACCGCCGCCAGAAACTGCGGATAGTAATTGGACGAGCTGCCGGCCCAGGCTTCAAAAGCGCCTTCGCGAATGCTTTTGCTCCGATCCGGCACGAGCAGATCGGGGTCAACGACCATTTTGACGCCAAGGCCGTCGCACTCGGGGCAAGCGCCGTAGGGCGAGTTGAACGAAAACATCCGCGGCGCCAGCTCATCCATGGAAAATCCGCACTGCGGGCACGCCAGCTTGGCGCTGAACAAAAGCTCTTCCTGGCCGATCACATCCACAATCACGAGGCCGTCGGACAGCTTCAGCGCCGTCTCCAGCGAATCCGCCAGGCGCGGCGCCACGTCCTCCTTGATGACGATCCGGTCCACGACGACCTCGATCGTATGCTTTTTGTTTTTCTCCAGCTCGATTTTTTCCGACAAGTCCCGGATTTCGCCGTTGACGCGCACGCGGACAAAGCCCTGTTTCTGGATGTCGGCCAGCAGTTTGACATGCTCGCCTTTGCGTCCGGAGACCACCGGCGCCAGAATCTGCAGCCGCGTCCGCTCGGGATACTCGAGGATCCGGTCCACCATCTGCTCGACGGTCTGGGAGGAAATCTCCACCCCATGCTCGGGGCAATGAGGCTTGCCGATGCGGGCATAAAGCAGCCGCAGATAGTCGTAGATTTCCGTCACGGTGCCGACGGTGGAGCGGGGGTTGCGGCTCGTCGTTTTCTGGTCGATGGAAATGGCCGGGGACAGCCCTTCGATGGAGTCCACGTCCGGTTTGTCCATCTGACCCAGAAACTGGCGAGCATAAGCGGACAATGATTCCACGTAGCGGCGCTGCCCTTCGGCGTAGATCGTGTCGAAGGCAAGCGACGATTTGCCGGAGCCGGACAGCCCGGTGACGACGACAAACTTGTCGCGGGGAATGGTCACGTCGATGTTTTTCAGGTTATGGGCGCGGGCGCCCTTGATGACGATGTATTCGCTGGCCAACTGCAACTGCCCCTTTCACGGCCCGGCTGGCTACATGCCAACGATCCGGACCGTTATCCGATTTCCGACAGGAATGTGTGTTCCCCTGCCATTATACCCTTACCTTCCCCAGGATGCAAAACGGGGAGCGGCTCTCGCGCGCCCCCCGTCTTAAGCAAGATGCGCCCTGCATTTTCGGTCAGGAAATGGAAGCTTTCAGCTCGAACAAGGCGTCGCGCAGCTCGGCCGCCCGCTCGAAATCCAGATTTTTCGCGGCCTCTTTCATTTCCTTCTCGAGCCGTTCGATCAGCTTCTGCTTTTCTTTTTTCGAAAGTTTTTCCATCTTTTCCGCGTCGGTCAGATAGCTGGCCTTTTGCTCGACGACCCGCGTCGCCTCGATGACGTCGTGCACTTTTTTGCGGATCGTCTGCGGCGTGATGCCGTGCTTTTCGTTGTAAGCCATCTGGATCGCGCGGCGGCGCTCCGTTTCCCTGATCGCCCGGTCCATCGATTCGGTGATTGTGTCGGCGTACATGATCACATGGCCGTCCGCGTTGCGGGCGGCGCGCCCGATGGTCTGGATGAGCGAGCTTTCCGAGCGCAGGAAACCTTCCTTGTCCGCATCGAGGATCGCCACCAGCGACACTTCGGGCAAATCCAGCCCTTCGCGCAGCAGGTTGATGCCGACAACGACGTCCACATTGCCCAGCCTAAGGTCGCGCAAAATGGCCATGCGCTCAAGGGTTTTGATCTCCGAGTGCAGGTAGTGGACCTTGATGCCGACTTCCTTCAGGTAGTCCGTAAGGTCTTCCGCCATTTTCTTCGTCAGCGTCGTCACCAGCACGCGCTCGTCCTTGGCCATGCGCTTGCGGATTTCGCCGATCAGGTCGTCGATCTGCCCCTTCGTCGGGCGCACCTCGACCACGGGGTCGAGCAGGCCCGTCGGACGGATGATCTGCTCGACCACTTCGGGGCAGTGCTGGAGCTCGTACGGCCCGGGCGTGGCGGAAATGTAGATGGCCTGCTTGACTTTTTGCTCGAACTCCTCGAATTTGAGGGGCCGGTTGTCCAGCGCCGACGGCAGGCGGAAACCGTACTCCACGAGCACTTCCTTGCGCGAGCGGTCGCCGTTGTACATGGCCCGAAGCTGCGGGATCGTCATATGGGATTCGTCGATGACGACGAGAAAATCGTCCGGAAAGTAATCAAGCAGCGTATACGGCGGCGCGCCGCGCTCGCGGAACGTCAGCGGGCCGGAGTAGTTTTCGATGCCGGAGCAGAACCCCATTTCCCGCAGCATTTCGAGGTCGTAACGGGTGCGCTGCTCCAGTCGCTGCGCCTCCAGGAGCTTCCCCGCCGCCCGCAGTTCCGCAAGGCGCTCCTCCAGCTCGCGCTCGATGTTCTTGAGCGCCATCTGCAGCTTTTCGTCCCCGGTCACGTAGTGGGAGGCCGGGAAAATCGCCACGTGATCGCGCTCGCCGACGATCTCCCCCGTCAGCACGTCGATTTCGGTGATCCGCTCGATTTCGTCGCCGAAAAGCTCCACCCGGATCGCCCGCTCGCCATGGGATGCCGGGAAAATTTCGATCACATCGCCCCGCACCCGGAACGTGCCGCGCACGAAGTTGAGATCGTTGCGCTGGTATTGGATATCGACCAGCTTGCGCAGGATCGCGTTGCGCGGTTTTTCCATGCCGACCCGCAGGCTGAGCGTCAGATTACGATATTCCTCCGGATGGCCGAGGCCGTAGATGCACGACACGCTGGCCACGACGATGACGTCGCGCCGCTCAAACAGCGCGGAGGTGGCGCTGTGGCGAAGCTTGTCGATTTCCTCGTTGATGCTGGAGTCCTTCTCGATATAGGTGTCGGTGGCGGGAACGTACGCCTCCGGCTGATAGTAGTCGTAGTAGCTTACAAAATACTGAACCGAATTTTCCGGAAAAAATTCCTGGAACTCGCTGTACAGCTGTGCGGCCAGCGTCTTGTTGTGGGCGATGACCAGCGTCGGCTTTTGCACCTGGGCGATGGTTTGCGCAATGGTATAGGTTTTGCCCGTACCCGTGGCGCCCAGAAGCGTCTGGTGGCGTTTGCCCGCGCGGACGCCTTCCACCAGCTGCTGAATCGCTTTTGGCTGGTCGCCCTGCGGCTGAAAGTTTGAGACCAGCTTGAATTTTTTGTCCAGCAGTTTGATATCCTCCACGGTCGGTCGCCTCGCTTTCGTTGATGGGTCCAACGGTTAAAAGGCCGCATGGGCTCAAGAACATTGGTCCCATCCATTATATCGGGATCCAAAAACAGCGTCAAAAGCTAAAAAACGGTGTTTAGGCCAGGCGCGACAAAACGACAAAACCCCGCTTTGCCCGAAACGGACTTCGCTGGCTAAGCCTGTTTCGGCCGAAAGCGGGGAAAACAAAGCTGACTCGTTCAAAGCTTACGCTTGGGGCCGGCCTGACAATTGTTCCGCTGCGAAAGCCGTGCCCGCCGGACCGGCGTTTTGGTCCGCCGCCGCTTGAACGGGCTGGCCGGCATCGGCTTCCGCCGGGGTTCCTGACGCGCCCGAACCTCCGGCCGCATCCGAGCGCCTTATGGCGCCCGCATTCCGCAAGAGCCTCCACACGGAGTAAAACCTCGGCGAAGCCACATAAAGGACGTCATCATCGGGCGCCAGCACGAGGCCGAGCTGATGATGCTCCCCCTCATAGCGGGCGCGCTGCAAGAACCTGACTTCCCCTTCGCGGTTGACCACTTCCAGCTTGGTGTACGCGGATTGCCGCTGCAGCGCCTCGTGCAGTTCCTCCTTGCTGCGGGTCGGCAGGCCGTTTACTTTACGGATCGTTTCTCCGGCAACAAGCCCCAGTTCCGCCGCCGGTGTCCCCGGCAAGACGGCTAAGATCCGCACGCCGCTGCCATCCTGCACAAAGAGCGGCGCGAGCCCTTCTTCGCGCATGCGGCTCAACCAATTTAAGCCTTCATGCAGCGCAAAGGCCAGCACAGCAGCGAGTGCGGCCAAGGGCGCCCAGAACGCGGCTCCTGCCGCCAGTCCGGCGATCAGCACGCCGTATGCCAGAAGATCGCGCGCCGCTGCGGCCGCCTTCCGTTCCGGCCAAAATTTTGCCGTCCGGTCACTAAACCCGATGAGCACCGGAACGGCCGTAAAGGACCAGGCCGCCGCATCGCCGAAAAGCGGCATCCACGGCAGCGCAAAACCCTCCCCGTCCGCTGCGGGAACCATCCAGATGATCGGCACCGGCCATACGCCCGACAGCGCATACGCGCCGATGGGTTTGCCGCGCTTGCTTTCCAGAAACAGAGGAATTGCGGACTTGGCGCCTTGCAGCCTCACCAGCAATCCTTCCGCGATGTGCAGCAGGCCCGCCAAAAACAGGAGCGCAGGCGCGTCTACGGCCTGCAGCGTGCCAATCACGTCCGCCAGCTCCCCGGACGCCAGGCTCCGCGCATCGGTCCATGCGAGCGCCGCCTGCGCAATCCCGAGCACGCCGGCCGCATAGGCCATGCAAATCCAGCGCAGCTTCAAAAGCGCCAAGACCAGCGCCGCCCCCCAGAGCGCGAGCACCGTTTCCGCCGTCATCGCTCCTCCTGCCGCCAGGCTGACAAGCGAAATCGCCGCACCCGCCGCCAGCCCCGCTCCCACGCGTGACAGCGTCAAAGGCACGGACCCGCGCAGCCGCACATGAATCAGTTTCCTTTGCAAGGCCACGCCCCGCGCCGCCAGCCACCAGACGAACAAAACAGCGATATAGTAATACGGCAAGGTCAGGAGCCCGACTGTGGCCTGTCCCGCTTCCGCAAGCAAATTCAGCAGGGTTTCCATCATCCGCCCCCCTTTCATGCGGGCTGCTGCCCGAATTCATCCGCAAAAATGCGCCGCTGACGCAAAAAGGCCCCGAAACCATACGGCGGCTGGGTGCGGTCCCACGCCGCCGCGTCATTCGCCCGCCGCGCCGCCCGCAAGGCCGGCCAGCTCCCGCGCCTTCTCCAGGGCGGCCTGGAGCTGCCGGTCGTTCTCGGGCTTTTGCAGTTCCGAAAACAGCGCTTCTTCCAGCCGCTCCGCCGTCGCCGCATCCACCTCGCCCGTCACAGGCAGCCCTTCCCGTTCCTGAAACGCTTTCAGCGCGCTCTCCGTCGCCTCGCTGAAATAGCCGTCCTTGCGGTCGGCGGGGAATCCGATACCTTCCAGAATCAGCTGCAGATTCCGCACGTCTTCGCCGGTCTGGTCTTTCCGCAGCACCCGGTCCCTGGGCATCTTGTAAGCTTCCCAGAAGTCCGGCTGCTTGACCGGCAAATCCGGTTTAATCCCCTGGTTATGCACCCAGGTTCCGTCCGGCAGGAGCCAGCGGTACACGGTCAGCTTCACGAGGCTGCCGTCGCCGAACTCTTCACTGTAGCTGATTTGCACGGTTCCTTTGCCGTAGGTTGTATTGCCGACGAGCGCCGCGCCGGCCGATTGCCGCAGCGCGCCGGCCAAAATCTCCGCGGAGCTGGCGCTGCCTTCGTTGATGAGCACCACGATCGGGTACGGTTTTTCCGACGTCAGCGGGCCGTCCGACACTTCCCGCACCTTTCGCCCATCGCCGTACTCGTACTGCACGATCACGCGGCCGCGCGGAATGAGCAGGTCCGCCACTTTTTTCACGGATTCCGTCATGCCGCCGGGATTGCCGCGCAAGTCGATCACCAGCGCCGCCAGACCCCCGGCTTCCATGGCCATCAGCTCTTTCTCAAACCGCTCCGCCGTGTTCGCCGCAAACTTCGTGATCGTGATGACCCCGATGCCGCCTGGCATCATCTTCGCCTTGACCGTCTCCAGCGGAATCACGTCGCGAACGAGCTCCAGTTCAATGGGCGCGCTGTGGCCGGCCCTGAGCACCTTCAGCTTCGCCTTCGTGCCCTTCGGCCCGCGGATTTTGGCCGCCGCTTCGTTCAGGGTAAGCCCCTGCAAGCTTTCCCCGTTCACCGCCAAAATCACATCCCGGGGCAAAAGCCCCGCCCGTTCGGCGGGCGAGTCCCGGAGCGGAGTTTCCACGACGATAAATCCGTTTTCCTTTTTGAGGTCGGCGCCAATGCCTGTGAATGTTCCTTCCGCCGACTCCACAAACTGCTGGGCTTCTTCCTTGGACATATAGACCGAATAAGGGTCCCCCAGCGCCGACAGCATGCCCTGCAGGGCTCCGTCAATCAGCTTGCTGCGGTCGGCCGGCAGCATAAAGCGGGTACCGATCAACTCCAGCGCCTTATTCAGTTTCTTCAGCTCTTCCTGGCGAAGCCCGTGCAAAGACGCATCCTGGGCGTCCGCCGCCACGGGCGCCGCCGTTTTGAGCGCCCAGTAGCCTTCCGTCATGGCGTAATATACGGCCGCTCCGCTGCCAATGGCCGTGAGCGCCATCAGTGCCAAAACGGTGCGCATCCGCAGCCACACGACCATTCACTTCCTTCAGGCCAACAAGCTAAATTTATGCCTTGACCGGCCGGATAGTCTGTCCCTATTGTAGCTTTCTGTCATCGGTTCGCCAATAGGAACCATAAAACGGCCCTGCGCCGGCTTTCCAACAACGGGGTCGGGACCCCCGCAGGCGCGCGGGGATCCGCCGGAAAGCCGGACGTCGGCCGCTTTTGCATTTCTTCCGTGAAGGTATATGAACGCACTCCGGGCAAATCATTTCAAATATGGCTCGGGATCCACAGGTTTCGAATCTACCCGCACCTCAAAATGCAGATGAGGGCCGGTGGAGTTGCCGGTCGAACCGACAAGGGCAATTTTTTGGCCGCGTTTGACGATGTCGCCCTTTTTGACCAGAATGCCATTGTTTTGGATGTGCCCGTACAATGTCCAGACACCGCCGCCATGGTCAATGATGACCGTATTGCCGTAGCCGCTCCACCATTGCGCGACAATGACGACGCCCGCTTCCGCCGCGTAAATCGGCGTGCCTTGCTTGGCGGCCAAGTCCACGCCGGTGTGCAGCTTTCTCTGCCCGGAAATCGGATGGGTCCGATACCCGTATTTGGAGCTGACCGTGTAGCTGTCTTTGAGCGGCACCGCCATTTTGCCGCCCGTATAATAAACCTTGTTTTTGCCGAGCTCCTTAAGCCGCTCCTGCTCCAGCTTCTCCATTTTCTTCGCCAATTCCATGAGCGTCCGCTCGGCCTCTTCGCTGATTTCCTCATGCTCATGGTACTTTTCTTGCAACCGGGAGTACAATTCTTCTTTGGCTTTCTCCCGGCTCTCGAGCTCCGCCATTTGGGCGGCTTCCTGCTGCTCCAGGAGCTGGAGCCTCATGAGCTCCAGTTGTTCCTGCGCTTCTTTTTCTTCCACCGTCTCGCGAATCCGGATCTGCTCATCCAGGAGGTCCCTGGTCTGTTTGGAGATGATCTGGAACGTATCAAAACGGCTGATAAAGTCCGAAAAGCTGGTGGCGCTCAGGAGCACATCCAGATAGGATACGGTGCCGTTGGTGTACATCAGCCGGACGCGGGCATCGAGGCTTTCGGAAGTTTGCTTTTCTTTTTCGATGGCCTCCTCGAGTTCCTGCCGCGTCTGTTTGAGGACTTCTTCCTGAGCCTCCCGCTGCCGGCGCGTTTCCATCATTTTTTTCCCGATTTCCTCAATCTGCCGGTTGAGCTCTTCTATTTCTTCCTTTGTGGCCTTCATCTGCCTGGAAAGGACCTTGGCGCTTTGCTCCGATTGTTTGCGCAGCTGGGCCTGACGGTCGATTTCCTTTTGCAGTTCCTTGATTTGCTGGTTAATTTGCTCCAGCTTGGAAGCGGCCTGTCCTTCATGCGGCGGCGCCATGAGCGCCAATAGCAGAAATGCCGCCGACAAAACGAGGATGATCTTTCGTTTCATGGTGTCCCCCTTTCTTTATCGTCCTGTTGCTAGGCCCGCAAAAATTTCCGGATGGAAATCACGCTTCCCCACACACCGAGAATGATGCCAAGTCCCAGTATGGAGACGGCCACAATCCACCCCACTTCCTCCAGGGAAGCCAGTTCGATCAAGTACAGGCCGATGTCTTTCTGCGTGGTTCCGATCAGCCACGAGTAGCCAAACAGCAGCACCAGCGTCGTGATGCCGGAACCGATCAGCCCGATCAGAATGCCCTCCACAAAGAAGGGCCAACGGATAAAGGCGTTGGTCGCGCCGACGAGCTTCATGATTTCGATTTCGCGGCGCCTTGAGAAAATGGAGGTCCGGATCGTCGTGGAAATCAGGAACATCGCCATGACGGCGAGGCCCGCGACGATGATCAGGCCGATGTTGCGCAGGGCGTTCGTCACCTTGAACAGCTTCTCCACGGTGCCTGCGCCGTACCGGACCGACATGATCGGCTGATCCGGATCCCGCTCGTTGATGGCTTCAATTTTCTGGGCGGCAACCGCCACCGTCTGCGGGTTGAACACCTCGATTTCAAACGAATCCGGCAGCGGATTGTTTTCTTCGGTATAGCCCTTCAGCGCCTCTTTCCCTTCCTCGCCGCTCATCTGGCGCAGGCGCTCCAGCCCTTCGGCCTTGGAGACGAAAGTGACGGTTTTGAGCTCCGGGATCCGCCGGATTTCGCGGCCGACCTCCTCAATTTTGGCTTCGTCGAGCCCCAGCTTCAGGTACACCCGGATCATCACCTGGCTGTCCAGCTGGTCGGCCAGTTTATTGACGTTGAGCGACAGCAGCATAAAAACGCCCAGAATAAACAGGGAAACGGCAATGGAACTGATGGAAGCGAAAGAAAGCCAGCCGTTGCGAACCACGCTTTTGCCGCCCTCCCGCACATGGCGGGCGAGGGTGCTAAATCTCATAGCCGTAATCCCCTCTCTGCTGGTCGCGCACGATCTTGCCATTCTCAATGGCGATGACGCGCTTGCGCATCGTGTTGACGATTTCTTTGTTATGGGTGGCCATGACGATGGTGGTGCCACGGAAATTGATTTCTTCCAGCAGCTTCATGATTTCCCAGGATGTATCCGGGTCCAGGTTGCCCGTGGGCTCGTCCGCCACGATGACAGCCGGGTTGTTGACGATGGCGCGGGCAATGGCGACGCGCTGCTGCTCGCCGCCGGACAACTGGCTCGGCATGCTGCCGGCTTTATGCTTGAGCCCCACCAGATCGAGCACTTCCATCGTTCTGCGCTTGATCAGGCGGCGGGGCGCTTCAATCACTTCCATCGCGAAGGCGACGTTTTCGTACACCGTCAGTTTCGGCAACAGCCTGTAATCCTGAAAAATCACGCCGATGTTGCGCCGGATGTACGGAATCTTGCGCCGCTTCAGTTTGCCGATATTAAAACCGTTAACGGAGATTTGTCCTTTCGTCGGAACCTCTTCCCGATAGATCAGCTTCAGGAACGTCGATTTGCCTGCGCCGGACGGGCCGACGATGTAGACAAATTCGTTGCGGTCGATGACGACGTTGATCCCCTGCAGAGCAACGGTACCGTCGGGATACGTTTTCCATATGTCGTGCATTTCAATCAAACGGTATCACTTCCTGTGTGGGTTAGGACCTTGGTCGTTAGGCGGCGCTGATGGCCTGAAGCCGTGCGCTCCCCGTGTCATGCGGCGCCTTGCTTTGAAAGACAAAAACGGGCACGGCCGAACCGGACGCGCAGATCCGCGAATTCGTGAGCGCGGCTTTTGGATATTGCGCCGTCATGCTTCGCCGCAGCTCAGCTCCATGCTTACCCGACCTTAGATACTTCGACACATTGCCGAAAAATCCTTTCTATATCGACCTTTTTTCGCCACAAAGGGATGCGTCCCGACAGAAAAAAACGTTGTCTGGCAAGGCCTCCGCCGCAATGTGAAAAAATTCTCATGAAGTTGCGGCAACGTATGCCGCACTTCCGGTTAACCGGCGCGTTTCCTTACTCCGCTTCTCCCGGCCACATTACTTCGCTCCTCACAACCTCATAGCTTTGCTCCTCTTAACCTCGTTACTCCGCTCCTTCTGGCCACATTTCTCTGTTCCTCTCATCCTCATTACTCGAGCCCCCACCTTCGTTACTCCGTATCCTCTTAGCCTTATGACTCGCTCCTCCCGGCTTCGTTACTCTTTCCCCCACCTTCGTTACTCCGATCTCCAAGCCTCATTACTTGATCCTCCCAGCCATATTACCTGCTCCTCCCAACCTCATAGCTCTGCTCCTCCTAACCCCGTTACTCCGCTCCTCCTAGCCTCATTTTCCGTTCCTCCCATCCTCATTACTCGATCCTCCCACCTTCGTTACTCCGATCTCCAAGCCTCATTACTCGATCCTCCCAGCCACATTACCCGCTCCTCCAAGTCTCACTCCCCCAGCCACTTTACTCCGCTCCTCCCAAGTGCCAAAATGCACTCCATTCTGGTCATTTTGACAATTTTGGGGCCCTCAGGTGCCAAAGTGCACCTAAATCCGCCGAAACTGGGGCATTTCATGCGAAAACGACAAAAACAAGTGCACTTGGGCACCCGACGGGTCAAAATGGTCCGTTTTCGGGTTTTTCAAGTGCACTTTGGCACTTCATGTTTGCCGTCATCCGCTCAGCAAGCCCTCCCGCACTTCGCTCAAGTTCACTTTGGCACTTCGTGAGGGCCGACAAGCTCATTCGGCTCTGACGGTAGTATGCGCCAATCATATCCATAAATCATCCAACCTGCGATTTTCCGTAAGCTTGTATCGCATGATTCGGGACCCGTTCCTCACAGGATGCAGCCAACCCTTGTTCACAAGACCCTTGAGCAGCCTGACCGCCGTTCTGCGGTTCACACGCAAGTGCGCGGTGACATCTTTGGGCCTAATGTAACCAGCCCTAGAAAAAGCAAGGCGCAATATCTCACTTTCCCCCAGGATCTTTCGCTCCGCTGGCAGCGCCCGGGGCTCGAAATTGCTCAGCACCAGCTTCAGCAGCGTGATACAGAGGTCGGGCTGCTCGCTTACGTCGTCGTAAGAGAAGGAAATGACAGTGTAGCCGATGCCGGTCAGAAACGTTTCGCGGCTTAACTCCATGCTGAACCCTCTGCGGTCCTGGTCGCGGACATGGGAGGCGTAGCCTTTGATCTCGATCAGCAGCTTCAGCCGCCCCGGCTTGTAGCAAAAATCGGCAAAGTAAGGCCTGCCCCGCCAGTCCGACACTTCATACTCCGGATGGAGGTGGTCGAAGTTTCCCTTCAACTCCCACCAGACGTTGCGGGCAAACAGCTTCTCCGCGTGGGCGTGGCCCCGTTCCAGCCGGCTCCTCCGCTCGCCCGTCCGCCGCCGCAAATGATCCGCCAGCCATGCCGCATGGGCTTGTTCGAAGTTCATGTTCATCACTCCTTTAGAGATTTAAAATTTAAAATCGTAGAATACCAGATCGGCAATGAAGCGGAGAGAAAAACAAAAACGTCCCGATTCCATCTTGGCAAGATGGACTTTCGGGACGTTCTTCGTCACACGTCAAGTTGGCTATAGCACTTATTTGTTATTTGGTCGCATATTAAACCTTGTCAAACCGGACTAAATGGTGCCTCACACGGTGCAACGGTACAGTTTAACACGGCCGAACCAGGTAAAACGATGCCGCAAGCGGTACGACAACAAGGCTTAAGCCGGTCAAACCGGTTTAAATGGTGCCTCGTACGGTGCAACGGTGCATTTTAACACGGCCAAACCGGGTTAACGTTGCCGCAAGCGGCGCGGCAGCATGGCTTAAGCCGGTCAGGCTGGGTTAAATGACGATAAGGACGTAAAAACAATCCTGCGGCACTGGCCTGTTCAGCTTCGGCGCGGCTCCATCGGCAAGCAGCCGATCCTGATGCGCTCGCGCCCGGCCACGCAACCTTCACCTGCTCTTTTCCCGTACTCCTCGACCCAAGCAGCGGTGCGGGCCAGCCCAGTTTCGGCGCGGCTCCATCGGCAAGCAGCCGATCCTGATGCGCTCACGCCAGCCACGCACGCCTCACTTGCTCTTTTCCGCGTACTCCTCGACCCAAGCAGCGGTGCGGGCCAGCCCAGTTTCGGCGCGGCTCCATCGGCAAGCAGCCGATCCTGATGCGCTCACGCCAGCCACGCACGCCTCACTTGCTCTTCTCCGCGTACTCCTCGACCCAGGCGGCGGTGCGGGCCAACTCGGCTTCGGCGCGTTCGATGGCCGCGGCCACCTGGCTGGCGGCGGTGCCGCCGTAGACGTTGCGGGCGTTGACCACCGACTCCGGTTGCAGCACCTGATAGATTGACTCGTCAAACAGCGGCGAAAACTCTTTAAACTCGTCCATGGTGAGATCCAGCAGGAATTTGCCGTTCTGGATGCAGTACAGCACCATTTTGCCGATGACCTCATGCGCCTGCCGGAACGGCATGCCTTTGGAAGCCAGGAAGTCGGCGATATCCGTCGCGTTGGAGAAATCCTGGTCCACCGCCCGGCGCATCCGGTCTTTTCGCACCTTCATCGTCTCGATCATCGGCGCAAAAAGCTGCAGTGCGCCCCGCAGCGTCTTCACCGTGTCGAACATGCCTTCCTTGTCTTCCTGCATGTCCTTGTTGTACGCCAGCGGCAACGACTTGAGCACGGTCAAAAGGCCGATCAGATGGCCGTAAACGCGCCCCGTCTTGCCGCGGACCAGCTCCGGCACGTCCGGGTTTTTCTTCTGCGGCATGATGCTCGAGCCGGTGCAGAACGCGTCGTCCAGTTCCACAAACTGGAACTCGGTGCTGGACCAGAGGATCAATTCCTCGCTCAAACGGGACAGATGCGCCATGATCAGCGCCGCGTTGGACAGAAACTCGACGATGAAGTCGCGGTCGCTGACGGCGTCCAGGCTGTTTTCGTAGACGCGGCTGAAGTTGAGCAGCTTGGCCGTATACCACCGGTCGATCGGGAAAGTCGTGCCGGCCAGCGCCCCGGCACCCAGCGGCAGCATGTCCACCCGCTTGTAGCTGTCCTGCAGGCGCTCGATATCGCGGCCGAACATGGCGACGTACGCCATCAGATGATGCGCGAACAGGATCGGCTGCGCCCGCTGCAAATGCGTATATCCGGGCAGGATCGTATCCATGTTCGCCTTGGCCTGACGGATCAGGGCCTCCTGCAGCTTCCGCAGCAAGTCGACGAACTCGACGATCCGCTTCCGCAAATACAGGTGCATGTCGGTGGCCACCTGGTCGTTGCGGCTGCGCCCGGTGTGCAGCTTGCCGCCGACGGGGCCGATTTCGTTGATCAGCGCCTTCTCGACGCTCATGTGGATGTCCTCATCGGCCACCACGAACTCGTGCTCGCCGCGGCGGATGCGCTCCCGCACTTTCAGCAGGCCTTCCTTGATTTTCTCGACGTCTTCTTGCGGCAAAATGCCGCAATGGCCGAGCATCGTCACATGGGCGAGGCTCCCCTGGATGTCCTCCTCGGCCATCTCTTTGTCAAACGTGATGGAGGCCGTATATTCTTCCACCAGCTGGTCGGTTTGCTTCGTAAACCGGCCGCCCCACAGCTTGCTCATGAAACGGCACGCCCCCTTACAGGCCCGAAGGGCCGTGTACGCCCGACGACACCTTGAGGCGCAGCGCGTTCAGGCGGATAAAGCCCGTGGCGTCCCCCTGGTCGTAAGCCTGGGTCGGGTCCGCCTCCATCGTCGCGATGTTCGGGTTGTACAGGCTGACCGGGCTTTTGACGCCGGCCGAAATGACGTTGCCCTTGTACAGCTTCAGGCGCACCGTGCCGGTGACGTTTTTCTGGCTTTCGGTGACCAGAGCCTGAATGGCCGCCCGTTCCGGCGAGAACCAGAACCCGTTGTAGACGAGGGCCGAATACTTCGGAATGAGCGAATCGCGCAAATGCATGACCTCGCGGTCCATCGTGAGCGATTCGATCTTGCGGTGGGCGACGAACAAGATGGTGCCGCCCGGCGTCTCGTACACGCCGCGGCTCTTCATGCCGACGAAGCGGTTTTCGACCATGTCCACACGGCCGATGCCATGTTTTCCGCCGAGCTCGTTGAGCGTCTCCATCACTTGCAGCGGGCTCATCCGCTGGCCGTTCACCGCCACGCAGTTCCCGGCCTCAAACTCCAGTTCCACATATTCGGGCTCGTCCGGCGCCGCTTCCGGCGATACGGTCAAGATATACATATCCTGCGCTTCCGGCGCGCTGGCGTCGTACCACGGGTCCTCCAGCACGCCGCTCTCATAGCTGATATGCAGCAGGTTACGGTCGATGGAATACGGCTTGGAAGCCGTCGCTTTGACCGGAATGCCGTGTTTTTCGGCATAGGCGATCATTTCCGCGCGTCCCGGGAACGCCTTGCGGAACGACTCATCCCGCCAGGGCGCGATGACTTTGAGCTCCGGCGCCAGCGCCGCCGCGGTCAGCTCGAAGCGCACCTGGTCGTTCCCCTTGCCCGTGGCGCCGTGGGCGATGGCGGTGGCGCCTTCTTCCCGCGCAATTTCCACCATGCGCTTGGCGATCAACGGGCGGGCGATGCTGGTGCCAAGCAAATATTGCCCCTCATACAGCGCGCCGGCCTGAAACATCGGGAAAATGAAATCCCGCGCAAACTCTTCACGCAGATCGTCAATGTACACCTTGGAAGCGCCGGTCTTGCGCGCTTTTTCCTCCAGGCCGATCAGCTCTTCCTTCTGCCCGATGTCGGCGGTGAAGGTGATGATCTCGGCGTCGTATTTCTCCTTCAGCCAGGCCAGTATCACGGACGTGTCCAGGCCGCCGGAGTACGCGAGCACGATTTTTTCTTTCGCCATAGAACGGATCCCTGCTTTCACCAATTTCTCCAAATTTCCAAGTACGATTATAAACCAGCCGCCAAACAAGTCATAGGCCACAAAACGACTTCGCAAAGGCTCGCGCGGCAAATCCGCCGGCATTGCGCCCAAAGGGCGAGAATGCGGCGCATTGGTTCGTTTGAACGTTTGGGGATTCGCCCATTCGCTCGTGATAAGCGATATGTCGCGCGAAGCTTTCGCGAAGCTTTAAAACGGTGAACATTTAAGGGAACGAAATGACCTTATGGGTGCCAAAAAGGCTGTTTTCAAAATTCTAAGGGAACCAGATAACGCTATTTGTGACAACTGGAGCCACAAAGAGGGGTTTTGTCACAAATAAAGTCATCTGGTTCCGTTAATCTGGCCAAGAACGTGAAAATCACTGAAATAAGGTCATCCGGTTCCGTTTGCGTCCAAAGGCGCCTTCGCTTCCCATCCCGAATGCGTAAAACGCGTCAATTGCCGTGCATGTATAAACTGCATGCAACCTCTGTCTCGCGGAACGGCTCAAACGCGGTGCCGCTTTGCGCCCGTGCGCGCGAATGTTTTGCGCCAGGCACGCGCGAGAGTTCATTTCGCCGACAGGAACGCGCCAGAGCCCCGGACTCGCTCACATTATCGACGCCATGATGGCTTTTTGCGCGTGCAGGCGGTTTTCCGCCTCGTCGAAAATGACGGAGTTCGGGCCGTCGATAACGCCCTCGCTCACTTCTTCCCCGCGGTGGGCCGGCAGGCAGTGCATGAACAGATAGTCCGGCTTTGCGTATTTGACCAGCTCTTCGTTGACCTGATAGCCCTGGAACCGCCGGAGCCGCTCCTCCTGCTCCGCCTCAAAGCCCATGCTCGCCCACACGTCAGTGTACACCACATCGGCGTTTTCCACGGCTTCGCGGGGATCGCGAAACGTCTCGATGCGGGCGCCGGTTTCCCGCGCAATGTCTTTGGCCAGCCGCACGATTTCCGGGTCCGGGTCGTAGCCTTCCGGCGAGGCGCTGGCAAAATGCATGCCGAGCTTGGCCGCCCCGATCATCAGCGAATGGGTCATGTTGTTGCCGTCGCCGACATAGGCGATTTTCAAGCCTTCCAGGCGGCCCTTTTTCTCAAGCACCGTCTGATAGTCGGCCAGTGCCTGGCACGGGTGGGACTGATCCGACAGCGCGTTGATGACCGGCACCGTCGAGTTGCGCGCCAAGTCCACGACGTTGCGGTGGCCGAAGGTGCGGATGATCATGCCGTCCACATAGCGGGACAGCACCATCGCGGTGTCGCGGATCGTCTCCCCGCGGCCGAGCTGGATGTCGTTGCGGCTCAGAAAAAGCGCATGCCCGCCCAGCTGGAACATGCCGACTTCAAAGGACACCCGGGTGCGCGTCGACGATTTTTCGAAAATCATTCCCAGCGTCTTGCCCTTGAGCGGCTGGTAGATTTCGCCCGCCTTCTGCTTGCGCTTCAGCTCGATGGCAAAATCGATCAGATAGCGGATTTCTTCCGGCGTGTAATCCGACAGCTCGATAAAATGCCGGCCCTTCAGGCGGGCCGCCATTTCTTCCGGCTTATAATTTGCGGCCATAGACGCTTGGCTCCTTCCTTTATGCGTTTGTGGCCGGCGCTTTTGCCAGCACGGATTGAATGAGGCCGACGGCCTCGTCGATCTCTTCGCGGGTCACGAGCAGGTTCGGCAAAAGCCGGATGACGTTCGGCCCGGCGGGCACAACCAAAAGCCCCCGGCGATGCAGCTCCGCAATCTTGTCTGCGGCCGGCTGGTCGCAGACGATGCCGATGAGAAGCCCTTTGCCGCGGATTTCCGCCACGCCGGGCACGCCGGCCAGCGCTTCACGCAGCCGTCCCAGCAAATATTCGCCGGCCTCCGCCGCCCGCTCCGGGACGCGCTCGGCCAGCATCGTCTCGATGGTCGCGATGACGGCGGCCGTCGCGATCGGCGTCCCGCCGAAGGTGGAAGCGTGGGCCCCCGGCTCAAAGCCTTGCACATACGGCTGCTTCGCCAGCATCGCGCCGACGGGGAAGCCGCTGCCCAGCCCCTTGGCCAGCGTGAACACGTCCGGCTCCACATCGTAGTGCTGGTACGCAAACAGCTTGCCCGTGCGCCCCATGCCGGTCTGCACCTCGTCCACAATCAAAATGAGGCCGTGCTTGTCGCAAATCCGGCGCACATCCCGCAAAAAGCCGGCGTCGACGGGGATGACCCCGCCTTCCGCCTGCACCAGTTCCAGCATGACCGCCGCCGTCCGCTCGTTCACCGCCGCTTCCAGCGCCGCCAGATCATGCAGCGGCACATGGACGAACCCTTCCGGCAGCGGCGCAAAGCCATCCTTCACCTTCTCCTGCCCCGTCGCCGTCAGCGTGGCCAGCGTGCGGCCGTGGAACGACTGGTTGAAGGTGATGATCTCATAGCGCATCTCGCCGCGCACCTTCTGATGGTAACGGCGCGCCAGCTTGATGGCCGCCTCGTTGGCTTCGGCGCCGCTGTTGCAGAAAAACACCGCATCGGCGCAGCTGTTGTCCACGAGCAGCCGCGCCGCCTTTTCCTGGTTGGGGATGCAAAACAGGTTGGATACGTGCCAAAGCTCGCCAAGCTGGCTCACCAGCGCCTCGCGGACCTTGTCCGGCACGTGTCCGAGGTTGGTGACGGCCAGGCCGCTGGCAAAATCGAGATAGCCTTTGCCGGTGTCATCCCACACGCGGCTGCCTTTGCCCTTCACCAGCGTGATCGGATACCTGGCATAGGTGGGAAAAACCGCGCTGTCATTCGTCTCACTCATCGCATATTCGCTCCTTTACCCCCGCACGATCCGGGTGCCCAGATTTCCTTCGCGGATGGCGCGGCTCAGCACGCGCGGCTCGGCGCCGTCCACGATCCGCACTTCCTTCACGTCGCCCGTCAGGCAGCTCATGGCCGCCCTCACCTTCGGAATCATGCCGCCGTAAATCTCGCCGCTGGCGATCATTTCTTCTATCTGCGCGAAACTCACTTCCGGCAGCACCCGTTTCTCGCCGTCGATTTCGCGCATGATGCCCGGCACGTCGGTCACGACGATCATCGTGCTGGCGCCCAATGCGGACGCGACGGCGCCGGCCGCCGTGTCGGCGTTGATGTTGTACCGCTGGCCCGATTCGTCGATGCCGATGGGCGCGATTACCGGCAAATAGCCCATTTCCGCCACGCCGCGGATGAGGGCGGTGTTGACGCCCACGACTTCACCCACATAACCGGTTTCCGCATGATGGTCCACGGGGCGGGCTTTAAGCAGCATGCCGTCGGTGCCGGAAAGGCCGATGGCCCGGGCGCCGCTGGCGTTCAGCTTCCGGACGATCTCGCTGTTGATCTGCCCGGCCAGCACCATTTCCACCACGTCGAGCACCGCTTCGTCGGTCACGCGCAATCCGTTCACAAACCGGCTCTCGATGCCCAGCTTGCCGAGCATTTCGTTGATGGCCGGACCGCCCCCGTGCACGATCACGGGCAGCGGGCCGTTTTCCTGCAAATCCCGCAAATCCTCAAAAAAAGCGCCGGGAAGCGACGCAAGCGTGCTCCCCCCGCATTTCATCACAAAAAGTCCGCCGCTCATTCCTTATTCCCCTATCTTCATCAGATCCGTTCCGCTCATGTCCGATAGGATGCGTTGATGCGCACGTAATCGTAGGTCAGGTCGCAGCCCCACGCCGTCGCGCTTTCATGACCCATATGAAGGTCCACGCTAATGCGGACAGTGTCGCTGTTTTTCAAATATTCCAGCGCCTCCGCCTCGTCAAAGGCCACCGGCCGGGACTGCTTGAGCACGAGAATGTCGCCGAGCCGGATGTCCACGGTCCGCGTGTTGAGCGGCACGCCCGCGCGGCCGGCGGCGGCGATGATGCGGCCCCAGTTGGCGTCCGCGCCGAAAATCGCGGACTTCACGAGGCTCGAGCCGATGATCGTCCGCGCGATGGCGCGGGCCGCTTCCCGGCTTTCCGCGCCGGAGACGACGGTCTCGATCAGCTTGGTCGCGCCCTCGCCGTCGCGGGCGATGGCTTTCGCCAGCTCCTCGCACACATGGCGCAAGCCTGCCGCAAATGCCGCAAAGTCGGGGTGCTCCCGCGTCAGTTCCCCGTGGCCCGCCAGCCCGCTGGCCATCACCAGCACCATGTCGTTGGTGCTCGTGTCGCCGTCCACGGAGATCATGTTGAAGGTGGCGTCGGCCGCTTCCCGCAAAAGTTCTTGCAAAAGATCGGGCCCGATGCGCGCGTCGGTCATCACGAAACCGAGCATCGTGGCCATGTTCGGATGGATCATGCCGGAGCCTTTGGCGGCGCCGGTGATCGTCACCTGACGGCCTTCAATCTTGAGCGTCACGCCGGCCGATTTCTTGACCGTGTCCGTTGTCAGAATCGCCTGGCAAAATTCGTTCAGCCCCGCCGCATCCGCGCGCAGGGCTCCCGGCAGCCGGTCGATGCCGTCCCGCACGCGCTCCATGTTGAGCAGTTCACCGATGACGCCCGTGGACGCCACCGCCACCTGCTCGTTCGGCACGCCCAGCCGCCCGGCCAGCCGGTCGCGCATTTCGCGGGCGTCGGCCTCCCCTTGCTCGCCCGTGCAGGCGTTGGCGTTGCCGCTGTTGACCACGACGGCGCGCAAAATACCCTTGGACGCCGCCAGGCTGTCCTGCGTCACCCGAATGGGCGCCGCCTGAAAAAGGTTGGTCGTGTACACCGCCGCCGCAGCGGCCTCCGTTTCGCACCAGATGACGCCCAGGTCGTTGCGCTCCACTTTCCGGATGCCGCAATAAAGCCCGCCGGCTTTAAAGCCCAGCGGCAGCGCAAGCTGCTCATCGGGCACGATTTCATAAGGTTGGGATGCTGTTTCCTTGTCCATGCCTTTGTCCGGTCCTCTCTAACAAAAAAGCTAGATATCAGGGATATGCGGGTGTGAACCCAAGCCCCAGCGTCTCGTCCCAGCCCATCATCAGGTTCAGGTTCTGGATGGCCTGTCCCGCCGCGCCCTTGACGAGATTGTCGATGACGGAAATGATCGTCACGCGCCGCGTGCGCGGGTCCACGGAAAAACCGATGTCGCAGTAGTTGGAGCCCCACACTTCCTTCGTCGCCGGCCACTGGCCCGCCGGGCGAACCCGCACGAACTTGCGGCCCGCGTAGAAAGATCGGTACAGCTCCACCAGTTCCGCGTCGGTGCGCATCTCGGTGAGCTTTGCATAGCTCGTGCACATGATGCCCCGCGTCATCGGCACCAGGTGGGTCGTGAAGGTGACGGTCACCGGCCGGCCCGCCGCATGCGACAGCGTCTGCTCAATCTCCGGCGTGTGCTGGTGCCGATTCACCTTGTACGCTTTGAAGTTTTCGTTCACTTCCGAAAAATGCGTGCCGAGGCTGAGGCCCCGTCCGGCGCCGGAAACGCCCGATTTGGCGTCGATGACGATGGTGTCCGGATCAATCCAGCCCGCCTGCACGATCGGATACAGGCCAAGGGACGCCGCCGTCGGATAGCATCCCGGGTTGGAGATGAACGATTTGCCGGCGATCTCTTCCCCGAACACTTCACATAGGCCGTATACGGCCTGATCCAGCTCCTCTTTCGGCGCCGGGTCGTGCTTGTACCACGCCCGGTACGTTTCGCCGTCCTTCAAACGGTAATCGCCGGAAAGGTCAATGACTTTCAGGCCCGCCCGCAGGAAAGCGGGCGCCAACTGCATGCTTACGCCGTGCGGCGTGGCCAGAAACGCCACATCCGCCTTCGAGCGGATCAGCTCCGCATCCAAGGCGTCCAATTGGTCCGTCACAATTTCGGTCAGGTGGGGATAGCTGTCGGAAAAAAGCGTTCCCGCCTGCGACGATGATACAACGGAAGTGACTTCCACCAGCGGATGGGCTTGCAGCAAACGGATCAGCTCAACGCCGCCATAGCCGGTGGAGCCCACGATGGCCGCGCGCAATTTCGTTTGTCCCATGATTCGGCGGCCCCGCACCGTCCCGGGGCCTTTCCTCCCCCATCGAGAATATGCATTATTATACGATGTATGTATTATTTATGCAACGGATCGTCCTGAAAACCTTCGCCCAGCACCTCGGCCGTGTCGCTGATGATGACGAACGCGTTCGGATCCGCGTCGCGCACCAGCGCCTTCAGCTTCGCCACCTCGTTTTGGCCGAGCACCACGAGGAGCACCGGGCGATGCTGTCCCGTATAGCCGCCTTTGCCTTCCAGCCGCGTCAGCCCGCGGTCCAGGTCATGCAGGATCGCCTGAGACACCTTGTCCGGCTCGTTGGAAATGATAAAGGCCGCCTTGGACGTTTGCAGGCCGGTCTGGACGATGTCGATGGTTTTGCTCGTGACATACAGCCCGATCAGGGCGTACAGCGCGTTTTCCAGAGAAATCAGGATGCCCGCCGCCACGATGATCGAGCCGTCGATGATCGCCATGGCCGTCCCGATGCTGATGCCGAGTTTCCGGTGCAGGATCTGGCCCAGGATGGTCGTGCCGCCGGTGGAGGCGCCCCCGCGGAAAATAATGCCGAGGCCGATGCCCACCACGAGGCCGCCGTAGAGGGAACCCAAAAACGGATTTTGGACCGGCGCCTCCAGCCAGGAAGTCAGCAGGATGAAAAGCGGGAGCACCGTCGTGCCGATGGCGGTTTTGATGCCGAACGTTCGGCCCAACAGGAGCACGCCCGCCACAAACAGCGGGATGTTCAGCGCCCATTGCGTATAGGCCGGGGCGATGCCGAAGACTTCATGCACGATGATCGAAATCCCCGCCACGCCGCCCGAGGCGATCTTGTTCGGCAGAAGAAACAGGTTGAAGCCAAGCGCCACAAAGACGCAGCCGACAAACAGCATAATATAAGAAACGATTTCCCGCTGCAGCGGGGACATGGGCTTGCGCCTGCGGCGCCGGCGGCCGGCGCGCATGTTGCGGGACCCGGACGGGTCCGGCGTCTTCGGTTGATCCAAAGGTGCATCCGCAGCGGCCATGGGGCGATCCCTCCGCTCATCAAGTGTCCATTTTCAGCACCTGTGCTAGACTTCAACGAATGAAACCAACAACAACCGGGGCTGTTCCAAAAGCACCTTTTGGGACAGCCCCGTCTCGGTCACAAATTTGGGAATGCTCCTTGCGCGTCCGAAGTGGGTCGCTTCCCCTTCGGACGGCTTATTTCACTTCCTGCTTGATCTGGCTGCGCAAGTAACCGTCAATAAACGCGTCGATTTCGCCATCCATGACCGCGCCCACGTTGGCGGTTTCCACCTGGGTGCGGTGGTCTTTGACCATGCTGTACGGGTGGAAGACATAGGAGCGGATCTGGCTGCCCCAGGCGATTTCCTTCTGTTCGCCGCGCAAGGCCGCCAGCTCTTCCTGCTGCTTCTTGATCTCCAGCTCGTACAGCTTGGACTTGAGCATTTTCATCGCGCGGTCGCGGTTCTGGATCTGCGAGCGTTCCGTCTGGCAAGCCACAACGATGCCCGTCGGGATGTGGGTGATCCGGACGGCGGACTCGGTCTTGTTGACGTGCTGGCCGCCCGCGCCGCTGGAACGGTAGGTGTCAATCCGCAAATCCTCGGGCCGGATTTCGATCTGCACGTCATCCGGGATTTCCGGCACCACATCGCAAGAAGCGAAGGAAGTGTGACGGCGTCCCGAGGCGTCAAAGGGCGAGATGCGCACGAGGCGGTGCACGCCTTTCTCGGCTTTCAGGTAGCCGTATGCGTTGAAGCCCTTGACGAGAATCGTGACGCTTTTGATGCCGGCCTCTTCGCCCGGGTGGTAGTCGAGCACCTCCACCTTGTAGCCGCGTTTTTCCGCCCAGCGCGTATACATCCGGTACAGCATCGCGGCCCAGTCCTGGGACTCGGTGCCGCCGGCGCCCGCGTGCAATTCCAGGATGGCGTTCGCCTTGTCGTAGGGCTCGCTCAAAAGAAGCTGCAGCTCGAACCCGTCCACCTTGTCTTTCAGCGCCTTGACGTTGTCCTTCCATTCGGCCGCCAGCGCCTCGTCCTCTTCCATTTCCAGGATCTCCTGCATGTCCTGCAGGTCCTTGCATTCGGCTTCCAGCTTCTCGAACTCTTCCACCACCGATTTGACGGCGTTCAGCTCGGCGATAAGGCTTTGCGCCTTCTCGTTGTCATCCCAGAAATCGGGGGCGCTCATCTTGTGCTCGTAGTCGGCAATTTGCTCGCGCTTCAGATCTAAGTCAAAGAGACCCCCTAAGCTGTGTAATTCGCTTCGCGATTTCGCGAAGATCCTGTTTGGCTGTAACGTCCAGTTCGGACATGTGGCAATCACCTCATTGTCATCATGCTTGGAATATCGAATCTTGGCAAAACCGTTTCAGCCATTGCCTTTGCCATTATATCACGCCATGCCGAAAGGGTGGGGCCTATTTTTTTAAGGCCATGCCCAGCCGTCCATTTCTCTTCAGCCCACGACGCGGCCATGGCATTGCTTGTACTTCTTGCCGCTGCCGCACGGACAAGGATCGTTGCGGCCCACGCGCTGGCCGGTACGCCGGACCGGCTGCCGCCCCCCGCCTTCCGCCTTCGTGTCCACGGCCTGGCCCTCGGCAACGGCTTCGCGCTTCACATTGCCCTCCACCTGGGCTTTCATGATGTAGAGCGCCACTTCGTCCTCGATGCGCTCGATCATCGCCTGGAACATGGCGTGGCCTTCCATTTGATATTCGCGCAGCGGGTCGGTGCCGCCGTACGCGCGCAGGTGGATGCCCTGGCGCAGCTGGTCCATCGCGTCGATGTGGTCCATCCATTTGCTGTCCACGGCGCGGAGCACGACGACCTTTTCGAATTCGCGCATCGTCTCGGCGCCGATCTGTTCTTCCCGCTCGTCATACACCTGGCCGATGCGCTCCATGAGCATTTCGACCATTTCGCTTTTTTCCTTGCCCCACAGGTCATCCTTGCTGACGCGGTCTTCCGGCAGCCAGTTGGCGTGAATGTGGGCCACAAGGCCGTCCAGGTCCCAGTCCTCGGGCACGTCTTCGTCGGAGCAGTAGCGATCCACGGCGCGGTTTACCGCCGACTCGATCATGCCCATGACGATGCCGCGGATGTTGTCCGAGAACAGGATTTCGCGGCGGTCGCCGTATATTTTCTCCCGCTGGATGTTGATGACATCGTCGTACTGGAGCACGATGCGGCGGGTATCGAAGTTGGCGCCTTCCACGCGCTTCTGGGCGGATTCGATGGCGCGGGTGATGAGCTTGCTTTCGATGGGCGTTTCCTCGTCGAAACCGAGCCGCTCCATCATGCCCATGACGTTGTCGGCGCCAAAGCGGCGCATGAGCTCGTCCTCCATCGACAGGAAAAACTGCGAGGAGCCCGGGTCGCCCTGCCGGCCGGCGCGGCCGCGCAGCTGGTTGTCGATGCGGCGGGCTTCATGCCGCTCCGTACCAATGATATGAAGGCCGCCGAGTTCCGGCACCCCTTCGCCCAGCAGGATGTCCGTGCCGCGCCCCGCCATGTTGGTGGCGATGGTCACGGCGCCGCGCTGCCCGGCTTTGGCGATGATTTCCGCCTCCTTGGCATGGTGCTTGGCGTTGAGCACCTGGTGGGGGATGCCTTTTTTCTTCAGCATCTCCGATATCCGTTCGGAGTTCTCAATGGAGACGGTGCCGACGAGCACTGGCTGCCCCGTGCGGTGGCGCTTCACGATCTCCTCGACCACCGCCCGGTATTTGGCGTTTTCCGTCTTGTACACCACATCCGGCAGATCCACGCGGATCATCGGGCGGTTCGTCGGGATTTGCACGACTTCAAGGCCGTAAATGCGCTTGAATTCCTCTTCCTCGGTCTTCGCCGTGCCGGTCATGCCGGCCAGCTTGCGGTACATCCGGAAGTAGTTCTGGAACGTGATCGTCGCCAGCGTCATGCTCTCGTTCTGAACTTTGAGGCCTTCCTTCGCCTCAATGGCCTGGTGCAGCCCGTCGCTGTAGCGGCGGCCCGCCATCAGGCGGCCCGTAAATTCGTCGACGATGATAACTTCGCCGTCCTGCACGACGTAATCGACGTCCCGCCGCATGATGTAGCGCGCCCTGAGCGCTTGCTGGATGTGATGGTTCAGGATCACGTGCTCGTGGGAAAACAGGTTGTCAATGCCAAAATTTTGCTCCGCCTTCGCCACGCCCTGCTCGGTGAGGATAACGTTTTTCTGCTTGATGTCGATGGTATAATCCTCACCTTCTTTCAGGCGGCTGACGAACCGGTCCGCCGCATAATACAGTTCCGTCGACTTCTGCGCCTGGCCGCTGATGATCAGCGGCGTGCGGGCTTCGTCGATCAGGATCGAGTCCACTTCGTCAATGATGGCGTAATGGAGCTCCCGCTGGACAATGTGCTCTTTATAGAGCACCATGTTGTCCCGCAAATAGTCAAAGCCGAACTCGTTGTTGGTCCCGTACGTGATGTCGCAAGCGTAAACCTGCTGTTTTTCCTGATGGCTCAGTCCGTGCAGGTTGCAACCGACGGTGAGACCGAGGAACGTGTAAATTTGCCCCATCTCCCGGCTGTCCCGCTGCGCCAGGTAATCGTTCACCGTCACCACGTGCACGCCTTTTCCGGTCAGCGCGTTCAGGTACACGGGCAGCGTGGCGACGAGGGTTTTGCCTTCGCCGGTTTTCATTTCCGCGATTTTGCCCTGATGCAGCACGATGCCGCCCATGAGCTGCACGTCATAATGACGCTTGTCCAAAACCCGCCGGGAAGCCTCCCGCACCACCGCAAACGCTTCCGCAAGCAGATCGTCCAGCGTCTCGCCCTTCTCGAGCCGGGCGCGGAACTCCTGGGTTTTGGCGGCAAGCTGCTCGTCGCTGAGCGCCTTCATCGACGGCTCCAACGCGTTGATCTCCTCGACCTTGCGCGCCAGGCGTTTAACTTCGCGCTCGTTGGCGTCGCCGAAGATTTTTTTCACGAGTCCGAGCATTCGTTACCCCTCTCTCTTGCAGGTATGGCAGTATCTATTCATTTTAACAGTTTGTCGGGTGCGGAGCAAGAAAGGCCAGTTGCGGGTCAGTGTCAAGCCAGTGTGGGCACCCTTTAGAGCTCTGGATTAAAGAATTTCGAAGAGCCCCTCGCCTTGTAAGCGCTTTGCCAATTTCATTCATCAATTAACGGAGAGTTGTCTGATTTTTTAGTCAATATCCTCTTAAAGCTTTGAGTGCCATCCCCGTCGTGCTGCTCTGTTTCGGTCCTTGCAGAATTCGCATCATGCCGTCAACACAACCTCGTGCCTCCCGCGTCACTTGCTTGAGCAATTTCCGCATGTTCACACCCTGCCGCGACGCAGGTTGCTTGCCCCCATGCTCTTCTTCCGTCCATTCAACCACTCCGGTTTCCTTCATTCTCATGATCGTCCGCAGTACCGCCCTGACACCCCGCACGCTCCAACTGTAACCGCCGCGCTTCGTCCGCTTGGCAAAAATTCGCATCTGCGCTTCCGCGCTCCCCATCGGGCGCATACCGCTCGTATCGATCCCCTGCGCCTGAAGTGTTTTTCGGTAGTCTTCCAAATGCTTCTGGTGCCGCTTCAGAAAGCTTTTGTACTGCTCCCAATCCGTCCGGTTCTCTTCCGGCACCTCCTGCTCCGATACGTCTTCTGCGGCCGCCAAAAGCGTGGTTGCGTCCTGCTTGGCCAGCGACCGTCTCAAGGTCTCCCACACCTTCGGTAAATGACCGACAAAACGCTTCAATTCCCGCGCCACGTGGAAGCGATCCAACTGGTATACACATTGGTGAAAGTACGATGTGCACTCCCCGATCCATGGCGCGCCGTCTCCGTTCACCACCAGCCACGTGTTCTCGTCCATCTCGTAGCGCTCCGCCAAAAAGTCCCCGAAGCCTTCCCAGAAGTCACCTTTGCCCGTGTGCAAGTAATACTGCTTATTCTTCAACTGCATCCGCTTGCCGTTCTTCTCCCAGCCTTCATGCACCACGGCGATCTCGTTTTCCATCCCGCGCCGTTTGCTCCGTTGCAGTTTGGTATACAGCCCGTCTACCTCCACGAACAGCACTCGCGCCGGGCGCCGCTTCACCGCATTCATCGGTTGTTCTGCCCGTTCCAGCAGCTTCTGGCGAATCGCCTGGTGGCTCAGCACGTTGTATCCCAAAAGCTGCTCCAACCGCCGGGCGCTGTCCCGGTACGACGGCCCTTGACTGGCGAATGCGATGGCGGTCTCTTCCAGATGCGGACTCACTTTCCCCCGCCCTTCAAATTGCAGCATGCGATCCAGCAAGTACACATATTCTCCGGTTTGCCGATCTTGGAATAACCAACGTTTGAAGCGCACGGTTCCAAACACCGTGTTCACACCGGTCTCCTTTTGTTCTTTCGCACGAAAACGAGTTCTATCCCGTTGTTCCAGGATCTGCTGATCTAAAGTCTCAAGCACCCGCTTCATCGCTTTGGCGAACTCTTCCTGTAATTTTCGAAAAATCCATTGTTCGATCTCTTTCATCGTGGGCATCGTTGTGATAAATTGTTTCATAAGAGCTTCCTCCTCTTGGCGTGTTTGTTGGCAAACTTCACTTTACCAAGGGAGAAGCTCTTTTTCTAGGTTCTTTTTTCCGATTCCTACGCCCACGGAAATTTTACACTAACCGGTTGCGGCCGGGGCCGCGGCGGGTGATACCCGCCTTTTCCAGGCAGCAAAAAAGCTCCGGAGGTTCCGGAGCCTTCGGTCTTATCAGCTTATAATTGCGTTCGCGCCTTTATTTCGCCGCTTCGATGAGACCATACTTGCCGTCTTCGCGGCGGTAAAGGACATTGACTTCATGGGTATCCGCATTGAGGAACACGTAGAAATTGTGGCCCACCAGGTCCATTTGCAGGATGGCTTCTTCCACGTCCATCGGTTTCAAGGAAAAACGCTTTCTTCTGACCAGTTCCGTTTGTTCCTCATCCGCGGCGCTGTCGGTCGCCACGCCGCCGCTGCCCGCCTCTTCCTTGAACAGGCGCGCCATGTTCATGTTGCGCCACTTGCGGTTCAGCTTCGTTTTGTGTTTGCGGATTTGCCTTTCGAGTTTGTCCACCACACAGTCAATCGAGGCATACATGTCGTCCCGCTTCTCTTCCGCGCGCAGCAGCACGCCCGGCAGCGGGATCGTGACCTCGATCGTATGCAGTCCCCTGGTAACGGACATGGTCACTTGCACATCGGAATCGGGCGTCTTTTCAAAATACTTTTCCAGCCGGCTGAGTTTCTTCTCGACGTAATCCCGAAGCGCGTCCGTGACTTCCATACGTTGCCCACGAATGTTGTATTTCATATGGTGAACCTCCTTTTGCAACTTTCATCATATCACAGGCGGGCGGGCAGTTCCATGAAAAACGGCACAACCGGAAATGAATTCTTTTGAAAATTCTGTTGCTTCTCTCAATCCCGCGCAAATATGTCTCTTGTGCAGAAAACGAAATAAAAAGACTCATCCTTCAGCAGGATGAGCCGCGCAAATTCGGATGTCATTGAATTTTGCCTGTATATGCATTTATTTTTTAAACCCATTAAATTAAATTTTGACGACATTGGCGGCCTGGGGTCCGCGGGCGCCTTGAACGATGTCAAACTCAACGAGCTGGCCTTCGTCCAGAGTCTTGTAACCCTCCATCTGGATAGCGGAAAAGTGCACGAACACATCGCCGCCTCCTTCAGTTTCAATGAATCCGTACCCTTTTTCCGCGTTGAACCATTTTACTCTTCCTTGCATTCGTTAAACATTCCTTTCATCATTCTTAGGCTCTGGCGAACGGCCGCCTCGCCGTACGTCGAATATA
>ERZ795043.510-NODE-510-length-30893-cov-6187.121960_pt1 | contig 30893 bp, 24 predicted proteins | sample MGYA00375127_ERZ795043 | MGnify/ENA primary metagenome ERZ795043 (study PRJEB30172, sample SAMN05518447) | compost metagenome | isolation source: Feedstock adapted compost from Newby Island compost facility, Milpitas, CA | place: USA:Newby Island compost... | reverse complement strand
TAGGAACTCACTCTGGAAAGATAGATAAATTTTGTAGTTTCCTCGTTGTTCAGTGCTTGCGAGGCCTTAACCGTCCCTATCCTGATCCCGGCTCTGCCGGGGGAAGCCTGCCTGCCGGCAGGCAGGGATCTCCCCCTGAAATATTGCCGTCATTCCGAGTCCCCGCGAGGAATCTGCCGAATAGATCCGTCATTCCGACCCCGGCTCTGGTGGGGGAAGGATCCGCAGAATAATATGCACGCTGTTAATGAGATTCTTCGCTAGTGCTCAGAATTGGGACGTTAATTTGGATGTCGTCATTCCGACCCCGGCTCAGCCGGGGGAGGAATCTCCTCAGTAATACGCACACTGTTCAGCAGATCCCTGCCTGCAGGCAGGCTTCCTCCGGTCTGCGGTTAATCCTTATTCTTCATGCTTTTCATGTTTGCGCAACTGGGCGTTGATAAGCGGCGTTTTAGGCGCCAGAAAAAAGCCAGTAAGACTGGCAAATAAAATGGGAATCAGCAGATGTACACCGGTCATGGTAGCCACCAATATCGTTGAGCTCACCGGTGTGCGGGTCACGCAGGCATTCAGTGCTGCCATGCAGCACACCATGATCAGGGCCGGTTGCGAGTAGGGGAAGAAATACGAAATGATCAGCCCAAGCGTAGCACCCGTAAAAAACAAAGGAATAATAAACCCACCGCGCCAGCCCGAGGTTACGGTAACAGTTATAGCCAGCAATTTCACTATCAGAATCGCCAGCAGTAATTGTAAAGTAAAATGCTGGTTAAACAATTCGGGGATTTGATAATGACTGAAATACCGGGTGATGGGCAATTCGTAAGCCATGATGCCCAGCAACAGTCCACCAATGGTGGTTTTGACGAAAATCGGGAAAGGTAATTTTTTAAAAAATCTTTTTCCCGTCCGCACCAGAAAAATGAATGCCCATCCCACGGCAGCGGCCATTATACCAAAGCCGATAGCATAAAATGCATCATTTACATGCACTTCATAAGATGCGGGGAACTGCCAGCTGGGTCCTATGCCGATATGGGTAATGATCACAAACACGATATAGCTGGTGCAACTGGCTACAATAGCCGGTATCAATGCCTGATAGTATTCGGTGACATGTTTGTGGTGCAGGATTTCAAGTGCAAACAGACTGCTTCCCAGCGGAGCGCCAAATAATGCCGTAAATCCGGAAGCAACGCCGGCAATGGTCATCGAGCGAATATCTTCGTTGCGGAAATGCAATCGTTTGGCCAGCCAGGTACCCGTTGACCCGACAACCTGAATCATAGGCGTTTCGGGTCCGAGGCTACCTCCCGAAGCGATGCAGATAAGGGAAGAAAGAATCATGGCCGGATTATTGCGTGTATCCAGTCGGCCGCCTCGAAATCGAATGTTGTTTACGATCAGGTCAATCTCGCCAGGGTCGCGCAGCAGGTAAATAATCAAGCCCGCAATCAATCCGCCACCTGTCATGCAGGCAATGACCCAGGCCCCCGTAAAATGAGCCAGTAAGTGGGTGAGTTCATCCAGGATAATCCAGTAAATCCCAGCCATGATGCCCCCCAATAACCCGATAATCGCCCAGAGGATAAAGATTCTGCTGAAGATGAACTCATTGATGCGCAAGCGGTCATTGATGCTATAACGCAGTTCAACAAGCTTTTTCCGGGTGGCATAATCCATCATCATGTTTTTTGTGGGCAAATATAGCTTCCAGCAGGCGTTAATTTTTTTTAAAATATCTTGCAACAGCCGGCCAGCCGGGACAGGTAAGTTATATTTGCCTGCATTGAAAGGTATAAACACACGTCATGCTTCGGTTTCAGCATCCTGCCTATTTTGAGTGGTTGTTGTTACTCGTCCCTGCATTGCTTGCATTTGGATATGTCGTGTGGTGGAAGCGTAAAGCGATTCGCCGATGGGGCGAGGCCCGATTGGTGCAGCAATTATTCACCGGCTATCGTCCGGCTTTGTTTCGGTGGAAATTTTTGCTTTTGCTGATTGCCCTGGTGCTGGTGATTACAGGCGCCGCTAATCTGCAGATGGGCACCCACATGGAAAAAGTGGAAACCCGTGGCGTGGATGTAATGGTCGTGCTGGATGTAAGCAAAAGCATGCTTGCCCAGGATGTGCAGCCCAGCCGGTTGCAACGAGCGGTTCAGTTGCTCGGACGATTGTTCGATCAGCTACCCGGCGATCGTATCGGGCTGGTGGTGTTTGCCGGGCAGGCCTATTTGCAGATGCCATTAACACTCGATCATGCGGCCGCGCACATGTACCTGAACAGCGTTAGTCCGGATATGGTGCCCACGCCGGGCACAAATATCGCCGATGCCATCCGCATGGCACGGGAGGCTTTCAATACACAGGAAAAAACCCATAAGGTCATCCTCCTGATTACCGACGGGGAAGATTTTGGCGAAGGAGCGGTGGAACAAGCCCGAAAAGCTTACGAGGAAGGTATCGTCATCCATACCATCGGCGTAGGTACACCTGCAGGTGCCCCAATCCGCGATTCCCAAACCGGTGATTATAAACGCGATGAAAATGGCCAGATCGTAATCTCCCGGTTAAATGAAACGGAACTCAAGCAAATCGCCGCCGAAGGCCATGGCTCTTTTCAATATCTGGATCAGGTGGGTGATGTGGCGCGACATCTGGAAAACAGCATCAACCAGATGGGACAGAAAACCTTTCAGGAAAATAGATATACCGATTACAACAGCTATTTTCAGTATTTTCTGGCCATAGCTCTGGGTTTGATTGTGGCGGAACTTTTCATTCCTGAAAAATCAAAAGGCTTATGGACAAAGCGGGTATCTGCCTGATGCTGGCGATGCTGATCGCCAGTTTTGCAGCAGGTCAATCGGCACACGAGCTCATCCGTAAGGGCAATAAAGCCTATCACAAAGGCGATTTTGCCGATGCCGAAGCCGATTACAAAAAAGCCCTGCAAAAACAGGAAAACCTCTCCCCGGCCTGGTTTAATCTGGGGAATGCCATGTACCAGCAACAACGTTATGATGAAGCTCGAAAGCAGTACCAGAACAGCCTGCAGCTTGCGCAATCCCCGCAGGAAAAAGCCGATGCCTGGTATAACATGGGGAATACCTGGATGAGCGAAAAAAACTGGCAGCAAAGTATTCAGATCTATAAGCAGGCGTTGAAGCTAAATCCGGCCGACAACGATGCCCGCTATAACCTGGCTTATGCCCAGGCCATGCTGAAAAAACAACAGCAACAACAATCGGGCGGAAAACAAAATCAGCAGCAAAACAAAAACAATCAAAACCAGCAACAGCAGCAAAATCAACAAAATCAACAGCATCAATCACATCAACAACCACAGCATGCACCCGGAGAACTCACGCCCCAGCAGGCCGACCAGCTGCTGAAGGCGCTTGCCCAGCAGGAGCAGAAAATTCGAGAAAAAAAGAATGAAAACCAGCCGCAACAACCCATTCCCGGCGGTAAAGATTGGTAAAATTTGCTGAACCTTCAACCCCATCGCCACCGGATTTGTTAGATTTGTAGGTGTTTTTGTGGGGTTTTTAATTCATTTTACATGCAGTACTACACGGAATCGCTTACCCGATATCAGCGTTTGCCCACGCGGGAAGTGAGGATTGGCGACCTGTTGCTGGGCAATTTTCATCCTATCCGTATCCAGACGATGACGACCACCGATACCCTGGATACGGAGGCAACTGTAGCGCAATGCATTCGCTGTATTGAAGCAGGTGCCGAGCTGGTGCGTATTACGGCACCCAGCATCAAGGAGGCGGAGAACCTGCTGCATATCAAAAAAGCCCTGCGTGAGCGGGGCTATCATACACCCCTGGTGGCCGATATCCATTTCACGCCAAACGCCGCAGAGGTGGCCGCCCGCATCGTGGAGAAAGTGCGCATCAACCCCGGCAATTATGTGGATAAGAAAAAATTTCAGTTCAAGGAATATACCGACGCGGAATATCAGGCCGAGATCGAGCGCATCCGCGAGCGTTTTGTGCCGTTGATTCGCATCTGTAAGGAATACGGCACGGCCATGCGCATCGGCACCAACCACGGCTCGCTGAGCGACCGCATCATGAGTCGCTACGGCGATACCCCCATGGGCATGGTGGAAAGCGCCATGGAGTTTTTGCGTATTGCCCGCGATGAGAACTATCACCAGATCGTGCTGAGCATGAAGGCCAGCAATCCGCAGGTGATGGTGCAGGCCTATCGCCTGCTGGTGAAAACGATGATGGAAGAGTTCGGTGAATGCTATCCCCTGCACCTGGGCGTTACCGAAGCCGGCGACGGCGAGGACGGCCGCATCAAAAGCGCCATGGGCATCGGCACGCTCCTCGAAGACGGCATCGGCGATACCATCCGGGTGTCGCTCACCGAAGAGCCTGAATATGAAATCCCGGTATGTCGGGATATCGTCCAGCGTTATACCCGGCGTGCCGATCATAAGCCCATACCTCCCATCGAACGATTGGCTTATTCGCCTTTTCAATATCAACGCCGGGCTACGCAGCCCGTAGGTCGCATAGGCGGCCGGCAGGTGCCGGTGGTGGTGGCCGATATGAGTGAAGAACCGCTGACACGTGAAAAGCTTGCCGATATCGGCTATCGCTATGATGCCCGGACCGACAAATGGCGGGTGAGCGACCAGGCGGCCGACTTCATCTATACCTCGGGCCGTTATGTACCCTTCGAGTTGCCCGCTACCCTGCAGGTGATCTGCGATGCCCAGGTTTATGCTCACGTGCCCGACAGGCAGCGGTATTTCCCCCTGTTCACCTGGACCACCTGGCTGGAGAAGTTAGACGAGCCCTCGCCCTACCTGAATTTCATTGCCGTGGATACGCTCAATATCACCGAAGCGGAATGGGACCAGCTCATCGACACCCTTAATGCTACCACCGTATTGTGCATCTATTCACAGAACCGCCATACCATGGCGGCCGTGCGCCAGAAAATCAACGACCTCATGTTGCGCAACATACCGGTGCCGGTGATCCTCTGCAGCGAGAGCTTTCATGCCAGCATCGACGAACAACTCATCCAGTTTGCGATCGACACTGGCGCCCTTCTGCTCGACGGCATGGGCGATGGCATCTGGTTGAAAAATCATCCCGATCTGGTACACAACCTCAAGGTGAGCGGCCGCACCTACCTGGAGGTGCATAGCCATGCCCAGTTCCTGAACAATACCGCATTTTCCATCCTCCAGGCCTCGCGTACCCGTATCAGCAAAACAGAGTATATTTCCTGCCCTTCCTGTGGTCGCACGCTTTTTGATTTACAGGAAACCACGGCCCGCATCCGCGCAGCCACACATCACCTGAAAGGCGTGAAGATCGCCGTCATGGGCTGTATCGTCAACGGCCCGGGCGAAATGGCCGATGCCGATTTCGGCTATGTGGGAAGTGGACCGGGAAAAATTACCCTGTACAAAGGCAAAGAAATCGTGAAACGCAATGTGCCCGCCGAAACAGCGGTAGAAGAGCTCATCCAGCTTATCAAAGACAATGGTCTGTGGACCGACCCCGAACCTGCCGCGGCGGCCATGACCTCGGCCAGCCATTCATAAACCCCATTTCACGGAAAACAACACATACCGACGCACGAGGGTATAGTAAGTCCACTGCCCGTTGTTGGCATTCAGCACGCGATAGGCGATGGTGGTATGATTCAGCAGGTTATGCCCGTAGACCGAGAGGGTGATGTTTTTCCAGGGCCGATATTCCACATACAGGTCGAGCGTATGAAAAGCCGGCAACGATGCCGTGTGGATATAGTTATACACGATATTGGCTTTCAACAGCCGGGTGAAATCTACGGCGCCTTTGAGATACGCTTTCTGGATGGTGCTCTGCTGGGCAAAAGGTGCAGGCAGACCCGACGCGCGCAATTGCATATGGAGCTGCTGCCGGGTATAAGAGGCTTCCAGTAAAAACCAGATCAACGGGCTCCACTGGTAGGTGAAGGACTGGCTGAAACTGTGCAGCTGTTGCCGATAGCCGGCTGCGTTGAGCAGGTAGGGCTGATCCTGCACGAGATATTGCAGGGAATAAAAACATTTGGAGTTCAGCGAGATGAGAGGCTTCTTGACATCGCCTGATAGCAGATACCGCCATCCATTTTTTCCCTGGCGGGGTTGTGAAAAGCTATAGGCAGGGGTTTCCACAAACGACCAGATCACCGGCCGCGGGGTGTAGGAAACCGAAAAGGTGGGTTCGAAGGCGATAGCCGGTTTTTTCATCTGAATGGAAAAATCGGCCATGCCTTGATTGTCTTCCACGCGATACACCCGATCGGCCGGTTGCTTGATCTGGTATCCGGCCGATAAGATGGTGGGCGGGAAAAGCATATCTGCAGACAGCAGATGCTCCCGGTGAGCAAGCGAAAACAAGATCTGGTCAACATAGATGTTTTTCTTCGCTCTTTTTCCTGCGAAGCGCGACCATTGATAGGTCAGGAAAAATTGTTTCAACGTGAAGGCCTGCAACTGGCCTGCATAGCGGGTGAGGGCGTTAGACAGGGCGGCGCCCATCTTCAGCTGAGTAAGCAGGTTCCAGTTCTGCTGATAGGTGAAAGAGCCGCCGGTTTGCTCCACGGTCAATTGTGAGCTGTTCTGTACAAACGGCGCATCGGGCTTCAGGTTAGCCTCGATTTGATGTTCCTGTGCGAGGACATCGGATTGGTAAAATGCTTTTGCCTGATAGCTATGCTTTCGGTTGCCGTGCGTCCAGCCGAGCTGGAGGGCTGTGCTGTGGAAATGGCTTTGCAGCCGCTGGATGTAGTCGGTTGTACGCCCGCTGGTGTCTAATATCCTGCCCAGGCGGGTGGTGTGCAGCAGCTGTTGTTCGGGAAATTGTTCACTGGTGTAGGTAAAAACGGCCTCCAGCAGATGTTCCCCTACGCGCAGCTGCTGGGTGGTCTGTGCCTGCCATTGCCGTTGTTGGTCGGTTATCCATTCCGAGAGGGTATCGTGCAGGTATCCGCTGGTGAGTTGATAGGCCTGGTGCCGGGGCGTGCTATGGTGCAGGCCCCAGGCATAGGTGGCAACATAGTTTTTTTTCGCATCATAAGTCCATAGCAGCGAAAGGTCTTGAAGGGCTTGTGTAGCCTGAAAACCGCTCTGGTTCATCAATGTCCAGCTTTGCTCGCCGGGTACAGTAAAATAGCTGCTGTCGTGTTGCATCGTCCACTCCGTTTGTGTACCCGCGGTGTAATCCACGTTCAGCCGATGAGCGCGGCCGAGCTGCAGACTGAGCTTACTGCTCAACAGCCGGTCGCGGTTGTCGAAAGCATAGCGGCGGTAGGGCACATCGGGATGACCGGCAGCCATGGGATAAACAAGCGACTCGGGATTCAGGGATTGGGGTTTCAGGGGATCGGATGAAGTTGCAGGAGCTTCAAATGCATCATACGGCACGCCTGCATTGTTCATCTTCCCGTAGGTAAACCATTTCACGGGTTTATAGAGGGCAAAAGCATCCAGCTCGGCTTCATATTTATCGAACAGGCTGGTGCCGCCGGCCATGCTGGCCGAACCGGAAATCGGGCGATGGGTAACCAGATTCACCGCCACATCCTGTGAAGTAGAAAGCCCTTTTTCCAGGCGGTTGACATGATAATCTTTGATGAGCTCCACCGTGTCGAATGTGGTGGCGCGGATGTTGGAGGTGAGTGGCTGATAGGCATCTCCAAGCATGGGATCGCCGTTGATGAGCAGGGCTTTGATGGGCTTGTTGTCATAGTAAATTTTACCCGATGCGTCAACACTCAACCCCGGAATCCTGTTGATCAGGTCCGACAGGTAAAAATCCCGTTTGCCCAGGTAGGTGCGGATATCATAGCGAAAGGTGTCCTGCCCTTCGGCTGGAAGCTGGATCACCACCTCCGGCAGGACGTAGGGCCTGGGTTTGAGGTGGATGTTCAGGTGGTAAGCACCGCTATGGTGGATGGCTATCAGCAGGCTATCGGCCGCATATCCCATCAACCGTATCAGACAGCGAGCCGTATCGGGGCCGGGCAATATGCCTGTAAACGTGAAAATACCTGTGCTATCGGTGATGATATAGCTCATCTGACGATGATGCAGGAATTGTAAGATGATGGAAGCACGGGCGGCCGGCTGACCGTCGGCTTGCACGACACCATGGATCTGATAGACGATGTTTCCCTGAGCATGGGCAGGGAAGGAAAACGCGAGAATCCATGCGAACCCGACAAAAGCCATCGTATAGAAAAACGTGCGCTGTTGCATCGTGTAGCTTTAGCCTGTGCAGGTCTTACAAATCAAATACATATTTGATGCCTTCATACGTGTGATATAAGGTGAGTTTTTGTGTGAGTTTAACGTTGTCTGTATGCTGGCAGCTTACACAATTGCTTTTTTCCTGTTGCCAGTATAATTTCGCTTTCCTGGCTGTTTCGTTCAGCATCTTCCTGTAGGCAACATAATCAGGTATCTGGGTGGCGCTCAGGATATGCCACTGGCTCAGTAAATGATCAGGGAAGGCGGGCAAAGCACGTATGCTTTGCAAAAGCAAGGCCTTATCAGCGGGTTGTTCCCAGCAGACAATCAGTCCGGGTAACCCGCCCAATTTCCAGGGACCATCGGATATGGGAATATCCGGACAATACCAAACCACCATGTGCTGATTTTTAAAATCTGCAACGGCTTTCCTGCAAACCAGCGAACCGAATTTCTTTTCTTCATCAGACAAGAGCGTCCAGTGCATAGGAAAAAGGGTGTCGCCGTAAAAATTTTCCGTTGCGCCGAATGTTCGGCCTCCATAGCGGAACATGAGCTTTCGGGAATCAAATTCTTTCCATACCACCATTTGCGTATCCACCATTTTTGCCATCCATGGGCTGACGAGCTTGCTGTGTATGTAATGACCACCGGCGCTATCCTTTTCTTCGAGCTGAACCAATTCGGGCTGATTATCATTTCCCATTTCTTTGCGAATTTTTTCGCTGTTATCGATGAAAGAGATGAAATATGAGATCTGTCGTTGGTGATGAGCAGGTTCATCGATTGAACGCCGTCGTCGGACATGAAGCTGATGCTATCTTCAAGCATGTGTCCGGCCTCGTGGAGGGGCGCATATACGCAGAGGTAAGTGGGCTGAGTTTTTGTGGGGCAATTCCATACAATCATAAAAGGTAACAATAACATAGGTAGTGTTTTCATGATTTGAGAAGATTTCAAACGATAGTTAAATTTTATCTGTACTATAGAATGTTAGAAAAAATATGATAGAAACATCATCATGAAGTTGATAATTTATAATTCAAAATCATAAACGATATTTTCGTAAGGAATCCGTATATGCAAAGAAGCTTTAGTTTTCCCAGTTGAAGTTTGGCAGTCTACACAATTTTGATGGACTTGTTGGAGTTGGATTCTAAGTTGATTCACGGATTTTTCTATTGTTTTTTTAAAAGCAATATAATCAGGTATTTTTTCGGCTTGGAATGAGGCTATGCGCTTGCGGATGGTTTCTGGGAAATCAATCCGCTGCATGCTTTTTAACAGCAGACTAGGGGAATAAGGGTCAATCCAGCACACAATCAGGCCCGGCAGTCCGCCTAATTTCCATGGGCCATCGAATATGGGAATATCCGGGCAATACCAAACGGTAATTTCTCTATTCCGGAAAAAAGTGGTAGCTTTTTTGCAAAGCAAATTGCCAAATTTTTTCTCTTGGGGAATAAGTGTCCACTTCATCGGGAAAAGGGTATCGCTAAAAAATTTTTTATTCACTCCATAAGCAATCCTTGAAGAATACTCGAAGTATAGCTTCTGTTCATGTAAGTTTTTATATACGACACAACTGGTGTCAACTTGCTTAACAAGTGCAGGATGCCTAAGCTTCATTTGTCCGTAGTGTTGACCGGCGCTATCGTATTCCTTCACCATCACCGGAGTAAGATCGATGGGTTTAGCCGAGTCCTGTTTATACTTGATGGAATTATCATAAAAATTATAGAAACAGGAATATGTACCGTTCGTAATTAAAAGATTTTGGGTAAGGATTCCCTCATCCGATAAAAAGCTTATGCTATCATCCATCATTTTTCCACTTTCTTCGTATGGTACATAAACAAACAGATAAGCCTGCTGGGCATATATACTCGAAATGAACACCAAGAAACTAAAGAAGAAAAAAATTATGGTTTTCATGGTTTTTGCATTTGATTATGTTTTTTAAAAAAAACCGGGAGGCGAGAAAAACTATATCGTGAATCGGAAATTGATTTGGTTTAAGGTTGTCCTGAATCTAATTTTTTCATAGCTGCATCTAACAGCGTTTTTGCGCACTGAAGTGCTACTTGTGCTGCAGTAATACAATCTGCTTCAGTAGCTGTACACTCTACCCAGTGTTCATTACCCATATCATCGATTATGGGTGCAGACACAGAAACAGTGCAAGATTCGACACGCCCGGCACCGACTCTCGCCACATCATGTTTGAAGAAGCTGCTCATACGCTGATTGATGAAAAAAGATGGCGAACGAAATGATGTATGGGATAGGCTGAAAGCCATCAATTTACCCCCCCCCCTATGGTGAGGAGAAAAGCAGCAAAAAGATAACGTAAGATTAATGCATGTGTTTTCATGGTATAAGATTTTAAAGTAAAGAAATCACCTCCCGGCTAAAGAGTAAAATTATATATTTTTTTCATTCCTTAAAAAAATATTTCTTTATTTTCTATCATGCCTATCGTAGGGATGTAAGTGAATTCCTGCATTTTTGTTATGAGATATCTTGATGATTAATGTTCTGGGATCATACCCTTATGACTGATCTCATTTCTGTACGAATATATATGTTCCAAATCTTTCTTCCACCCGTTGGTATCGATAGTCAAAGATTCCCTGCAGTTGCCGGCCGACCCAGAGCGCGTGTGCCAGTCGACCCAGGAATCCCAGTGGCAGGCGGTAATGCACGATGTCGATCATTTCCACGCCGCCGGATATTTCCTGGAAATGGTGTTGATGATACCAGAACGCATAAGGCCCCATGCGTTGTTCATCGATGAAGTATTGTTTTTCTACCACATGGGTGATTTCGGTCATCCAGAACAGGGGGATGCCCAGCAAAGGCCGCACATGATAGGTGATGATTTGTCCGGCATACATGCGCTCAGGCTTTTGTGGACTCAATATGCGAAAGCGCATGTATGGCGGGGTGATGAGGGGTAAATTGGCGGGATCGGAAAAAAATGCCCATACGCTGTTTAAGTCGGCCGGTATGCGCTGGGTGCGTTGCAAAACATATACTTTCATCGGGATTTTATTTAATAAAAACGAAATTTTCATCAAAAGGTTGAGTGCGCAGATAGTATGCGTATTTTCCCCTTAGCTTTGGCCCTGCATAAAAAAATAAAAATGAACCCGAAAATATCAATCAGCCCTGCCTACCGCACTGCCTACCAGCGACTGAACCCGCAGCAAAAAAAGGCCGTGGATACCATTCATGGTCCTTTAATGGTGATTGCCGGCCCGGGTACCGGAAAAACGCAATTGCTTGCTTTACGCATTGGCCGGATTTTAGAGACAACCGATTACGGCCCGGAAAACATCCTGTGCCTGACCTTTACCAATGCCGGCGTAGAAGCCATGCAGGAACGCTTGCAGTCGTTCATCGGCATGGAGGCTCGAAAAATAGACGTTTACACCTTTCATGCCTTCTGTAACGAATTCATTCAGAATCACCCGGATGATTTTAACATGCTGGAATGGCAACCCCTTTCGGAGCTGGAAGCATGTGAGCTTATGGAGGAAGTGATTGAAGGCCTCGACCCCAATCATATTTTATATCGAGGAAAAGGAGACCAGTTCTACGATGTGAAAGGCCTGCTTGGGCTCAATAAGATTATGAAAAAAGAGCGCCTGACCGGCGATCAAATCAGGCAGGAGATAAATGACTATATGAGCCGCGTGAAAAATGGTGAAGTAGCTGAGTTTGTGTATCAAAGAAAAACCGGTACAAATCAAAAAGGTGACTTGAAGGAAAAAGATATCCAGGATGTGGAAAATAAATTTAAACGTACGCTGGGGGCGATAGATGTGATTGAAAAATACAATGAACTTTTGAAGCAGCGTAAACGATATGATTATGAGGATATGATCAACTGGGTGATTGATTTGTTCAAAGAGAAGCCATGGATCCTGCAGGATTGTCGGGAGCGCTACCAGTTTATTTTAGTGGATGAATACCAGGATACCAACGGGTCACAGAATGAATTGCTGTCCCTGCTTACAGATTATGATCAACCCAATGTGATGGTGGTGGGCGATGATGATCAGGCTATCTATCGCTTTCAGGGTGCCAATGTGGGGAATATGAAAGCTTTTGCGGACCGATTCAGGGATCAGGGTTTGAAAGTGGTAGTGCTTGAAGAAAATTATCGCTCCACGCAGGATATCTTAGATGCGGCCAACCGATTGATTAATAACAATCAGGATAGGTTGATTCAATACCTGCAACAAGAATTTCATTTATCCAAACAATTATTTGCTCATCAGTAAATGCATATTCCCATGTCGGTCGTCGTCAAATCTTATTCAAATCCATCCAATGAAATGATGGGCATAACCGATGAAATTCACCGGCTTATCCATCTGGATCATGTAAACCCATCGGAAATTGCCGTGATATTTCGAGAAAACAAGTATCTCGATGAAATGACAGCATACCTGCAGGATAAAGGCATACCATTTCGACTGGTGAAAAAAGAAAATTTGTTGAGAAGCGAATATATTCAGCAGGTGATCCTGATCTTTGAATGGATTGCATTGGAGGCCACCAGACCGGGCAGTGGCGATCATCAGCTGTTTAAGCTATTGCATTTCCGCTGGTTTGATCTACCCGCGGCGTTGATAGCCCGGTTGCAGATGGAATTTAACAAGCAGATGGTGGGTGGGGAAGAATCGTTTCGCCTGTTTTTATTAAAGCTGATAACGCAGCCTAATGCTGCATTTTCACCGGATGAAATCAACAGGTTGAAACGTGTTACCGATTTACTCGAGAAATGGCTTCAAGATGTGTATAATGAGCCTCTGCAGCAATTTTTCTGTCGCGTCTTAGGAGAAAGTCACATTCTACAACAGGCTGTAACGGAGAACTATTTTCAACTTCATCTTTTGAAAACCCTATTTGATTTTCTTCAATCAGAAAATCAACGTAACCCCGACCTGACGCTGACTGGATGGATCGAGATTATCCATAAAATGCAGAAATACGGGTTAAGCATTCCTTATGAAACGCGTATCGGCGATGAAGATGCTGTGCAGCTGCTCACTGCACATGGAGCGAAAGGATTGGAGTTTGATTATGTATTCATTGGCGGATGTGTGGAGAAGAACTGGGAAAAAAATCGGGGACGATCAATCGGTTTTACCCTGCCGCCGGCACTGAAGAATGCAATGAGTAGTCAGGCCGGCACTACATCCAAGGTAGAAGAAGATGAGCGCAGGTTGTTTTATGTAGCGCTTACACGTGCGCGTAAGCATGTGGAAATGAGTTATGCCCGGATGGATGAGCAAAACAATTCGTTGAAAAAGTCGATATTCCTGGACGAAATAGGCATACCTGAGATTCAAGGAACTTCGCAATCAAACATTCAAACTGTGATAGCCAACCAGCTTCAGGGATATGGGCTTGTGGATGTACAAACGCGATATGGCCAGGCTTTGCTCCAGCAATGGGTTAAAAATTTCGTACTCAATCCTACCGCATTGAACAAATACCTGTATTGCCCCAGGAGCTTTTTTTATGAATCCTTGTTGCAGGTGCCTCAGGCCGAGCAAATGCATAGTGTTTACGGACAGGCCATTCATCATGCACTCAAGCAGGCGGCTCATCGTCATCAACAGGGGCAGGGGTCGAATCATCATCAGCAGGCAATAGCCGATTTTACATGGTTCATGGGGCAAAATCGTTATCATTTTACACCAGACGATTTTAACCGGCATATAGGCTATGGGGAAAAAGTACTGCAGGACTACTTCAATCAGGTGTTTCCCCAATGGGGTGGGGTAACAGCAATCGAAAAAAATTATCAGGCTCAAATCAAAGGCATACCCATCAAAGGGCGGCTGGATAAGATAGAAACTAACCAGGGAATGATCCGGGTAGTAGATTACAAAACCAGTAAGCCGGATAATGCAGGCAATAAGCTTAAAAAGTATGATCAGCAGCAAGGCAAAAAGGAAAAAGATGAATATGATTACTGGATTCAGGCGGTGATGTATGCACTATTGCTTCAGGCAAATGGCCAACCGGTCGATGAGATTAAGTTTGATTTTGTAGAACCCGATAAAAACGGTCAATTTCAATCTCATTCCATTCAGGTTACTCAGGATGATATTGACCTGCTGACCCAACTCATTGAAGATACCTGGCAAAAGATTCAGGCACTCGACTTTCCCTGTTGTGCACGCAAGGATTGCCCCTGGTGTGCCTTTGAGCAATCGCTGGCCAATGGAGGAACCGGGCTTCAAACCCATGATGAGCCTGCATAGCCGATAAGCGCATGATGAAATGCGGAGGATGAAGTACCTTCGCTCAGATTTGGGTTTATATGTTCGGCTATGCAAAAATGCGATGGAATGCTTTGCTTGTCGTCGTGTTGTGTCTGCTTTTTTTGAGTGCATTATGGCAGCGTTGTGCCAATATTGTCCCCCCATCGGGCGGACCCAAAGACACGATACCCCCCCGGCTGGTGCAGGCTGTGCCGCCCGATTCCACCCTGCATTTCCATAGTGATCGGATTGTGTTGACCTTCGATGAGTATGTGCAACTGGCCAACAATTATAACGACATCCTCATCTTTGCTCCGCGCCTGCGTCGCCAGCCCATCATCAATGTGAAGCTGCGTACCATTACCATTTTGTTCAGAGACACCCTGCAACCCAATACCACCTATCAAATCAATTTCGGCAATGCTGTTCAGGATATCAATGAAGGCAACGCCATCAAGGATTTTTCTTACATCTTTTCTACGGGAGGATATCTGGATTCCCTGCAGGTAAGCGGTACCGTGCTGGATGCGGAAACGGGATTGCCCGATAGCAATGTGCTGGTGATGCTGTATAAAAACCTCAAAGACTCAGTGGTCAGTCGCGAAAAACCGCTGTATTATACACGAACAGATGGTAGAGGATATTTTTCGCTGCACAATTTGCCTGCAGATACTTTTAAAATTTTTGCTTTAAAAGAAGACAACAATAGCCTGATGTATGATGATGTAGGGAAGGAAGCGATTGCTTTTCTTGATAAACCGCTTGTGTTGCACCATGACGTAAAGGGATTAAAGCTGTTTCTATTTCGAGAACATCCATCAACCGATACCACACATCCGGCTTCGTCGATATCATCACCCTCAAACGGAACGTCGAATAAGTTTACCGTGCAGATGAATCTCGATAATGGGAAACAATCGCTTATTACGCCGCTGCAGTTGCAATTTTCACAACCGGTTGCCTATATCGACACCAGTGGTTTATCATTATTAGAAGATACAACATGGCATCCCATTGCATTTCAACTGAAAATGGCCGACAGCCTTCACCAGCAATTGCAGATTTTTGCACAATGGAAAGAAAATACACCTTATCACTTGCGTATTGCCGACAGCGCCATCATCGATACGGCGCATCAGGCGCTGCAGGCTGATACGCTTTCTTTTGAAACCAGAAGTTTGTCGGACTACGGCAGTGTTGAATTACGACTACATGGACTGGATACAACTTATCTACGTTATGTATTGCAAATCGTCAAAGATCAGCGGGTTGTTTATCATACAAAAATCCAAAATGATACGATCAAGATTCCATTGTTTGATCCGGGTGAATATCAAATCCGCATCCTGAAAGATGATAATGACAACGGACAATGGGACACCGGTGTATATTATGGCCCGCATCCCCATCAACCCGAGCGTGTGATAGCCGTTCCGGGGAAAATCACCGTGCGTGCTAACTGGGACAATACCTGGATCGTTGACGTACCTGCAGACTGAATGCGGGATTGCACATGTTAAACATCTGTCAAATCTGTCCCGGTGAGATTTGATTTTCGCGCTACGCATATCCGGAAAGATGCAAATTGCAGGCGAGTGTGTATCAATTGATGGATATGGCATTACAGGGCCTTTTGCACGCCATGCCCGGTCTATGGATAGCCCTGGCGATAAGTTTTTTCTGGATGGGCCTGGTATCGGCCATCAGCTTCATGGAAGCCTGGTTAAAATTCCGAGCACCCGGCGTTACCAGGGCAATTGGATTGAGCATCGGGAAACGTGTATTCACGGCTTTAAACAAGCTGGAATGGATTTGCTTGCTTATACTGGCGGTGGGTATCATACTATTGCCGGATAAACTTGCTTTGATCAACGCAATTTGTTTTGCCCTCTCTGCGCTTATCCTGCTTGTGCAAACCATTTTCTGGTTGCCGACTTTGAAAAAACAAGCGGATATACTTATTGAAGGAAAAGCCTACACAGGAAAGTCGGTACATGTTCCTTATGTGATAGCCGAAATCATCAAAGTGCTGGCATTGTTTGTGGGTGCGCTATTGCTTGGATTTCAACATTTTTCCTGATAGCCATATCCCCGCTTAACAACTTACCATTCACGTGATTTGCCCTGAAGGATATCCTGTAATGAAATCGAACAGGTCTATTGCCCGTTGTCTGTCTACGTAAGCTATAAAAAGCATTTCGTTGGAGGTAGCATGTTGGCCATCAGGCCGGATGATGAAGTGAATGACGATGATGACCATAGCCCGTCGATCTCCCTGCTTCTTCTAAACTTGCCTGCGCAGGCACTTTCAGGCTTTCTCTTTGGGAGGGAACAAGCAAATCTGTACATTTGTAAACACATACTTCCTACAAGTTTCAACTTGGTCAAATATGCATTTCCTCGACGAACTGAACGACCGCCAGCGTGAAGCGGTAGAATATATTCATGGTCCATTGATGGTGGTGGCGGGTGCCGGGTCCGGGAAGACGAAGGTGCTCACCGCCCGTATCGCTTACCTGATGGAGCGCGGCGTGGATCCATTTCATATACTGGCGCTTACCTTTACCAACAAGGCGGCTAATGAAATGAAGGCCCGGATTGAACGGATGCTGGGCAGCACAGAAGCACGCAATCTGTATATCGGTACTTTTCATTCGGTGTTTGCAAGACTCTTGCGTGCCGATGCACATCGGCTTGGTTATCCAGCAAATTTTACGATTTACGATACCGATGATTCAAAAAGTGTATTAAAAAAGATTATTACCGAGCTTAAACTCGATGAAAAGCACTACCGACCCGGTATGGTGCATCATCGCATCTCGAATGCAAAAAACAGTTTAATCGGCTGGCAGGAATATCAGCAATCCGATGAACTCCTGCAGGAAGATGCCCGGGCAGGAAGACCCATGATTGCGAAGATTTATGAATGGTATGCCAAACGCTGTTTTCAGAATGGCGCCATGGATTTTGATGATCTTTTGTATCAAATGTATGTATTGCTCACCCAGTTCCCCGATGTGTTGCATAAATACCAGCATAAGTTTCAATACATTTTAATTGATGAATATCAGGATACCAACCCTGCACAATATGCCATCATCAAGCTGCTGGGAGCTGTACATGAAAACATTTGTGTGGTGGGCGACGATGCACAGAGTATTTATTCTTTCAGGGGGGCCACCATCCAGAACATTCTTCAATTTGAGAAAGATTATGAAGATGTAAAGGTGGTGAAATTGGAACAAAACTATCGCAGCACACGCAACATCCTGTCAGTTGCAAATGAAGTGATTGCTTACAACAAACGTCAACTACCCAAAGTATTGTGGACACAAAACGAGGAAGGAGAGAAAATCAAACTGGTATCCCTTTTATCAGAACATGAAGAAGGCCGATTTGTAGCCGATACCATCGCCGAACAAAAATACAGAAATCATTATGCCAATAAGGATTTTGCCGTACTCTATCGCACCAACTCACAGAGCCGTAGTTTTGAAGAACATCTGCGCAGGTTAAATATTCCATACAAAGTTTATGGTGGACTTTCATTCTATCAACGAAAAGAAATTAAAGATTTTCTGGCTTATCTGCGCGTAATTGTGAATCCGAAAGATGAAGAAAGTTTGTTCCGTATTATCAATTATCCATCGCGTGGAATTGGCGAAAAAACCCTTCAAAAATGCCTGTTGATTGCACGTGAACAGGGCATCTCGGTCTGGGAAGTCATGGAAAATATTAGAAAATACCATCCACCTTCAACAGCAATTAGCCAGATCGAAGATTTTGTGGTGATGATTAAGAATCTGCAACTGATGCTCGAGAAGGAGAATGCTTATACCGTTGCTGTACAGGCCGGTAAAATGTCGGGACTGGTCAAGGAATTATATAATGACAAAAGTGTGGAAGGTGTTTCGCGATATGAAAATGTACAGGAATTGTTGAATGCTATCAAAGAATTTACCGAAATGCCCGACAGTGAAGGTGAGTTAACCGATAAAAGTCTGGGTGCTTATTTGCAACAGATTAGCTTATTAACACAAACTGATGAAGAAAAAGAAGAAAGTGATGTCGTAAAGCTCATGACCATTCATGCAGCAAAGGGGCTCGAGTTTCCCTGTGTATTTGTGGTGGGACTGGAAGAAGGACTTTTCCCCAGCGCCATGTCAATCAATACCCGCGAGGAACTGGAAGAGGAACGACGACTATTTTATGTTGCCATTACGCGAGCTAAAGAAAAATTATGGCTAACCTATACGGCCAATCGATACCGTTACGGCAATTTTATACAGAACGATCCCAGCAGATTTATATCGGAGTTACCACCTGAGTTTATTGAAACACCGTTTAATAGAAATTATACCACACAACGCGACAGGTCATATACGCGAGAAAAATTGCAGGCCAATCGTGCGTCGTCAAGCATCGCATCGCTTGTACAGCATAAGCCACCCGTGGCTGAACATACACCTTCGCCCGATTTCAAACCCGATGATTTTCGTTTGATGAAACCCGGTATGAAGGTCGAACACCAGAAGTTTGGATATGGCCATATTCTTTCTATCGATGGTAATGCATCTAATCCTATTGCAACCATTCGTTTTGAATTAAGTGGTGAAAAGAAAATCATGTTGAATTATGCCCGTTTGCGGATTGTGCATACCGATGCAATGGATTCACAATGATGTAGTATGCTATCTGATTGTCATCAAATCAAACAATCGGAAATCTGGAAAAAAATCACGCATTACTGCGCCTATCAGGAGCGTTGTCATCAGGAAGTGAAGCAAAAATTATATCAATTAGGCGTGAAAGGCATGCAGGCCGATGCCTATATCGCATGCTTGATTCAGGAAAATTATCTGAATGAGGAACGTTTTGCTGTTCAATTTGCACTTGGAAAATTCCGGATCAACAAATGGGGCAAAAGAAAAATTGAGATGGCTCTTCAACAAAAGCAAATTTCTGCTTATCTGATCCGGAAAGCACTTCAGCACATTGATACAGATGCGTACCTTGATGCGCTGAAGAAACAGATGCAAGTAAAGCTTTCACAAAACAAAGCCCGCTCTTTGCCCGAGCTAAAGCAAAAGATATGGTCTTATTTTTTGCAAAGAGGATATGAAGCTGCGTGCATTGAGCAAGTGTGGAACACCCTTCAGCATTTAAAAGATGCATATTAAAAGCATGAAATCAGATCTACATATCGCCTTAATGCAAATTGATATCCATTGGGAGCAGATTGATAAAAACTTACAGCAGATTACCGAGCAACTTACTCGTTTGCCTTCAGCAACGGAACTCGTATTGTTGCCCGAAATGTTTGCAACAGGGTTCAGCATGCATGCCGATAAGCTGGCGCAATCCATGAATGGGACCATTGTACAATGGATGAAACAACAAGCCAGGGAGCATCGCATGATTTTATGTGGCAGTGTCATCATCCATGAGCACGGCAAATACTGGAATCGCCTCATCTGGGCGCAGCCCGATGGTCAATTAGGGACGTATGATAAACGACATTTGTTTGCCTACGCAGGTGAAGATAAATTTTACACCCCCGGTAATCGGCAATTGATAGCACGTGTAAATGGATGGCGTATTGCGTTGCATATCTGTTATGATTTACGTTTCCCGGTATGGTGTGCACAACAGCCTACCGACGATGGATCAGCCGCCTACGATGTACTGGCTATAGTGGCCTGCTGGCCAGCCTCGCGCATCGAAGCGTGGGATCTGTTATTACGAGCCCGTGCGCTGGAAAATCAGGCTTATGTGATCGGTGTAAATCGCGTCGGTGAAGAACCACCCATCAATCGACAGGATTCCCATGTAATCTTATATACCGGACATTCTGCCGTCGTAGATCCCACGGGGAAATGGCTTTATCAATCCACGCAACCACGGCCCGAAATCATTACCTATACCCTTTCCGCTCAACACCTGCAACAGGTGCGCGAACGTTTTCCTTTTCTGCGCGATCGCGATCATTTCACCATCCTGCATCACCGATAAACATGTTTTATGCGACAGGCTTATTACAATGGCATTATCCACACCGGTAAAAGCACAATTGAACATAGCGCCGTACTGGTGGATGGATATGATGTGCTGGATATCGTACCCGAAAATGCGATCCCTGAAGGCTTTCAACAGATCGATGTTCAGGGCAATCATATAGCTCCCGGCCTTATCGATTTGCAGATTTATGGAGGCAATGGGAAACTGTTTTCCCTGTATCCGGACGTATCTTCACTTGTAGCTACCGAACAATACTGCAAAGCAGGCGGAGCCCTGTACTTTCAACCCACTGTAGCTACCCATGAGCCAGCGCTGATGAAAAGAGCACTTGAAGCTTATCGACAATACCGGGATGCTGGTGGAAGGGCGGCTCTTGGTGTACACTGGGAGGGCCCATTTCTGCATCCTCAAAAACGTGGTGCACATGTAGAAAAATATATCCGTCGTTTGCAAATAGCGGAAGCGCATGAGCTGGTATCATATCAGGATGCACTTCGGATGATTACGTTAGCTCCCGAATGTTGTGATCAGCAGGCTGTGCAAATCTTACTACGTGCAGGTATCCGGGTGTCGGTCGGGCATAGCAATGCCACCTATCAGCAGGCGATGCAGGCATTTTCAGAAACCGGTATTCGACTGGCTACACATCTGTTTAATGCCATGTCGCCCCTACAGACTCGCGAACCGGGATTGGTGGGGGCTATTTTCGAACATCCCGCCGTATATGCCAGCATCATTGTCGATGGTATTCATGTGCACCCTGCCTGTATTCGCATCAGCAAAGCCCTTATGGGTGAAAGGTTGTTTTTAATTACCGATGCCGTGGAGGAAAATACGGCCGGGACTTATGTCTATTTGCGGCAACAGGATCGATATGTGAATCAGGAGGGCGTACTGGCAGGATCCACTTTAACTATGCTGAAAGCTGTAGCCAATTGTGTGCAACAAATGAATATAGCGCTTGATGAAGCGCTTCGTATGGCCAGCTGGTATCCCGCAAAGGCTGTGGGCTTAGACCATCAAATAGGTTTGCTGGAAGCCGGATATCGTTCGGGATTGATAGTCTTCGACGAGCGTTTTCAATTGCTTTATCGTTCGGTATAAGGTTTCAGAAGGATGTGTGCACTGTCGAGAGCAAGGTACATACTGTCTTTCACACGCTGCACATATTGCAGCTGGCTGAGTAAATATTGCTTACGTAAAGCCGGTTGCGCGGTATCTTTATCGATATCAAATTGTCCCATCCAGTTGAACATCGCACTATCGGCCAGACTGAGTTGTGTGATAATCCGATCCCAGGCTGCATTTTGCAGGTGAAGGGAATCCCGAAGGTGCTGCATGGTGGCACTCGCCTGCCGCAGCGCATCGATGTTGCCCATCAGGCTATCATGTACGCGCAATATCTGATTTTCCAGCGCCTGAAGACTGTCTTGCTGAGCCGATTGTGCGGATGACGAGCGGTGAGATTGACAGCTCAACAGAAAAAGCATTGCAAAGCATACATAAACGGGAATGGTATAGATAAAACGAGGCATCATCATATCGATTCATGGATAATCAAAATAACGACAAATTGAAACGATAAACAAATTCATCGCGCTGTTACTTGAGCTCATGACGAGATTTGTAAATTTGTAATCATCATTTTTTCATTTTTTAACTGTTTTATTCTTGCATGAAAACATTGCTGCTCATTCGCCACGCTAAGGCCGACTGGCCAGAGGGGAAAGTGCCTGCGCATGCTACGGATCGAGATAGGCCGCTTACGACGCGTGGGGAAGCCGATGCGGTGCAGATGGCCCATCGTATTCAACAGCTCAAGGCCGTGCCCGAATTGCTCATCAGCAGTCCTGTGTTACGAGCAGCAACCACGGCACGCATGATGGCCCGGGAATGGCAATACCCGGAAGAAGCCATCCAATGGCAACCCCGGCTATATCAGGCCGATCTGACCGATTTTATTGAAACCATTACGAATCTACCGGATACCTATAAATCCATCGCCCTGTTTTCCCATAACCCTGGCATTACCTTATTTGCCAATGCCCTCACGACCTATAACCTTCAGCATATTCCTACCTGTGGTGTGGTGGCCTTTCATGTGCAGACTACCGATTGGGCACGCTTCTGGCAAGCCGAAAAAAAACTCTGGTTTTTTGAATATCCAGAAAAACTGCAGCAGCAATCGCGTGTATAAGCTTTATCGCCGGTATTTTTGATAAACATTATACAGGACTTTCAGGGAAAGCGAGTCCCAGACGGGCATGAGGTTGGTCTGGATAAAATGACGCTTGAAAGCTACCAGCGCAGCCGTGGTATCACTCAGGTCGTAGCCGATGATGCGCAGGGCGTTCCAGGGATGAAAATCGGCCGGCGGGTCGGTCAACACACTGTCGCGCCAGAAGCCAAAACCATGAGCGGCCAGTGTGCTCCAGGGGAAATACACGCTGGGGTCCTGCTTGCGGGTAGGCGCAATATCGGCATGGCCGACGAAATTGGCCGTGTCCAGATGGTAGCGTTGCTGCAGGACATGCAATAACACCAACAGCGAATGCATTTGCGCCTCCGGAAAAGGTTCATGTCCCGTATTATCGAGTTCGATACCGACGGACACGGAATTCACATCGCGAAAAGATCCCCAGCGGGAGACGCCGGCCTGCCAGGCCCGGTACACATCGGGAACCAGTTGAAAAACCGTACCGTCTTTGCAGATAAGGTAGTGGCTGCTCACGCGTCCGGCTCTGTGTGGATCGGTGAGGGTGGCCAGCGACTGAGCACAGCTCTGCTCTTCGGTTTGATGGATGATGACCAGATCGGGCTGGCGGATATTGAAATTGGGCGATGGGGCTATCCAGAAAGCTTGTTGCAGGGAATCGAGCGGCAGCTGGATGGGAACAAAATGGCGATATGCTTTGCGCATGTCGCGGAGCTGCCGGTGATATGCGCTGCGGATCTGCGAATTGAGCGGATACAGATGTGCATTACAGCTCCAGAGCAGGGCAACAGTGAGACCTACACAGCTGCTTATCCATAGACGAACGTGCATTTTCACCATTCTATTTTATTTCATTCAATCCGGGCTACCCAGCCCCCACCCGGTGCCAGATGAATATGCCAGACATCGCCGGCCTCGACGGTGGCTTCCTGTACGACATAATCGTTGGCATTACGATCGGCATTCACCCCATCGGCATAATACACTATATGATGCCGACCCGGTGGGAGGAAAGCAAACGATAGGGTCAGGTCGCGCGCCTGTTCATTGGTCATCGCCCCCACAAAAAATTGATTGCCTTTTTTCCTGGCCACCAGCAGATATTTGCCCACTTCACCGGCTAAGGGCAAGGTCTGGTCCCAGCTGGTGGGGACGGAAGTAATAAAGTCGAGGCAGGGTAGTTCTTTTTCATAAGCCACCGGGTTATCGCTCAGCATTTGCAGGGGGGCATCGTAGAGCACATACATGGCTAACTGCTGGCAGCGTGTGCCCAGGCTCATGGGATGGCGGTAAATGGGAGCGAAGTCGCGCGGCTGGGCGTTGCGCATCGCTCCGGGCGTATAGTCCATGGGTCCGGCAAACATGCGGATGAACGGCAGGGTCACCGCCATGGTGGAAGTAGCTATGTTAGCCGACCATTTGTCTTGTTCCAGGCCGGGCACACCTTCGAAGTTCACGACATTGGGGTAGGTGCGCTGCAGGCCTGCGGGTTTATGGGCACCATGAAAATCGACCATCAAATGGTGGGCTGCCGCCGCTGCTGCACAGCGCCAGTAGAAATTCACCACACCCTGGTCGTCGCGATCCATGAAATCGACCTTGATACCTTTAATACCCCAGCGAGCAAAAAGCGGCAACACGGTATCCATTTGCTGATCGAGGGTATGCCAGGAACACCAGAGGATGATACCCACGCCTTTTTGCTGAGCATAGTTTAGCAGGGCAGGCATGTCAATATCCGGAACCACCCGGGTCAGGTCGCCCAGCACATACCAGCCGTCGTCCATGATGATGTAGGGGATATGATGACGGGCGGCGAAGTCGATATAGTATTTATACGTTTCGGTATTGATACCTGCTTTGAAATCCACACCCGTAATATCCCAGTCGTTCCACCAGTCCCAGGCCACCTGTCCGGGTTTGATCCAGTCGGTTTGTGCAAGCCGGCAGGGGGCGGCCAGTTTATAGACGATTTCGTTGTTCAGCAGCTGCATATCGGTATCCGCGAAGGCCAGGATGCGCCAGGGGTAGGTGCGATGCCCGGAGGTACGGGCGATATAAGGATAGGTTTCACGAGGATATACCTCTCTATCCCAGCCCCAGTGCGGCTTTTTGGGTGTTGTGTCCGATTTCACGGCAGGCGGATAAATGGCTTCCATCACGCCCTTGCCATTGCCGGTGAAATACATGCCCGGATAATCATAGAGATCTGATTCGGTGAATAACACATCGGCTCCATTGGGCAGTTTCATCAATAGCGGCAGCTGAGCCGTTTTGTCGGCCGTAAGGCTGTCGAGCGGTTGTTCCTGATATACATGTTCGTAATTGTTCATCCAGCGCGGGGCCCATTGAAAATAAGCCCGGGTGGCCTGCGGCATGTGGATGGTGCAGATCTCATGCTGCACATCCACAGAATCCTGTTTCCATGCGGTTTCAAATCGATAGGCCACGGCATCGTTGTACAACCGAAAAACGATGCGATAGGGCCGGCGAAAGTAAAGCGTTAATACATTGCAGGTATCCGGAATCTGTGCGTTTTTAATCGCCACCGGCGGCGTAATCAGCTGTTGTACACGACTGGTGGTAGTCCGTTGTACCGGATCATCGCCCAGGGTATCCTGGTTTATGATCAAACCCACTTGAATATCTGGAATCCAGATCTTATCATGGCGCCATACGGTGAAATGAATACCATGGTGGCTGTTTACGGCTATGCGCGTTTGGCCGTCGGGGGAATATAATTCATAAGATTGTGCGCTGCTGGTAAGAGCTGCCCCGATCAAGCAAAGGGTAATGTATATAACTTTCATATCGGTTGGTTTAAATCCATTAACTCATGCATCGACGATCCCTGCACCAGCAAGTGCAGCAGATATTTCAACAGAAATAGGCCCTGTAGATTTATAGCTTTTTGATTTGAATATTTCTGAACCACACTTCATCGCCGTGATCCTGCAGGGCGATATGGCCACTATGGTATTTGCCGTAATCCGGATAATCTTTCCATTTGCCTTCGTTTTTCAGGCGATACCATTCGGGTGTCCACATATCAAATTCCAGAATTTTTTGTCCGTTAAGCCAGTATTGCACATGGCCGTGGTTGACGATGATTTCGGTGTGGTTCCATTCGCCGGCCGGGTGTACAGGCCGAATCGTGGGCACATGCATGGCATAATCGGCACCCGTATGTTGCCAGGGTTCGAGTTTTTCGGGATAATGGGCGTCGTCGATGATTTGAAATTCGGGTCCCGTATAATAAGATGCCGGCTGGGTTTCGCGCACCAGATACAGGATGCCGCTGTTGCCACGGGGAGCGATTTTCCAGTCTATTTTCAGGTCGAAGTTTGAAAAACTGCTATCGTCGGTAACCAGGTCGACGGGAGCAAAGCCCGGCCCTTTCCCTTTGCAATGTAAAGAGCCATCTACTACATCCCAGGCCGTAGCAGGTTGATGCTGATAGCCATGCCAGCCATCGAGGTCACGGCCGTTAAACAATAGTCGCCACCCGGCCTGTTTTTCTTGTTTTGTAAGCTGGTTGGGCATCTGGGCATGGGCTTTGTTCGGGGGTTGGATGAAGATCAAGCCGATACACAAAAGAAGCGTATGTATTTTCATCGGGTAGAGGTTTTTTGGAATGGTCAACAAAATACAAAACATTTACGGAGATTGCAGCATGCTAAACAGGAAAACGTTTGCGCGAAGCGCTTATCATCGCATGTGTTGGGGAGTATGGATGATGATGGGCTTATGCACGGCACAGATCAATGTGCAGGCCCAGGCGCCCCCCAAATGGGAACTGCGAGGTGCATGGATTGCCACGGTGGGAAATATTGATTGGCCCTCAAAGCCCGGCTTACCGGCCGACCAGCAGAAGGCGGAATACATCCGCATATTGGATACTTTACAACGGTTGGGCATCAATGCCGTATTTGTGCAGATACGTCCGGCTGCCGATGCTTTTTATCCCTCCGATCAGGAACCCTGGAGTTACTGGTTGAGCGGCGAGCAGGGCAAGCCGCCATATCCGCTTTATGATCCCCTGCAATTCATGATTGCTGAAGCACATCGACGGGGCATGGAGTTTCATGCCTGGCTGAATCCTTATCGGGCGGTGTTTAACATCCATTCCAGTCGCGTGGCTGCTAATCATATCACCCGTCGGGCCCCGCAATGGTTCCTGACGTATGGCGATAAAATGTACTTTAACCCGGGATTGCCCGAGGTGTGGAACTATCTTACTGCAATCATCGCCGATGTGGTGCGCCGCTATGATGTGGATGGCATTCATTTCGACGATTATTTTTATCCCTATCGGATTCCGGGAAAGGAGTTTCCCGATCAGCTGACCTATGCACGATATGGGCGGGGGATGAGCCTGGACGACTGGCGCCGGCATAATGTAGATACAATTATTGAAATGATACACGACACCATACAGGCCATCAAGCCCTGGGTAAAGTTCGGGGTAAGTCCCTTCGGGGTATGGCGCAACCAGAGCCGCGATCCGGAAGGCTCCCTGACCTATGCCGGGCAAACCGATTACGATGATCTGTATGCCGATGTGCTGAAATGGCTGAGAAAAGGCTGGATTGATTATGTGGTGCCCCAGTTGTACTGGGAATTTGGCTTTCATGCTGCAGATTATGGGGTGTTGCTCGACTGGTGGGCGCATCACACGTATGGTCGAGCGCTGTATATCGGCATGGCGCTTTACCGCGTTGGTGGGAAGGGTGCCTGGCGTGATCCCGACGAATTACCGCATCAGCTTTATGCCAGTCGGAGTTATCCGCAGGTGCAGGGGCAGGTATATTTCAGTGCAACGGTATTTAACCGGAATCCACTCGGTTTCAATGATTCATTGTGCAATCATTTTTACCGTTATCCCGCCCTTGTGCCGCCCATGCCCTGGAAAGATAGTCTTGCTCCAGCTTCTCCTCAATTGCTGATGATTACGCCGGCTGATCGGGGCGTTACCCTGTGGTGGGAAAATACGGATACCACAAAGGATGTAAGCAGTTATGTGATTTATCGTTTCTCTGCGGATGATGCTAAACCTGATTTTCATGATCCCCGACATATGGTAGCCATTGTACCCATCGTTTCATCGACGCAGGCTACTCATCTCTTGCATCATTTTACCGATACTACTGCAAAAAGTGATATCAATTATGCCTATGCCATTACGGCACTCGATAGGCTGCATAACGAGAGTGTGCCATCAGCTTTACTTACGGTATGGCCTCGTTCAAAATTTGAATATCGCTTGCTTGAAAATATGTATCCGTTAAAAAGCATTTCTATTTTTGAATATCACGCACCGGTGCTGGATCATTTGCCTGCAGACATGGAAATCGATACTTCATATTTGTTCTCGCCCGACCGGGAGATACCTTTTTCACGCCGGCTATGGTGGCGGATTTCCAGGCCGTGGCAAAAATTAAAACATTTGTTTCGCTAATTTTTGAAAATGTTTGTCGGGTTAACATCATGGCGGGAGGTATCGCCATTGAAATGGAGAATATGGAAGTAAGTATCATGCTGTTTTATTTTCGATCTTGCACCTTTTATCTTTGATGCATCACCATTTAATTATGAGTTTATGCAATTAGCTACTAAACTGATTCATGCGGGCATAGAACCTGATCCGGTTACAGGAGCCATTATGACGCCCATTTATCAGACCTCTACCTATGTGCAGGAGTCGCCCGGCAAACACAAAGGTTATGAATATGCCCGCACGCAGAATCCTACGCGCACCGTACTGGAAAACGCCATGGCTGCGATTGAGAACGGTACATACGGTATTGCTTTCAGCAGCGGCATGGCGGCTATTGAAGCCATTATGCACACACTGCAACCGGGTGATGAGGTGATCGTGTCTAATGATTTGTATGGGGGTACCTATCGCTTATTCACGCGGATATTTGCAAAATATGGCATTCGTTTTCGGTTTATTGATCTGCAGGATCCCGCTGTATTATCCGATGCGCTCACGGCTAACAGCAGGCTGGTATGGATAGAAACGCCTACCAACCCGTTGATTCGTGTTATCGATATCGCTGCCTGTGCGGAGATTGCCCATGCGCGTCAGGTTAAGCTATGTGTGGATAATACTTTTGCTTCACCCTGGCTGCAAAATCCGCTTGACCTTGGCGCCGATGTGGTGGTACATTCCGCAACCAAATATCTCGGTGGGCACAGCGATGTGGTACTGGGCGTGGTGGTGGTGAAAGATGCCGCCCTTGCCGAACAGTTGCATTTCATTCAGAATAGTGCCGGAGCCGTACCGGGGCCGCACGACTGCTGGCTGGTGTTGCGTGGATTGAAAACCCTGCATGTACGCATGCAAAGGCATTGTGAGAACGCCCGACAAATCGCGCATTATCTCCGACAACATCAGGCCGTGCAACAGGTGAACTGGTGTGGTTTCCCGGATCATCCGAATCATGAAGTTGCCCGCAAGCAGATGCGCGATTTCGGCGCCATGATGTCGTTTACATTGAAAGACGATCGCCTGGAAACAGCATATCGGGTTTTATCTTCCACCCGGCTGTTTGCACTGGCCGAAAGCCTGGGCGGTGTGGAATCGCTCATCGGCCATCCGGCTTCCATGACACATGCTTCCATTCCGCGTGAAGAACGATTGAAATCGGGTTTATCTGATTCTTTAATTCGCCTGAGTGTGGGTATTGAAGATGTAAACGATCTGATAGCCGATCTGGATCAGGCTTTGCGGCAGATATGATGATACCTGAACAGGAAAACCCCAGCCCGCAATCTCTTACAGGATGGATATTTGGTATTTTTGATTGAATTTTTATGCGATGAAGACGCATCATCTGATTGTCAATGGAGATAGCAGACAAATGGCCGAAGTGGCCGATCGCTCCGTGCATCTCATCGTCACTTCACCACCCTACTGGCAGTTAAAAGATTATGGTCATCAAAACCAGATTGGTTTTCACGATACATATGAAAATTATATCAATCATCTGAACCTGGTATGGAAAGAATGCGAACGCGTGCTGCATCCGGGCTGTCGGCTCTGTATCAACATTGGTGATCAATTTGCCCGATCTGTATATTATGGCCGGTACAAAGTAATTCCGATTCGCGAAGAAATCATTCGTTTTTGTGAACATGTGGGTTTCGACTATATGGGTGCAATTATCTGGCAAAAACTAACTACTTCTCACACTACGGGAGGCGGTGTGCAGATGGGTTCTTATCCTTATCCTCGCAATGGCATCATTAAGCTGGATTATGAATTTATTTTGATTTTTAAAAAACCCGGAGAAGCGCCAAAACCCACGAAAGAGCAAAAAGAACTTTCCCGATTAACACCGGAGGAGTGGAATACCTATTTCACGGGGCACTGGAATTTTCCAGGCGTGAAACAGGATCATCATATTGCCATGTTTCCGGAAGAATTGCCTAAAAGATTAATCAAGATGTTTTCTTTTGTCGGGGATACCGTGCTGGATCCTTTTGCAGGAAGTGGTACCACGAATCTGGCTGCAAAAAACCTGGGAAGGCATTCCATTGGTTATGAAATCAATGAACACTGTATACCTGTGATACGAAAAAAATTGGATGCAGGGCAACAGGATATTTACGGAACGACCTGTACTTTCATCAAGCAGCACAGTACGATTCATTTTGAAGCATTGTTGAATCAATTGCCTTATCTATACAAGGATCCTCATCAGCTTGATAAAAAAATAGATCCGCATCAATTATCTTTCGGGAATAGAATCGGATACGAAACCGATCAATGCAAAAATGAATTATGGAAAGTAAAGGAAATCCTGAGCCCGGAAATCATCAGGCTGGATAATGGTTTACGGGTAAAATTGATTGGTATTCAAGTACGCGATCATCAGCAAAAAGAAGCCATGGATTTCCTTCAGAAGAAATTAAAGGGGAAAAAAATATTTCTCAGGTTTGATCAGGAAAAATATACTCAGGATGATATTTTGCTTGCCTATGTGTATTTGCAGAACAAAACCTTCATTAATGCGCATCTCATTAAACAAGGTTTTGCAGAAGTAGATCTTGAGGCATCGTTCCGTTATAAAGAAAGGTTTATTCAATACAGTGAAAACAGAAAAACGAA
>ERZ795043.509-NODE-509-length-30905-cov-131.377763_pt1 | contig 30905 bp, 29 predicted proteins | sample MGYA00375127_ERZ795043 | MGnify/ENA primary metagenome ERZ795043 (study PRJEB30172, sample SAMN05518447) | compost metagenome | isolation source: Feedstock adapted compost from Newby Island compost facility, Milpitas, CA | place: USA:Newby Island compost... | reverse complement strand
AGGTGGGTCAATTTTATTCCGGCGCTGGTGGGTCAAATGAATTCCGGCGTTGACACTGATCGATATCAACGGATAATCCTTGATGATGTCCCCTGTCAATGCTGTCAGAGACTTGACCAGCACCAGTTCCGTTCCGTTTTCTGTTACCTTTATTCCATGACGATAGAACCCATACTTTTCAAAAAGGTCTATAAGCGCTTTATGTCTTTCGAAAATCGTGACGTAACATTTCTCCATTTGCATTATTAGCGCATAATCCAAAGTCTTTTTGAGAAAACGCTCCCCCAGTCTGGTTCCGTGAGGGTTTATTTTGAATGTGCCGATTTTCAGAATTCGGCTACCCTCAATAACTGGTTGAACATCCGTAACAGGTCCTGTTTCTTTTTTAAAATAAAGGAATCCCTGGATCGATCCCCGATCGTAAAACAAATAGGCTTCCTCATCTTTTTTCCTCTCAAACCATGACGTAAATTCCCTATAATCCGATTTCAAAGAATCAAAAAATGGGTCGTTCAGGTCAACCTCTCTAAATTTCTTGAGCACCAATTTTCCGCTCAACCGAATCCCTCCCGGCATATGCCAAAAATCGATCAAAGAAATGCTATTTATGCAAATATTTCTTCCTGAATTAATGTTCTCCTTTCATTATTACCAATCGAAATGATTGGTTTCTTCTTATTTTAATCAGCGATTTGATCGTTCTGACAACAAAGTGGTTACCGCATTCTTGCGGTCTTTTCCAATACGCTTGTATGGACTAAAATAGGATTGCTGACCGGCGCCCGCGAATCGGCACCGGAAGGCCGGAAACGGCTGGCGGGCGAAATCATGCCGCAGCATCCGGACACGAGGAGGACGGCCCTATGGAACCAACGGCCGGGACCGGCCAAAAGCAAAAAAAGCCCCTCTCTCCCAACCGGGCCTGGTTGTACGTCATGCTCGGCGGCCTGCTGGAAGTCGTCTGGGCATCCGGGTTCAAATATGAACAGATCCCGACCGTCGTCGTCATCCTCGCGCTTCTCGCCAGCTTCGACCTGATCATCCGCGCGTCGGGCGTGCTTCCCGTCGGCACCGTCTACGCCGTCTTCACGGCGATGGGCACCATCGGGACGACGGCGGTCGAATCCGTCGTCTCGGGCGGCATCAGCCTGGCGAAAGCCGGCGTCATTTTGCTTTTGCTTCTCTGCATCATCGGCTTGAAACTGACGGGCGACGGGAGGGAATCCTGATGGCCTGGGCATTGCTCATTGCGGCCGGTTTGTTTGAAGTCGTCGGCGTCATCGGCATCAAGCGCGTTTCGCAAAAAAACAGCGTGCCCAACAACGTCATCATGATCGGCGGCTTCGTCATCAGCTTCCAGCTTCTGCTCCGGGCGCTCGAGACGATCCCGCTGTCGACGGGCTACGCCGTCTGGACGGGAATCGGCACGGTCGGCGGCGCCATCGTGGGCATGCTGGTTTACCGCGAATCAAAGTCGCCGCTCAGGCTGCTGTGCATCGCCGGCATCGTCGTCTGCATCGCGGCTCTCAAACTGCTGGACGCATGAAAACCTTCTCGCCTCGAGAACGAGGACGACGGGATACAGCACGATCAGCATGAGCGTGACGTAGACCGAACATTCAAAATAGGCGCGGAACGATTGCACGGACCATCCGTCTTCGCCGATGATCCAATACGCGATCCGGTTGGAAATTCCGATGCCGTCCGAGGCTCCCGGGATGAGGCTCTGCGTGTAGTTTTGCGCCAGACAGATGGTCGACGTGATCGACAGCGCCGCGGCGAGGGCGATTCCTTTGGAATAAGGATGCCGGATGTCGAACATTCGGAAAACGATCCAAGATACGATGACGACCGCGAGACAGAAAAGAATGAAAAACATGTCGCACCCCGAAATCATTCGCACCCAAACCGCCGGATGACAGGCAAGCGGTCAACGCGGACCCTTCCGGCCGTCCGCAAAATCTGCCGGCCGCCGAGTTTCCCGCTTTCGTCGGCAGGTCCTGCTGCCGGAATCCGGCGGTCTGACGTTCATCTGTATTTTTTAATATTTTAGCAAAATTGTGAGATGTTTGCATGACATTCGGAAGAAGAAAATTTCGCCGGCAAGGGCGTCCTCCCGGCAATCGGGTGGCGGCGAGTCAAATCCATCAACAAAAATCGGGGTGAAACCCCGGTCTCCTGGCAGACGCGGCACATTTTCGATGACAACTCTCCGCGGTTGCGAACAACCGTCAGGTTCCCAGAAACAGCCCGCACCATGCCGCCCCGACGCCGAGCAGATACGTCAGTCCCATGTACAGCAGGCCGATTTTCCTCTGCCCTGACGCCATCAGACGCAAACTTTCCCATTTGAACGTGGAAAACGTCGTAAAAGCCCCCATGAATCCCGTTCCCAGAAACAGGATCTTGTACCCGTCCGATCCGGCACCGGCGATCCATCCGAGCAGAAAGGAACCGATCACGTTCACCAGCATCGTTCCGAGCGGAAGCCGGCTCGGCCAACGGGAAGATATGAAAGAACCCGCCGCGAATCGGGCCACCGCGCCCAGAAAGCCGCCCGCCGCGAGACATGCCATCTCAATCATGGTTGGCATCCTTCCTTCCGCCGGAGGCAATCGACGCTCCGAGCCAAACCAGGCACAAACCGCCCAGCATGCTGGCCGCGACATACGCCCGTTCCGCTTTCCCACAGTCCTTGCCGGAATAATTCAACCGTCTCCACGCTGAACGCCGAATATGTGGTGAAGGAACCAATCAACCCGGTGCTGGCGGCCGTTTGAAAACGGGGTGAAAGACGGCGGTTCCGCGACCAGGCGGAAAACCATCCGAGGACAAAACAGCCGATCAGGTTGACCGCCAATGTGCCGAAAGGGAAAACCGACTGCGGCAGCAGCTGCCGAACCCACGTGCCGAGTCCGTATCGCAACGATGCACCGAAAATTCCCGCGACGCCGACGATGAAAGAAGTCATGCAAGCCGCCCGTTTTGCCGCCATTGCCGCTGCCGCTCGATGAGCCGGATCCGGTTGCCGCACGTGTCATCCGGGATGGCGATGGTGACGTCGCCCATTTGGGCCGGCGGCATGGTGAACATGACGCCCGCATCCGTCAGGCGCTCATATTCCCGCTGAAGGTCTTCAACGCCGAACATGGCCGCCGGAATGCCGTCGGCGGAAATGTTCGCCTGATACGCCCCGGCGGCGGGATGCCCGTTCGGTTCCGGCAAAAGTTCGGTGCCGTCCGGATCGCCGGGCGACACGACGGTCAACCACCGGTGTTGGCCGGCCGGCACGTCATGTTTTTTCACGAAACCCGGCTTGGCCGTACAAAAGGCCAAAGCCTTGTCCTGATCATCCACGAACACGCTGGTCCCCACGATTTTCGGCATGGCGGTCGCCCCTTATCTTGTCATGGATATCTCTATTATAGCACCGCGGGAAAGCCATGTTGGCGCCGCCGGCAAAGTCGTTGGATTTGTGCCATGTTCGCACCGTCAGGAAGCAGTCGATCGCAGATTTGTTCCATGACAAGGGACCAACAGACGGACCGCTCCTCTGAAGCGCCTTGCATTCCGTTCGTTTATGTTTATAATGAACGATAAAGGAAGTTTTTGAACCAAAACGAACAAACACAAGGAGTGCTGCACATGGACATCCGTTACGCCGTGCATCCCGAGCAGGCCAGAACATTCGGAACGGCAGAGCTGCGGAAACATTTTCTGATCGAGTCCCTGTTTCGCGCAAACGGCCTCGTGCTGACGTACACCCACGTCGACCGGTTCATCGTCGGCGGCGCCCAGCCCGCGGACCGGTCGGTGAAGCTCGCCGCCGATCCCGGGGAAATGGGCGCTTCCCATTTTCTCGAACGGCGCGAAATCGGCATCATCAACGTCGGCGGTCGCGGCACGGTGACGGTGGACGGCACCGAATACGCGATGGAGCCGAAAGACTGCCTGTACATCGGCCGCGGCGCCAGGGACGTCACGTTCGCCAGCCTCGATGCCGCCGATCCGGCCAAGTTCTATTTCAATTCCTGCCCCGCGCACCAGACTTACCCCACCGTGAAGGCGGCCATCAGCGAGGCGACGCCGCGCCATCTCGGCAGCCCGGAACAGTCCAACGAACGGACGATTTACCAGTACATCCACGAAAACGGCATCCAAAGCTGCCAGCTCGTGATGGGCATGACGATGCTGAAACCGGGCAGCATGTGGAACACGATGCCCTGCCACACGCACAACCGGCGGTCGGAAGTGTATTTCTACTTCGACATGCCGGCCGATGGCGTCGTCTTCCACTTCATGGGCGAGCCCCGGGAAACGCGGCATCTGGTCGTCCGCAACGAGCAGGCGGTCATTTCGCCCAGCTGGTCGATCCATTGCGGCGCCGGCACGTCCAGCTACACGTTCATCTGGGGCATGGCCGGGGAAAACCAGGCGTTCGACGACATGGATCCGGTGGCGATGGAGGATCTGCTCTGACGCATGAACACGCTGAAACGGCATGAAGCGATCATGGAACAGCTCCTGGAACGGCGGGAAGTGACCGTCGAAGAGCTGAGCCGGCTGCTGAACGTGACGGGCAAAACGATCCGGGAAGATCTGGCGAAGCTGGAGGAGCGCGGGCTTCTCGTCCGCGTCCGGGGCGGCGCGGTGCTGGCCCAGCGGGAGCACTTCGGCATCCTGCCCGCGAAGGGGCCGGTGACCCGGCATCAGGCGGAGAAGGCGGAAATCGCCGCCGCCGCTCTCGCATGGATCGAGCCGGGGGACGTCATCGCCCTCGACAGCGGCTCGACGACGCTGGAGCTGGCCCGCCGCCTGCCGAACGAACCGCTCACCGTCGTTACCAATGACGTGTTCATCATCGGCGAGCTGGCGCACAAACCGGCGATCCGCCTCGTCGTGCCCGGCGGGAGCCGCGTGCGCAACGTGCTGGTCAGCCCGGAAGCCTGCGCCGCCGTGCGGAAGCTGAACATCCGCAAGGCGTTCCTGTCGGCCACCGGCGTGCACGAGACGTACGGATTTTCGATCTACACGAGCGAACTGGCCGAGTTCAAGCGCGCCCTGCTCGAGACGGCCATGGAACGCTATCTCCTGGCCGACCGGCACAAATTCGGCAGGATTGCCCTGCGCACCTTCGCCGCGCTCTCCGACGTCGACGCCCTGATCACCGACGGCGGTCTCGATGCGGAAACGGCGGCGCGGTACGCGGCGGCCGGCGCGAAGCTGGTGACGGCGGGCCGCAACGGACCGGCGGACGGCAACGGAAACGCGACGTGACGCAACACGAGAAACATCCGCAGGAGAATTCCGGAAAAGCTCCGGAAAGTGGGCATCGATGAAAAGCGAGAACCGAACATGCAAGGGGGACCCGATCCATGAATCAGGCGATGCAGGCCCTGTTTGACTTGACGGGAAAACGTGCGCTCGTGACCGGCACCTCCGGCGGCCTCGGCCGGGCGATGGCCATCGGCCTGGCGGAAGCCGGCGCCGACGTCGCCCTCGTCTCCCGCACCGGCAGCCGGGAGACGGCGGATGCGATCCGGGCGCTCGGCCGGCGCGCGGAAGATCTGCCCGCCGACCTCTCCCGGGATGACGAACGGGAAGCGGTGTGGAACCGGGCCGTCGAACGCTTCGGCCGGATCGACATCCTCGTCAACAACGCCGGCATCATCCGCCGCAGCCCGGCGGCGGAACATCCGCGGGAAGACTGGGACGAGGTGCTCAAGGTCAATCTGGATGCCGTCTTCCGCCTGTCCCAGCTGGCCGGCAACCACATGATCCATAACGGCGGCGGCAAAATCATCAACATCGCTTCGATGCTTTCGTTCCAGGGGGGCATCCTCGTGCCGGGCTACGCAGCCAGCAAACACGCCGTGGCCGGGCTGACGAAGGCGCTGGCCAACGAATGGGCGGCGAAGGGCGTAAACGTCAATGCGATCGCCCCCGGCTACATGGAGACGAACAACACCGCGCCGATCCGCGCCGACCGCGCGCGCTGCCGCAGCATCACCGAGCGCATCCCGGCCGGGCGCTGGGGGACGCCGGACGACCTGAAAGGTCCCGTCGTGTTTCTCGCCTCCCGCGCCTCCGACTACATGCACGGGCACATCCTCTGCGTGGACGGCGGCTGGTTGGCTCGTTGACAAACCGGCCGGACCGGCGGCTAGCGGATCGCCGAAGGCGTGTTCCCCCGGCTTGACCTTCACGGCCGGGGGAGAACCGCCTTCTTTTTTTGTGCTTTTTTCGGCCCCGGAAAGTCAAATTAATTTCAATCTGATCAAAAAAGTTTCAAGCCAGCCGCCGCACGTTTTTTTACAATTGACCTATAAAAAAAGCGAGGTGAAACTTCCATGGCAACGGCCGCCGGCGTGAACGGGCGAAAACGCGCAAGCTCGCTCCAGCGGAAAGAATTCCTTGCGGGCTGGCTCTTTGTCGCGCCGATGCTCATCGGCATTTCCATATTCACGCTGTTCCCGATTCTCATCATGCTGATCCTGAATTTTTCCGATTGGGATTTCGTCATGGGCCTGGACAATTTCAAGTGGGCCGGGCTGGACAATTTCGCGCGGCTCGCCGACGATGCCAAATTCCACAAAACGTTCACGAACAACCTGATCTTCATGTTCACCGTGCCCGTCTGCATGGCGATTTCCCTGCTGTTGGCCATCATCATCGACAAGCATGTGTACATGAAAGACTATTTCAAAGTCACCTACTTCATGCCCTACATTTCCAGCGTCGTGGCCGTGGCCGTCGTCTGGCAGGTGCTGTTCCATCCGTCCAAGGGACCGGTGAACCACTTCCTCCGGCTTGTCGGCATCGACGATCCGCCGGGATGGATCGCCGATCCGAACTGGGCGCTCGTGTCCGTCATGATGATTTCCGTCTGGATTTCCATCGGGTTCAACATGATCGTGTACCTGGCGGGTCTGCAGTCGATTCCGAAAGATCTGTACGAGTCGGCCGAAATCGACGGCGCGGGCGGCTGGATCAAGTTCCGCAAAATCACCCTGCCCCTCCTTTCGCCGACGACCTTTTTCCTGCTCATCACCGGCATCATCTATACGTTCAAATCGTTCGACCTGATCGCCGTTCTGACCAAAGGGGGGCCGGCGGGATCAACCAGCCTCATGGTCTGGTACATGTACGAAACCGCCTTCCTGAACCTGAAAATCGGCTACGCGTCCGCCATCGGCACCGTGCTGTTCGTCAGCGTGCTGATCATCACCCTGATCCAGTGGATCGGGCAGAACAAATGGGTCAACTATTGAGAAACCGGATCTCGAGAAACAGAGGTGGATGAGGGTGCCGGTCCAAAAAACGCTGAACTGGAAAAAAGCCGTCGTCACATTGATCATGTTTGCGTGCGGAATCCTGTTTCTGCTTCCGTTCTTCTGGATGCTTTCCGCCTCCCTCAAGTTCGAAAACGACGTGTTCACCTATCCGATCCAATGGATTCCCGAGCGGTGGAACGCCGTCAACAACTACAAGACGGTCTGGATGGGCGATTATCCGTTCTGGCTTTACTATTTGAACACGATCAAAGTGGCGGTGCTCACCACGCTCACGTCCGTCACCGTTTCGTCGCTGGCCGCCTACGGGTTTTCCAAGGTCCACTTTCCGGCGGGCCGCTGGCTGTTTCTGATCGTGCTGGCCACCTTCATGGTGCCGCAGCAGGCGATTTTGGTCCCGCAGTTCATCCTGTACCGGTCGCTCGGTCTGTTTGACACCCACATCGGGCTCATTTTGCTGAACAGCTTCAGCGTGCTGGGCACGTTCATGCTCCGGCAGTTTTTCATGACCCTGCACAACGACTACATCGAATCGGCCAAAATCGACGGCGCCGGCCACTTCCGCATCTTCCTGCAAATCGCCGTGCCGCTCGTCAGGCCGGCCATCGCCACGTACGCGATTCTGCGCTTCATCTGGACGTGGAACGATTACCAGAACCCGCTCATTTTCCTGCGGACGGACCGGCTGATCACGCTGCAGCTGGCCATGCAAAAATTCACGACCATCAACGGCGAGTACTATTCCCTGATCATGGCGGCCGCCGTGTCCGCGATCTTCCCGCTGCTCATCGTGTTCATCATCGGCCAGAAGCAGGTCATTGAAGGCATTGCCCTGGGCGGTGTCAAAGGATAAGCGATCAAGTCAAAAAATTTCAAAAAAAGTAATGGAAGAAGCATGCGGCCGCCCACGCGGGTTGATACATTGAAAGTGCATTCTTATCCAATTTCAGTCTGACGTTTTAGGAGGGATCCCATGAAAAGGAAATTTGTGTCCGGCCTGGTCTGTCTCATCCTGGCGATGAGTCTTCTGGCCGCTTGTTCAGGGGGGGGCAACGGATCATCGCAAACGCCGGCGGGCGGCGATCCGTCACCGCAAGCGCCGGCGGGCTCGCAGGGCGGCGACACCGGCCGGCCGGCGAACGAACCGGTCACCATCAAATTCCACACCCACGGCGTCGAACAACAATACAATTGGTCGGAAACGATCGCGGCTTTCGAGGCGGCGCATCCCCACATCAAGGTGGACCTCGTCGTCCTGAGCGAAAAAGGCGATTCCCAGGAAGCGCTGCAGAAACTGGACCTCGAGGCGGCAAGCGGCGCGCAGCTTGACGTGCTCATGTTCTCCGACCCGACGTCCTACGCCCAGCGGGTCGGCATCGGCATGGTGGCGCCGCTGGATGAGTTCATCGCCAAAGAAGGCTTCAACATCGCCGACGAATACAAGGTCAACACGACGCTGGACGGCAAAGTGTACGCCCTGCCGGGCAAGTTCAATCCGTGGTACGTGCTGCTGAACAGGGACCATCTGGACGAAGCCGGCTTGCCGGTGCCGACGGACTGGACCTGGGACGACTTCGCCGACTATGCCAAAAAGCTGACCGCCGCCGATCACTACGGCACCTACTTCCACGGTCCGCAAAACGGCGGCTGGATGGAGTTCCTGAAGCTGCATCTCGGCAACCAGCTGGAGCAATCGACGGACCTGCTGAACCCCGACGGCTCCTCCAATCTGGACAGCCCGCTGTTCCGGAAAACGCTGGAGCTCCGCTGGAAGATGGAAAAGGAAGACAAATCCGCCGTTCCGTACGCCGACATGCTGTCGCAAAAACTGCACTACCGCACGCAGTTTTTCAACCAGGACGCCAGCATGATCCTGATCGGCAGCTGGATGAACAGCGAGCTCGGCGGCACGGAACAGAACCCGCTGGATCACCGGGTGGCGGTGGCGCCCTATCCGAAGAACGATCCGTCCGATCCCGTGGGCGTCACGCCGGTCACGACCGACTTCATGGCCGTCGCCGAACGCTCGCAGCACAAAGAGGAAGCCTACACGTTCATCCGCTGGTACACGACGGAAGGGCTGGCCAAGTATGGACGCAACATTCCGTCCTGGAATCAGGTCAGCAATGAAGACCTGGAGAAGATCGTGGATTCGATCCTGGCCAGCACGCTGAGACCGGATCTGGTGGACAAGGAATCGCTCATCCACGTGCTCGCGAATTCCAAATCCGGCCGCATCATCCCCCCCGTCTCCTACCAGGCGGAAGTGTACAAAGCCGTCAACGAGGAATTCGAACTGTTCATCCTGGGCGAGCAGGATCTGGAGAAAACCCTGGCCAACATGCAAAGCCGGGTGCAAAAAATCATCGATTCCAACAAATGAAGCGCTCACAATGACAAGCGGACTGGTACAATGACAAGCAAGGAACGGAGTTCTCCGTTCCTTGCTTGTCTGGGGGGTCTTCGGCGATGATCCGTCTGAAAGCGCTCAAATCCGGTTCGTTCCGCCTGAAGCTCATGATCGCATCGGTCGCCTGCATCCTGATTCCAACGTGCATCACGCTGGTGGTTTCCAACCTGGTGACCGAACGGGCGATGAAGGAGCAGGCGGTTTCCAACGCCCGGAACACGCTGCAGCTGGTGGACGGCTACGTGTCCAAACTGCTGGACCTGATGCTGTACACGCTCAATTACATCCAGGTGGACGCGGAAATCAACGTCGTGCTGCGGGAGCAGGCGTCCGAATCCGTCCGGCCGGATGCCGAATTTCAATACAAGCGCTTTTACGACGAGTATTACACCGTGATCAAGAAGCTGGACAATCTGTCCATTGCCGGAGGCGAACAGTTTTTCATCACCATCCTGCTGCCGAACGGCAAATCCTATACCAATTATCCGATGGACGAGTACGAGCCCGTCCGCTGGCGGGAGGAGCCCTGGTTCGACCATCTGCGGAACCTGAGCGGGTTTGACACCTACTGGGCGGGAACGCAGCCGACCGTGTTTCGCACCCACAAGGCGAATCACCCCCATCAGCTGTCCGTCGCCCGCCCGCTCCGGAATTCCCGCGGGGAAATTTACGCCTACGTCATCGTCACCATGCTGGAGGACGATATCAGCGCGATTTTCCATCAGCTGGGCGGCGGACAGGAAATCGCCCTGACCAGCGGCGCCGGGCGGATTCTTTCCCACACGGATCCCGGCAAAATCGGCACCCGGCCGGCTTTCGAGATGCCGGCTGCAAGCGGCGTCGTCCGGTACGAAGGCGACGATTATCTGGTCGTCCGGCAAAAGCTGCCATACGCCGACTGGTCGCTCGTTCTCATGTCGCCCTATCGGGAATCCATCGCCCGTCTGCACAACTACAACAAGGCCGTCTATCTCATCCTGTTCGCTTCGTTTTTCACCTTCATGCTCGTGCTCGTATTCCTGATCGACCGGTTCACCAAGCCGCTGAGGCGCCTCGGCCGCCTGGCGGAAACCGTGCAGCGGGGCAATCTCAAGGTCCGCTCCCGCATCCGCGGGCAGGACGAAATCGGATACCTCGGCACGAGCTTCGACCAGATGCTGGACCGCATCAACGAGATGATCCGGGAAATCACGGAAGAACAGACCAAAAAGCGCCAGGCGGAGCTGGCCATGCTGCAGGCCCAGATCAACCCGCATTTCCTGTTCAACGTGCTCAATTCGATCCGGATGAACATCCTGCGCAAGGGCGACCGGGAAAACGCGGAGGTCATCGCCTCCCTGTCCAGGCTGCTGCGCATGACGATCGGCCAGGACCATGAGAACATCAGCCTGCGCGACGAAATCGACCTCGTCTCCCACTACGTCCGGCTGATGAACATGCGGCGCAAAGAGAAAGCCCGGCTGGTCCTCGACATTCCCGAAGACGCGCTGGCCGGGCGGGTGCCCCGCTTCTTCCTGCAGCCCGTCATCGAAAACGCCCTGATCCACGGGCTGAAACACGGCGGCGGCACGATCCGGGTCGGCGTCCGGTCCGGGCCGGACCGGCTGGTCATCGAAGTGCAGGATGACGGCGCCGGCATGGAGGCCGGCATGCTGGAAAAATTGAAAGCCGCCATCTTTTCGTCCGGCGAAAAGGGACGGAACGCGGAACACCGGCAGGGCTTTTCCGGCATCGGCCTTTCCAACGTCTACGAACGCATGTGCATCATGTACGGCAAATCGTTTTCGATGGACATCGAGTCCGAAAAAGACCGGGGAACGACGGTGACGTTCATCATCCCCCGCGGGGAGGTTCGGCACGGCGATGTACAAAGTGATGCTGGTTGACGACGACTATCCGGTGCTGGAATTTTTGGCGGAGTCGGTGGATTGGCACGCGTACGGCATGGCGGAGCCGACCCTCCACCAGGACGGGGAAGAGGCGCTGGCGCACGCCATCACGAATCTGCCGGACATCCTCATCACCGACATCGGCATGCCCGGCATGGACGGCCTCCGGCTGATCGAAAAGATCAGGGAACTGAAACCGAATGTGCGCGTGGCCATCCTGTCCTGCCACTCCCAGTTCCAGTATGCGCGGCAGGCCATGAAGCTGAACGTGCAGGATTATTTGCTGAAGGACACGCTGGACACGGAGGAACTCGCCAAACTGCTGCGCCAGTTCAAGGAGTCGCTGGACGAGGAAAAAATCGCGAACCGGCAGCAGGAAAACCTGCGCCATATCCTGATCCGCAACCGGGAAAAGATGAAGGAATCGTTCATCCGCAGCACGATCCACCAGCCGATCCTGCATCCGGAACAGTGGAAACGGGAGCTGGAGTCGTTCGGCCTGCGGACGGACGGAGTGGTGTTTCTGCCGGCCCTGATGCACGTGGACCAGTTCCAGCGGGCCTGGAAACGGTTCTGGACGGAGGATGTGCTGCGGTTTGCGCTCAACAACGTGATCGAAGAACTGACGGCTTTGCGTCGCGGCGTCGTCCACTTCGCCTACAGCGCGAAACGGTCCGTCATGCTGTTTTCCTTCGAGGACACCCTGAAAATCAACCCGGTCGAAGAAGCGGCGGACGTGCTGCGGGAAATTGTGCGGGGCGTCGGTTCGTCGCTGAAACTGTCGCTGTCGGTCATCATCGGCGAGAAATGCCGGACGCCCGCCGATCTGCAGAAAGAAATGGCCGACCTGCTCGCTTCCGGCGGTCAGCGTTTCTACCTGGAGGACGGGGCCGTCGTGAAGAAGCGGCATCCGGCATACGCCGACGTCGACCCGTTCCTCTATTATGACAAGGCCAGAGAAGAGTTCATGAACACGCTGCTCGACCGGCAGGAGGAAGTCCTCGCCGACACCGTCCGCCGGTGGATCCGGTATTTCCGCGACCAGCCGCAGCCGCCGGAGACGATCAAGGACTGGGTGCTGAAGCTGCTTTTGGATCTCAAGCTGAAGGTGCATTCCATGCAGGGGTTCCAGGCGGCCCCCGCCGCCGAAGCCCTGCACAAGGAAATGTTCGAAATCGACTCCCTGCCGGAGCTGGAGACGTGGCTTTCCGATTACCTGCGGTCGCTCCGGCCCGTCGTCAACAGCATCCTGCAGACGGGCGGCCGGCCCGAAATCCTGCAGGCGATCCGCTACGTGTCCGCCAACATGGACAGGCGGATCGGGCTCGAAGACGTGGCGGCCCACCTGCACATGAATCCCAGCTATTTCAGCCGCATGTTCAAAAAGGAAACCGGCGAAACGTTCACCGATTTCGTCATCCGCATGAAAATGGAACGGGCCCGCGAACTGCTGGACACGACGAATTATTCCGTGGGGACGATTTGCGACATGCTCGGGTACGACAACCAGAGCTATTTCATCAAAACGTTCAAATCCGCCGTCGGCGTCACCCCCATGGAGTACCGGCGGATCGGGGCGGCGGCCAGATGAGCGCGAACCTTGCGGGCATGAAGGGGAACTTGCCGGACAGGAAACAAATCGCGTCATGGCTGAAGGCGGCGCGGGGCGGCTTCCGGACGGACAAAGGCCGGCTGCTGTTCCCGGAAGGCGTAGGGGCGTGGCGGGAGCGGGTGCTGGCGCATCCCGTCACCCGGCAGATGGCGGAGGAAATGAAAGACGAGGCGGACAAGTTTCTGGTGCGGCCCATCCCCCATCTGCCCTGGTCGCTGTTCCGGCTTTTCGCGGACGAAGGGTCCCGGAAGCCCTACGAAACCCCGTATTTTGAAAAACGGCGGCGGCTGACCGCCCTGGCGGTGACGGCCCTTCTCCATCCGGATCAATCCGTTTACCGGGAAGCGCTGTACGATGCCGTCTGGGCCGTTTGCGACGAATACACCTGGTGCCTGCCGGCCCATCTGCCGGCCGGACCGGGCGCCGGCTCCCCGGGCTGGTCGCCGGCTGAACACGTGGACCTGTTCGCCGCGGAAACCGCCTTCGCGCTGGCCGAAATCGCCGGGCTGATGCGATCCCGCATGCCGGAGCGGATCGCGGACCGCATCCGGGAAGAAGTGCACCGCCGCGTCCTGGATCCTTTCATGAATCTCGGCCCCTTCGGCTGGGAACAGGCCCGTCACAACTGGTCCGCCGTTTGCGCCGGTTCCGTCGCGGCGGCGGCCGTCTATCTGCTGGATGACGAGGCCAAGCTGGCGGCCGTGCTGGAGAAGGCCCTCGATTCCCTCGCCTGCTTTCTGGACGGGTACGGGGACGACGGCGTCTGCACGGAAGGATACGGCTACTGGGCATACGGGTTCGGTTTTTTCGCGTATGCGGCCGACCTGCTGAAACGGCGAACCGACGGCGCTTTGGACCTTTTTTCCTGGAAGAGGGTGAACGCGATCGCCCGCTTCCCCCAGCACTGCTTCATGAGCGGCCGGTCGGTGGCCAATTTTTCCGACGCCGTGCCGGAAGCGGCCGTCGATCCGGGCCTGTTTCATTATCTGCATGCGCTGTTTCCGGACGTCGCCGTTTTGGACCATCGCCTGCGAAGCCCGTTCAAGCCCGACCCTTGCGGCCGGTGGGCGCCGGCGATCCGCGGCATCGCCTGGTTCCGCCCGGAACTGGCGGGCCGGCCGTGGGAACCGGCGTCCGTCTATTTCCCGGATGCCCAGTGGCTGCTTTCCCGCCATGTCGCAAACGGCCGCATCCATTTTTTTGCGGCCAAAGGCGGCCACAACGACGAGCCGCACAATCACAACGACATCGGCCATTTCATTCTGCACGGCAACGGGGAAACGTTTCTGGCGGATATGGGCGCCGGGCTGTACACGGCCGATTATTTCGGGCCGAAACGGTATGACATCATTTGCAATTCGTCGTTCGGCCACTCGGTGCCGATCATCGGCGGCATGGGCCAAAAGGCGGGCCGCGAATGCAAAGCCGCCGTCCTGCACGCGGTCACGGGAGAGCGGGAAGACGTGCTGTCGCTGGACCTCGCGGCGGCGTATCCGCAGACCGGCCTGGCGCGTTTCGTGCGGACATTTGTCTGGCAAAAAAACGCCGTCCCCTGCCTGATGCTCGAAGACGCCTATTCGTTCTCCGGCGAGCCCGCCGACGTGACCGAACGGTTTGTGACGCCCTTCAGGCCGCAGCCGGAGGGCCGCGGCCGCGTCCTGCTCGCCGGCGGCGGGCGGCTCGCCGTCGAATACGACGCCGCCGTGGCGTCGCCAAGCATCAAGCCGCTGGAATTTGTCAACCACGACGGCCGGACGATGGTTTTCTACGCCCTGGATTTTGCGGTCAAGCCGGCCGGACGCGACGGCTCGGTCCGGTTCCGGTTTGCCTTCATTCCATGACCAAAGGAGAGAAACAAATCGTGGATGCGCGCTCCGCTTCCTGGACGGAAGAGGCCTGGCACCGGGTGAACGACAAGGTGAAACGGACCGCCGAACGCATCGGAGCCCGTTTCCCCCACGCGGTGCAGGGCGGGCAATACGTGCTGGAACGGCCCCACTGGTGGACGGCCGGTTTCTGGCCGGGCCTCCTGTGGCTGCTGTACAGGGAAAACCGGCACGAACCGTTCCGGTGCATCGCCGAACAGTGCGAACGCGAACTGGACCGGGTCATCTTCGATTACGAAACGCTGGATCACGACATCGGCTTCATGTGGACGCTCACCAGCCTGGCCCGCTACAGGCTGACGGGCGCACCGGATGCGCGGCGCCGCGCCCTGCTGGCAGCCACCCTGCTGGCGGGCCGCTACAATCCGCAGGGGCGGTTCATCCGCGCCTGGAATCCGTGGCACGAAGGCCAGGACAACCGGGGCTGGGCCATCATCGACAGCCTGATGAATTTGCCCCTTCTGTTCTGGGCGTCCGAAGAGACGCAAGATCCGCGCTTTTTCCATATCGCCAAAGCGCATGCGGAAACCGTCCTGACCCATTTCGTGCGCGAGGACGGCTCCGTCTGCCACATCGTTGCCTTCGATCCGTTCACGGGCGAACCGGTCGGGCCGCTGGGCGGGCAGGGATATGACGAAACGTCCGCCTGGTCCCGGGGCACGGCGTGGGCCGTTTACGGTTTTGCGCTTTGCCACCGCTATGCGAAGGATGGCAAATTCCTCGAGGCGGCCAGGCGAATCGCCCATTTCTTCCTGTCCCGCCTGCCGGAGGATTTTGTGCCGCACTGGGATTTCCGGCTGCCGGACGGCGTTCCGCGGCCCCGGGATTCGTCGGCGGGCGCCTGCGCCGCCAGCGGCCTGATCCTGATCGGCGAGCTGGTGCCGGAGCGCGAAGCGGCGATGTACCGGAACGCGGCGGAGCGGATCCTCCATTCCCTTTACGTCAATTACGGCGCGTGGAACGACCCCGGCCACGAAGGCCTCATCCTCGGCGGCACCGGCCATTTCCCCGAGGGGAAAAACATCGGCGTCTCCCTCATTTACGGCGACTACTTCTTCGTGGAAGGCCTGTCGCGGCTGAGGGGCCTTAAGGAGCTGTTCTGGTGATGGAGGGCAAAAGCCCGGCGCCCCAATCCGGCGTTCCGGCAGCCGGCGACCGGTCATACTGGCTCGGCACGATGCTGAAAATTGCGGAACCGGTGCTCGTCCATCTCGCGGAAGGCCGCCTGGCCGGCTCCATGCCGCACGAAGGCCCCGCCGGCCGCAAAATCTACGCGCCGCTGGAAGCGTTCGGCCGCACGCTGGCGGGTATCGCGCCGTGGCTGGAATCAGGGTCGGAAGAAGCCCTGCGGGCCCGGTTTGCCGATCTGGCAAGAGCCGGCCTGGACATGGCCACAAACCCCGCCTCGCCCGACCGGATGAACTTCGGCACGGGCGACCAGCCCATCGTGGACGCGGCGTTTCTCGCCCAAGGCATCCTCCGCGCGCCGACGGAGCTCCTGGAGAAGCTGCCGGACCGGGTGCGCCGCCAGGTGGCGCAGGCGCTGAAAGAAACCCGGACGAGGAAACCTTGTTTCAACAACTGGCTGCTTTTTTCGGCGATGATCGAAGCGGCCCTGCGCCGCATGGGCGAAGACTGGGACCGGATGCGGATCGATTACGCCCTGAAGCAGCACGAGCAGTGGTATGCCGGCGACGGCGCCTACACCGACGGCCCGCATTTCCACTGGGACTACTACAACAGCTTCGTCATCCATCCGATGTTGATCGACCTGGTGGAAGAAGTCGGAGCAGAAGACCCGGAATGGGCCCGCATGAAAGAGCCGGTGCTGAGGCGCGCGCAGCGGTACGCGGAAATTCTGGAACGGCTCGTTTCCCCCGAGGGCACCTTCCCGCCCGTCGGGCGCTCGCTGGCATACCGGTTCGGCGTGTTCCACCTGCTCGCCCAGCTGGCGCTTCTAAGCAAACTGCCCGACAGCCTTCCGGCGCCGCGGGCGAGAAGCGCCATGACCGCCGTCATCCGCAACATGGCGGAAGCGGAAGGCACCTTCGACGAGCGCGGCTGGCTGCGCATCGGGTTTTGCGGTCACCAGCCGTGGATCGGCGAACCGTACATCTCCACCGGCAGCCTGTATCTGTGCACCGTCGCTTTCCTGCCGCTCGGGCTCAAGGCGTCGGACCCGTTCTGGAGCCAAGAGACGACCGACTGGACGGCCCGGATCATCTGGTCCGGCGGCCGGTCCGCCATCGACCGGGCGCTGGACCCGTGACCGGCGGCAACGGTCGACCATAAAACGGATGACCGGGATAACGGAAAACCCGGCGGAAAAACGGATGACCACCAAAGACGGGAGTGAACGAACATGGCCGACAAGCCGTTCAATTTTGTCAGTTCCATCCACGACGAGGAGTACGAAAAGGCGTACCTGGCCAAACCCATCGACCACCGTTCCCTCATCTGCGACCGCGGCCGGCCGGCGGAAAAACTGAACGGCTGGTGGAACTTCGCCGTCGATCCGTACGACACCTGCATCCGGGCCAAATGGTACGAAGAAAAAATGACCGACGAAGACGGGAGATCGCTGCCGCTCGACTACAGCTTCGACCAGTGGGAAACGATCCGGGTGCCGTCCTGCTGGAACACCGAGCGGGAACGATACTTCCTCTACGAGGGAAGCGCCGTCTACACCCGCACGTTCCAATACGTCCCGCGCGGCGAGAAGCGGGTGTTCCTCAAGTTCGGCGCCGCCAACTACGAGGCGAAAGTGTTTTTGAACCGGGAATACCTCGGGTACCACAAGGGCGGATCCACGCCGTTCTGCGTGGAGGTGACCGGCAAACTCGGCCGGCAGAACCGGATTCTGGTGGTGGTGAACAACACCCGCAAACGCCATCATGTGCCCTGCGAAAACACCGACTGGTTCAACTACGGCGGCCTGTACCGGGACGTCGAACTCCTCCGTCTGCCGGATGCCTTCATCAAAGATTTCTCGGTGCATCTCGTGCCGGGCAGCGGATTTTCCAAAATCCGGGCGACCGTTCAAATCGACGGAGGCGACCGGGGAACCGCCCGGCTGTCGATCGGGGAACTGGGCATCGACTGCCCGATCCCGGTGGAAAACGGGTTCGGTTCCGTCACGGTCGACGCCCGACCGGAGCTCTGGAGCCCGGACAACCCGAAATTGTATGACGTGCGCCTGTCCTTCGGCGATGACGCCGTATCCGACCGGATCGGGTTCCGCGAAATCCGGACGGACGGCACCGACATCCTGCTGAACGGAAAGAAAATTTACCTGAAAGGCGTCAGCGCCCACGAGGAAAGCGTGAAAAACGGCAAAGCCGTCACCTATGAAGAAATCCGGGAAAACTTCCGGCTGGCCAAAGAAATGAACTGCAACTTCATGCGGCTCGCCCATTACCCCCACACGGAAAAAGCAGCCAGAATCGCCGACGAGATCGGCCTGATGCTGTGGGAAGAAATCCCCGTCTACTGGGCCATCGACTTCGATAACGAGGACACGTACCGCGACGCGGAAAACCAGCTCACCGAACTGATCCTGCGCGACCGCAACCGGGCCAGCGTGATCATCTGGTCCGTCGGCAACGAAAACGCCGATACCGACGCGCGCTACCGGTTCATGAGCCGTCTCGTCCGGCGGGCGAAACAACTGGATCCGACCCGCCCCGTCTCGGCCGCCTGCATGCTGGACCACGTCAACCACGTGATCAGCGACCGGCTGGCCGACGTGCTGGACATCATCGGCGCGAACGAATATTACGGCTGGTACCAAACGGATTTTGACAACCTCGTCAAACTGTTTGAAAACAGCAAGCCGGACAAACCCGTCATCATCACCGAATTCGGAGCGGACGCCAAACCTCGCCACCGGGGCACGCGGGACGAGAAAGGGACGGAAGACTGCCAGCTGGACATCTACGAAAAGCAGGTCCGCGTTCTGGAGCGCATCCCCTACGTCAAGGGCATGAGCCCGTGGATCCTGTACGATTTCCGCTGCCCGCGCCGCCTACATTTCACGCAAAATTTCTACAACACGAAAGGCCTGCTTTCCGCGGACAAAACCTACAGGAAGCCGGCATTTGACGTGATGAAAGATTTTTATGCAAAAATGTAGACGGTCAAGGTCATAAAGGCCATTAAATATAAACCGTAAAAAACGCAAAAACAAAAGAGGCAAAAAAACAAAAGAAGCAAAAAAGACGGACATGCCTCCCGTGCCTGCGGACGGCGGGTGCAGGGAGGATTTTTTTGCCGGAAACGGCCGGCGGCCGGTCGGCCGGAAGCCGCTTTTGGCCGGCCTCCGACCGCCGGGGCCATGACCGGCAAAACCGCCGCCGGCAGTCCGTCGGATGCAAGTCCGGCACTTCCCGCGGGACGCCGTCGTGTCCGTCGGAAACAGGCTGCCGTACGCAACGCGCCGAATCCGGATGATTATCGATTTCTCTTGAAATACTGGTCCACCAAAAAGGCCATGAGCCCGCTCGGACCTTCCCGGACGAATGCCGCCCGGTCCCCGAACACCATCTTGTACGGCGCCGCTTCGGTGTAGGGCTCCCATTTCGGCAGCGCCTCGCCCGTCGAATCCGGACCGTTCGGATCGCCGGAACGGATGAAGTGGGCCCAGTAATTGCACATCTGCCGGGCCAGGTCGTAATGTTTGCCGACGAACGGCCGCCAGCACTTGGCCAGCGTCTCGAAGAAGAACCAGAGATCGACCGAATGGAACGTGCCGGGATTGTCCCAGCCGGGAATGTCCGCGTCGAACACATAGTAGTACAGCGGCGTGCCCGACCCCGTTTCGGCATGGGCCCGCGAGGCGACGCGGATGGCATACTCGATGCTGTTCACGGAGGCGTTCCGGACGGCTTCTTTCACGTCGCCCGAATCGGCGCCGCAAAGCCGGAGAAACTCGCCGGCGTCGCCGCCGAACAAGTCGGCGGCCAGCCGCCGGAATTCGTCCATCGTGCCGGTCTGGGGCACGTTGATAAACTCCGACGACGTGTGGCCCCACAAAATCGGCACGTTCCAGCGCCGGTTTTGCACGAACAGGTCGAAAGCGTTGCCGACGCAGAATTTGCCGTCGACCACGGTGCCCCAGAAGCGGCCGTATTCCACCATCTTGTCGCGAATGTATTCGGCCTCGAGCCGGCGGGCTTCCGCCAGGGAGGACACGCCCAGGTATTCGAAAAATTTGACGCCTTCCCGCTCGGCTTCCTCCAGCGAAAGATGCAGGCCGGGCATGGGATTGCCGGGATAAAGCGGGGTCACGACGCCGCTCTGGATGATGGCCCGTTTGAACAGGCCTTCATTCTGCGGCGAAGTGAGCTGGGCCATGACGCTTCCGCCGCCGGCGGACTGCCCGCCGATGGTGATGTTGTCCGGATCGCCGCCGAAGGCCGCAATGTTGCGTTTGACCCACCGCGTGGCAAACCGCTGGTCCAGATGGCCGAAGTTGGCCGGCGCTTCGGGCGATTCCGCGGTGATTTCCGGATGGCACAAAAACCCGAACACGTTCAGCCGGTAGTTGATCGTCACCACGACGATGCCGCGACGCGCAAGGCGCTCCCCGTCAAACTCCATTTCGGAAGCATGGCCGACCTGCAGGCCCCCGCCGAAGTACCAGACAAACACCGGCAGCCTCTCGTCCGGACTTTTTGCCGGCGTCCAGATGTTCAAATACAGGCAGTCTTCGCTCATCGCGATGTCCGGATCGACGTGCCATTCCCGCGTGTAGATGTTGTTGTCGTCCAGCGGCTGGCGCACCTGCATCGGAATCGGGGAAAATTCATGCGCCTTGAGCACGCCGTCCCAGCTTCGGGCGGGTTGCGGCGGCCGCCAGCGGTTTTCGCCGACGGGCGGGGCGGCGTACGGAATGCCCTTGAAGCTGGTGATTCTCGGATCGGCGGCGGGCAACCCCTGCACCAGGCCGTTTTCGGTTCTTGCCACTCTCAGACTGACCATGTTTCGCGCACTCCTTCCGAACCATTTTTTTCATGATCTCTAATCGCGCCGCTGCCGTCAAGCCTTGACAGGGGCTGGATCCGTTGACGCGGCCTGCTTTGGGAGCTATAATAGCGACGCAAATAGTTAATCGATTAATCATCCCGGGGTGAACCGACATCGCCTTCTACGATCCGTTCCGCAATCCCACCGTTGAAGTGGACCTGTTTTTTTCGATGTACAAGTCCAACCTGGCCAACGTCCGCAAAATCGAAGAAAAGCTGGCGCCGCTGCAATTGTCGCTGGGCCGGCTCTGCGTGCTGTATGCGCTGCAGCGCATCGGCCGTCCGGCCTTGCCTTCCGAACTGGGCGACGATCTGGCGGTCACGCGCGCCAACATCAGCGGGCTGCTCGCGGGGCTGGAGAAAACCGGCCTGATCCGCCGCGAAATCGACACGGCCGACCGGCGCCGGATCTGGGTCCACCTGACGCCCAAAGGGACCGAAACCCTGCAGAAAGCCTGGCCCCTTTACGAAGAAGTGATCGCCGGACAGTTTCAGGCGTTGTCTCCCGACGAAAAGCGCGCGCTGCTGTCTCTCCTCCGCAAACTGCCGGCCAAGGGCTGACAACGCCCATGTCCGAAAGGCGATTTCGATGACGCGCCCGGCATGCAAGTGCCGGTTTTTCTTCCCCATTTGATTAATTGATTAACTATTAGTAATTTAATCAATTGCTTTCTTTGATCCGTCCAAACGGGAGGTTGTTGATCCATGACGAATCCGCGACAAAACGCCCGGCTGCTGGCCGTCCTCGCTTTCTGCTCGTTTCTCGTCGGATTCGATGCCATCGCCACCGTTCCATTGCTGCCGTCCATCGCGGCGTCGACGGACATGCCCCTCGCATCCGGCGGCCTGCTTTATGCCGGCTATGCCGGTGCCTATGCGCTGACGGCGCCCGTCGCCGGCGCGCTGTCCGACCGCGCGGGCCGCAAAGCCGTCCTTCTGGCCGGGCTCGTGCTGTTCGGCGCCGCCACCGCCCTCGTCGGGACGGGCCAAACGTTTGCCGCCCTGATGCTGTTTCGCGTCCTGACCGGAATCGGTGCCGGCATGATCGAACCGGCCGTCTATGCCGTTGCCGGCGACACCCATGCCTACGCAGAGCGCGGCCGCGCCATGGGCATCATCACGGCGGCCCTGATTTCGTCCAGCGTCATCGGCGTCCCGCTTGCCGGTTTCATCAGCGAAATGACGTCCTGGAGATGGACGTTTTGGATCATCGCCCTGCTGGCCGCGCCGGCCCTGGCCGCCGCCCTGGCGACGATTCCAAACGTCCGGCCGGCGCGCTCCGTCCGGGAAGCCCCCGGCCTGCTCCAACAGTTCGGCGCCGTCTTTTCCAGGCCTTCCGTCTTCTTTTCGCTGCTCGGGTCCTTCCTGTATTACGGCGCGCTGCAGGGCCTGTTCGCCCTGGCGGGCGTGTACTATTTCACCCATTACGGCCTCGGTTCCGGGGAAACCGGCCTTGTGCTCCTGGCCGCCGGCGCCGCCAGCGTCGCGGGCAGTCTGGCCGGCGGCCGATGGGCGGACCGCCGGAGGAAGGGCCGGGTCGTCGCCTTCGCCGGCGCCGCGGCCGGCCTCTTCGTCTTCTTGCTGAGCGCCGTCACGTTCAACCTTTGGCTGTCCGTCCTGCTGCACGTGTTGTGGGCCGCCCTGTACGCCGCCGGTCAGTCCGCCTTCACCGCCCTCGTCTCGGAACTGGAACCGGATTCGCGGGGCACGGTGCTGTCGTTCAACAGTTCCGCCATGTACGTCGGGGCCAGCGCGATGTCCGGCCTGGCGGCCATCCTGCTCGAAACCGGTTCGTTCCGGCCCGTCGGTCTCATGTGCGCGGCGGCCAACCTGCTCGTGGCCGCCATCGCCGCTTTCGTCATCCGCGAACGAAGAACGGCCGGCCCGACGCGGCCGACCGCCGGCGGCAACGCGCGTTGACCGGCAAGCGGATGCCGCGTTTTCCCGGAACCATCCGCTTTGGCCCATCCCGGTCACGGCAACGTTGACAGATGTTTTAACATGGAATAAAGTAAAGGATGCAAGCAAGCACTTGCTTTATCTCCGGGAAAGGATGTGTCGTTTTGTGAGTGTCGCCATGGGACACCCGAACGGGCCCAAGCTGATGCGCCTCGTGATGTTCACCGTCACCCTTTCGTCCATGACCGCGCTGATGTTCAACATCGTGCTGCCGCAAGTGGCCGGAGAGTTCCGGCTGACGTACGCGGAAGTCAGCTGGCTGTCCTCCGGGTATTCGATCCTCTATGCGTTCGGCACGGTGACGTACGGCAAGCTGGCCGACCGGTTCGGGCTGAAGCGGGTGCTGTCGTTCGGCCTGTCGCTGTTTGCCGCCGGCTCGCTGGCCGGGCTGTTGTCCGGTTCCTTCTGGACCGCTCTTCTGGGACGATGTTTGCAGGCCGCCGGAGCGGCCAGCATTCCCGCCCTGGCGATGATCGTTCCGGCGCGGTATTTCACGCCGGAACGAAGGGGCCGGGCCCTCGCCATGGCCGCCGCCGGCATCGCACTGGGCTCGGCGCTGGCCCCCGTCGTTTCTTCCCTGATCGCGGGCGCGGCCCACTGGCGCTGGCTGTTCGTTCCTCCGCTCCTGCTCGTTTTTCTGCTGCCTTTTTACCGCAAGTATCTGGCCGAGGAACCGAAAACGGCGTCCGAACCGTTCGACTGGATGGGCGGCGCGCTGCTTGCGTCCGCCGTCGCCGCGCTATTGATCGGCATGACCCGCCAAAATGCCGCCCTGCCGGCCGCCGGCCTTGCCGCCCTGGCGCTGTTTGCCGTCCGCATCCGCAAGGCCGGGCACCCGTTCATCCGGCCCGCGCTGCTGCAAAACCGCCGGTATGCCGCGGCGCTTTCCCTATCGTTTGTCATCAATGCCATCGGCATTTCCCTGTTCGTTCTCACGCCGCTGTTTTTGGCGGACGTCTACGGCCTCGGCGCCGAATGGATCGGGCTTTCCATGGTTCCGGCGGCGCTGGCTTCCGCCATCCTCGGCAAAAAAGGCGGGAAACTCGCCGATGCGAAAGGCAACGCGTGCCTTTTTCGGCTCGCTTCCTCGTCCCTGATCGCCTGCTTTCTGCTGTTGTCCGTCTTGGCCGGCCAGTCGCCGGTCTGGATCGCCGCATTTCTCGTCATCGGCCACGTCGGGCAAACGTTCATGGGCATCGCCATCAGCAACACGGTTACCCGGACGCTGCCCGGCGAGCAGGTCGGCGTGGGCATGGGCCTGTTTTCGATGATGAATTTCCTCGCCCAGGGCATCGGCGCGGGCATTTACGGCCTCGCGGCGGAACTCGGCGCCGCCGCCAGCTGGAATCCGCTGCACGCCGACCCGGCCAGCAGCCTGTACAGCAATCTGTATCTCGTGCTGGCCGCCTTGCATCTCGGCATCCTCCCGCTTTACCTGTCCCGGTTCGGGGAAAGACGCCCGGAGCGACCGGAGGGCAAAGCCGGCACAAAGGAGGACCCCCGCGTGAACAAGCCGCCCGGCCGCCTCATCGCCGAAGCATTGACCGCCTGGCCGCACGTGGAAGCAGTCCCCCACCGGTTCGGCGGAACGGCCTTTCTGTACAGGGGCAAAGAAATCGGGCACATCCACGGCGATCGCCTGGTCGACATCCCCTTTCCGAAGGCGGTCCGCGACCGGCTGGTGACCGCCGGGCAGGCAGAGCCCCATCACATCCATCCCGAATCCGGCTGGGTGTCGGTTGTTCTGGGAACGGATGAAGACGCCGAAAGAGCCGTCGAGCTGCTGCGCCTCAACTACAACCTGCTGACGGAAAGAAATCGCGGTTAGCGGCAGTCAGGATGTCGCGGCAAACCGGCGGCCGGTTCATTTTCAGAGCGTCCACCGGATGATCGCCCCGGCATAGACGAGACCGCCGCCGAAACCGAACAGGAGCAGCCGGTTTCCCGGCCGGATCCGGCCGTCCCGCACGCCGAGATCGACGGACAGGGGAATCGAGGCCGCCGACGTGTTGCCGTACCGGTCCACGCTGATCAGCGTCCGTTCCAAGGGCATGCCGCTCCGCCGGCAAATCGATTCGATCATGCGGAGGTTGGCGTTGTGCGGGGCGAACCAGTCGATGTCATCCGGCGCAAGGCCCGCCGCCGCCAGCAGCCGCCCGACGCCGGCCGGCACCGTCTGCAAGGCCCAGCGGTACACTTCCGGACCGTTTTGGTTGAAGTAGCCTTGCGGGTTGAAAGCGACACCGTCGAGGGATTTCGCAAGGCCCGCCCGGTGCGCGAGATGGCCGCCCCGTCCGTCCGAACCGCAATCGGCGGCAAGCAGCAAGTCGTCTTCCGCCTTGTCCGTCCGCTCCACGAGAACGGCGCCGGCGCCGTCCCCGAACAGGATGCACGTGGCGCGGTCGGTGTAATCGATGATTTTGCTCATCGTGTCGCCGGCGATCACGAGCACTTTGCGATGGAGTCCGGCGGAGATCAAGCCCGCGGCCGTGATCAGGCCGTAGACAAAACCGGCGCATGTCGCATTGAGATCCAGGGCCCCCGCTTTTTCGATGCGAAAATGCCGCTGCACGAGGCAGGACACGGTCGGAAACGGAAAATCGGGCGTATGCGTGCACGCCACGATCAGGTCAGCGTCGTCCACCCGCACGCCGTACCGGTCGATCATGTCTTGCACCGCCGCGATGGCCAGATGGCTCATGAATTGATCCTCCGCCGCGATTCGCCGCTCCCGGATGCCGGTCCGGGTCGCGATCCACTCGTCGGAAGTGTCCACCATCCGTTCCAGATCGGCATTGGTCAGCACCCGTTCGGGAACGTGCGAACCGATGCCGGCAATCCTGGCGCCGAAACGGAATTTGTTCGTGACGGACATCGGGCAACCCTCCAAAGCGTCCGATTCTATAACCAAGTATTAGTACCTGGTTCTAAATTCGTTGCTGTATATTTAAACCCATCCCGCCTTCTGCTGTCAACCTTTTTTTCTTGCAAACGTTTGGCCGCAAAAAAAAGAAGGCTGCGGATCGGTCCGCAACCTTTCCGGCCCGGAAAAATCCGGATATCAACCTCCCGCGACGGCCCGGGCCCCGGCTTCCTTTCGCAGACGGCCCGCCGCCCGCCGGCGGTCCGCCGCCGTCCTCAATAGTCGCCCGCGCCGGGCGCCGCCGATGCGGCCATCGCCGCGCCGGAGCTCGTGCCGATCCGGTTGGCCCCCGCGGCGATCATCCGGCGCGCCGTGTCCAGATCCCGCACGCCGCCGGACGCCTTCACGCCCATCGCCGGCCCGACGGTCATCCGCATGAGGGCGATGTCTTCCGCGGTGGCGCCGCCGGGCCCGAAGCCGGTGGACGTCTTCACGAAATCGGCCCCGGCCAGTTTGCTGATCACGCACGCCGCAATCTTCTCCTCTTCCGTCAACAGGCCCGTCTCCAGGATGACCTTCACGGCGGCCTGTCCGCGGCAGGCGTCCACGACGCCCGCGATGTCGCTGCGGACGGCTTCGAGATCGCCGGACTTGAGCGCACCGACGTTCATCACCATGTCGATTTCCGTCGCCCCGTTTGCGATGGCGTCCCGCGCCTCGGCCACTTTGGCGAACGTCGTGGTGGCGCCCAGGGGGAACCCGATGACGGTGGTGACGCCGACCCCGGTGCCGGCCAGCTCTCCGGCGGCCAGGTGCACCCAGTACGGATTGACGCAGACGGTGGCAAACCCGTACCGTTTCGCTTCTTCGCACAGCCTGACGATCTCCGCCCGGCTGCTGCCCGGTTTGAGCAGCGTATGATCGATCATCCGGAACACGGCCTCCGCCGCGATCTGCCCGCCGCCCGCCGTCCTTTCCGCCTGCGCCGCGGCTTGCGTTGCCGGGTCGCCGGCTCCGGCCCCGCCTCCGGTGATCCCCAGCTTGGCCAGCACGTCCTTTTGGACCTGTTCAATCCGCCGCTTTCGTTCCATGAAAAGATTCCTCCATTGTTTTTCCGATTTCGCTTTCGATCGCGCATTTGATGGTCGTGCACGTTCCACGTTCATTTTTCAAAAAACCCGTTGCAGCCATTCAAACAGTTTCCCGCCGAGATAGATGCCGACGATGCCGAGCACCCCGGACACGACCGGCGGCGCCGGCAGCGGCAGCCGGATCCACTTGAACAGCAGTCCCACCAGCACGCCCGCCAAGAGCGACAACAACGCTTCCTTCATCGGTCCATTCCCCTTTGCAAATCCGTTTTCCGCGCTTCGCTGCTTGCCGCAAAACCGCAGGCCGCATGAAAGCGGCCGATCCCGTTTATTGTATCCGCAAATGATCTTTTGCAAAACAGGGGGTTGTCCGAAACGTCCGAACCCCGCCTTCAGCCCCGTTTCGCCGCATACGTGATCCACAAGCCGCCGTCGCCGAGCGGCTCGGCGCTTTTCAGGACGAAATCCGCCGGCTTCGGCCGGCCGAGGAAAGGCGCGGTCTCGAACATCGCCGCCCCGCCAGCGACGTCAGCATGTGGCAGATCACGTACGGCCTGTCCATGGTCAAACGTCATTTTCCCTTTGGCCATTTCGGAAATGGCCGGCCCATTTTGGACCGGATGAGGTTCAACGCCTCTTCATTCAGCCTGGTCAGCCTCGTCTTTTTCGCAAAGGTCGTCACTTTCTTCGGTGCAGGTTTTTCCGGCTTGTACCCGTTCATCTGGAAATCCCCCGGCCCCCGAACATCTTTCTACAAGATATTCGGAAACCTCAGGGCATATGCAAAAGGCAAGGAACGCCGGTTCCCTGCCCCGCAGTCATCGGTTCGAGATGTATTTCAGCAAATCCTCGTTCAGCCGGTTCACCAGCTGGGTCGCTTTCGTGATCGACCGGTTCGACAGGTGCGTGATTTTCTTGACGGGTGCCGTTCGTTTTTCGTGGGCTGCTTTGGATAGATTGACGGGCTGAAGTTTCATTCGACCCCTCCTCCGGAGGCATCATTTGCATGATATTCCTTGACCAGGCAGGAAAAAAGATGGGCCAGATTCGCAATGTGGATGCCGTCGACTTCATAGAGCTGGCCCCGTTCATTTTTCAGCAAGATCAAGTATACCACATCCCCGAGGTAAACCGGAACGATCATCATCTCTTCGTTCGGAACGGTGACGATTGCGGAATCCATCAGCGACGCGACATAGTCCTCCTTTTCGTCCCCGAAATCCACCGTGAGCCACCGCTCCATCTCGTCGAGGGCCGATTCGATGCCGATCCCGGTCAACATTTCAATGATTTCGCCCTGATTCATGAAAATCCTTGTCTGGATCGGAATCAGGCCGGCATCCATCGTCTTCGGCTCGATGCGCCAGATCCGGATGCTGAATCCGTAGATGCGAGAGTATTGCTCCAGATATCGCTGCAGATCGCCGACGAAATCGCCCGTTCCGGCGGCGGGCAGCCGGGCGATGTACTCGTCCGTCCGCTGGATGATTTCGGACAGACTCTGCACCCGGTGCAGCGTCGCGGCGTGGACTTTCTGATTTTCCTTCACTACATTTTCGATGTAGCTGTCATATTGGAATTCGGCGTTCCCGATTTTCAAAATGTTCGGCGTCAGCAAAAGGGCGACATCCGTGAACACGGTCATGAGCATCAAAAACAGGACGGCCTGCCAGTCCGCAAACCCGATTTCCCCGACCATCAGCCCGGCGGCGACGGACGCGAGAAACAGGGTGTAGAGCGCTTTCCGGATCGTGCGCAGACGCATCTCGTAAAGGTCGGGCTTCCATATGTACCACGCGAGATTCCCGGCCATGAAAAGCAAAAGAACCCCCATGTAGATTTTCAGGGCCATGCGGCGTCCCCTCCCCCTCCCGGCATGGCGGGAATCGGCCTTCGGCTGCCGGAATGGCCGGCAGTGACTGCTTCTTTCTTCCATTTAAAGAATTAAGTGCTTTCATTTCCATATTTTCATGATAAATGATTCCGGCCGGTTCGGGGAGTTTCTTTCGGACGAACCATCCTGCACCATCCGACAAAAAAAGGCCGGACCACGGTCGGGACAAGCCCGTGCCGTCGCCCGGCTGAACATGCGCCCAATGTCGTTTTCAGGAGAAAATGCCGTTCCGCTGAGCCACGCCGCCGCCAGCGAAGCCGCCAAAACGGCCTTTCATTTCGAAAAGCCGAGTTCTTCGCGCAGCGCATGCATCGCCACCAGTTCGATCAGGAGCAGAAAGACGGTCGTGCCGTGGACGATCCAGAACAGGATGGACGAGAACATGCCCGCAATGGTCGCGCCGATCCCGAACAGGTTCCCCGTCTCGGGCAGCCCGTCTTTCCTCATGAAGATCCACGCGACGACATGCAGCACCAGCGCAATCAGCATCGGGATCCAGCGGTTGGGAAAAAGGTACAGCCCGCCCACGAGCGGAATCGAGATGAACAATTCATAGCCGAAAGTGACCCACTTCAACGTTCTAGCCATGGATGCATCCGTCTCCTTTGAACCGTAATCGGCGACATCTACCAGTAACATACGAAGATTCGGCATGTTCTGTCAAGCACAAACGTGATCAAAACAATCCTTTGAGTCATGCGTCGGCCGCCGCTGCAGGTGACGGCTGCATGTTTTTCGCGAGCCCTTCCGTTTCCGCAATCAGTTGGCGCAGCACGTTTTGCAAAAAACCGCAAAACAACCCAAACAATAAAAATCGGGGCGTTGATTCCCCGAAGAGTTCATCTTCCACGGTGCTTTTCTTTTGCTTTTTTTCGCTTGATTTCCCTCTTGTATTCCTTGCGTTCTTCCCGTCTTGCTCGGCAAAGGGTTTGTTTTTCTTTTTTTCTTTTCTCATACTCCAGCCGAAGGGCCGCCTGGGCGAATGTCGACACGCCATTCGCTCTCATTTCACGGGCTGCCTGTCTTGCCAGCCGCTTCGGGTTCATTTTTCTGGGTTGACGGTTTTCAACCGACAGTTGTTCGGACAACCCCTTCATGAAGTCCAACAGTTTTGTGTTGACAAATGCAAATACTTCCTGGTCTTTTGGCTCGGAGCCAAACAAATGCCTGCCCGCCTTCAGCTTTCCGTTCACAATTTCTTCCACAACACCTACCCAAAATTGACCATCATAAAAAACGGTCAATTTCACTTTTGATTCCCCCTCCAAAAATCATTGGAACGATGGACATCCCGAGGGGGGAAGGTTACTGGCATTGGCGAAAGCGCCAACGCGTCTGGACTACCAACCAGACCGTGTTTTTTCGTTCCATGTTTCATCATATAACAAGTTTCATGTGATTTCACCATCCAGTCCGTCAACCCGAGAACCCCCCTTCCCCTGTACCGTTTTTCAACAAAAAAGAAGCCCGGCAAGGATCAGGGCAGCCCCTGCCATGCCCGGCTTCTTTCAGCATGTTGTTAATTCCAAATCCTGATCTAGCAAATGGAGAAGGCTGGTCCTTTTCTGCAATTGGAGTCCATAACTCTTCATTATGTCGATTTAGCGATTGCTTGTGTTGCAGGGTTGATAATTCCAAATGTCTCATTATAAACCAAACAGTTCGGATAATTATCCATTAACTCAGCAATATTATCATAAAGATCTAGGGGATTCGAATTTTCAACTCCGCCAAAGCCCCCTGGGGGACGTGGACATCACAGCCTCAACCCCTCGCCTGAACGTAGGCTCCTCCGTCACACCGCCATCATCAACCCAAAAATGCCAGCCAGCATTCCAACAGCCATGAACGGACTGGTTATCCAAGTTGTTCTGGTCATCAGGCGGTGGGCTTTCAAAACTCGAAACGCAGTCACCGTATAAGGCAGGACGATCTGATGCTAGACTGAATAGTGGACACCGAGAATCGAGAATGCGACAATAAATT